>SMUZ01001455.1_pt1 | contig 15296 bp, 14 predicted proteins | sample 2456421 | NCBI WGS metagenome assembly SMUZ01 (sample SAMN11095932, study PRJNA526329) | marine sediment metagenome | biome: Marine sediment; feature: Surficial sediment; material: Deep marine sediment; isolation source: Hadal surficial sediment | place: Pacific Ocean | collected 2014-11 | depth... | reverse complement strand
GCCGCCATAGGCTTCGCTGCGCGTTTTTTCGAGTTCTGTGATCTGCTTTTGCGACGCCTCCAGCGAGTCGCGAATCGGTCTGACCAGATCTTCAATTGCCTTTTCCCGGTCGCCAAGGTCACGCTTGGCCTGGTCTTGCTGTGCCCCAAGCTTTTCCCTGGCAAGCCGCAGAAAATTCTCACTGTTCGACTTGAGCGAATGGTTGGCCAGTTCGGAGAACGCGGTTGTGAGTTGCGAACGGGCCGTCTCAAAGGCAATGTCTCGCTCGCGTTGTAGCGCTTCCTCGTTTTTGATGGCCGCTTCGAGGTATGCATGACGGCGGCTGGCGATTAGCCAGCTTATCAACGCGCCAAGCAGCAGCCCGACGAGCAACGCCGGGACTCCGACCTGGATAATCGCCGAATTAAGGCTAAGTGCGGTCATCAGTCATCCAGATTAACCGCTCTAAGAACGATTTGTACGAGTTCATCGGGATCGGCTGCAAATTCATCCGCTCCCCAGCCCCGGGGATCGTCTTCGGCGACCACATACCCGTATCCTGCCGCGACAGTGGCAATCCCGGCTCGTCGACCTGCCTCGATGTCACGTTCTGCGTCGCCAATGTAGATGCACTCATCGGTGGACACGCCAGCAAGTTTACAGGCGTGCAGCAACTGGGCGGGATCGGGCTTGCGCGTTGCCAGTGTATCGCCGCTGATCGTGCACACGCTGCGCTCAGCCAACGCTAATTTTTCGAGAATGGCCTCAGTGAGGTGTGCGGGTTTGTTCGTCACCACGCCCCATACTCGCGATGCGTCATCGAGTCGGTCGAGCAGGGCACCGAGCCCGTCGAACAACACGGAATTTATGCAGACCTGCGCTGTATATCGATCGATAAATTCACACAGCAGGGAACTCTCAGGCGTGATGGTCTGGTCGGGGAACGCGAGCGTCAGCAGGCCCACGGCCCCGTTCGACACATGCGATCGTCCAAGTTCGTAAGGCACGGGTTCGACGCCATAGGACTTCTGCAGGTCCTGCAGAGCCCCGACCATGTCGGGCGCGGTATCGACAAGTGTCCCGTCGAGGTCAAAGAAAACGGCTTTAATATTGCCGCTGGTTGGCAGGCTCAATTGATTACTCGGTTTCCGGGCGAACAAAATGCATCAGGTAGTTTACGTCCAGACCCGGGCCTAGCGAATAGTCCCGCGTTAGCGGGTTGTAATGCATGCCAATGCTCGCCTTTAACTCGAGGCCGGCGTCGCGCGCCCAGCTATCCAGCTCGGACGGGCGGATGAATTTTCGGTATTCATGTGTTCCAGCCGGCAATAATTTGAGCACGTATTCGGCGCCGACGATCGCAAACACGAAAGATTTTGGGTTTCGGTTAATGGTTGAGAAAAACGCCAAGCCACCCGGGCGCAGTAACGTATGTACAGACGCAATGATCTGCGCAGGACTCGGCACATGCTCGAGCATTTCCAGGCAGGTAACGATGTCGTACTGACCGTCATCGGCCGCTGCTAATTCTTCGGCCGTGGATTGCCGGTAATCGACGCTTGCTCCCGACTCGACCTGGTGCAGCCGGGCGACAGCAAGTGCACCCTCAGCCATGTCGATTCCGGTCACGTCGGCCCCTGCGGCGGCCATCGATTCAGCGAGGATTCCGCCGCCACAACCAATATCGACGACGCTACGGCCATTGAGGTCGGCATACTGCCGAATCCAGTCCAGGCGCAGCGGGTTGATTTCGTGCAATGGCCGAAATTCGCCATCCGGGTCCCACCAACGGGAGGCCAGCGCATCGAATTTGGCGACCTCGGCCGCATCAACGTTTTGTCGGAATTCGCTCATCGCGATCCATTCCCTTACCGGACCCACAACGGGTCAAATTAAGAGCGCAGTATACAGGCCCAAACGCCTGCTACCACTGGCTTGCGGGCATCCTTGAAAAGACCCGGAAACACTGCTGAATCCGGCCCTGCTGTGGTAGAATTTGTGCCTTGATGCGATCCCGGAAACGGGACGAATCGAGCCTTGCAAAATTAAGAAATTTTCCGACAAATTCAAAGTTCATTTTGCGAATTCTGATTCCTTTCCATGATCGGAATCACGCTGAGATTGTGAGTATTTATGGCTGAAATAGCCCGGGAATTGCTGTCTGTCAGTCTCGAAGATGAGATGCAGAAATCCTACCTCGACTATGCGATGAGTGTCATTGTAGGACGCGCCTTGCCCGATGCGCGCGATGGCCTCAAGCCAGTTCACCGTCGCGTGCTCTTCGCGATGCGTGAGCTCGGCAATGACTACAACAAGGCCTACAAGAAGTCGGCACGCGTTGTGGGTGACGTGATCGGCAAGTATCACCCGCACGGCGATACTGCGGTGTACGACACGATTGTGCGCATGGCCCAACCTTTTTCGATGCGGGCGATGCTTGTTGACGGCCAGGGCAACTTCGGCTCTGTTGACGGCGACGCGCCGGCGGCCATGCGGTACACCGAAGTCCGCATGTCAAAAATCGCGCACGAATTACTCGCCGATATCGAAAAGGAAACCGTCGATTTCGTCGAGAACTACGACGGGTCCGAGTCCGAGCCGACGGTCATGCCGACGCGGCTGCCCAATCTGCTGGTGAATGGCTCATCCGGCATCGCGGTTGGAATGGCAACCAATATTCCGCCGCACAATCTTCGCGAAGTTGTCGACGCGGCGCTGGCGCTAGTTGACGATCCCGAAATCGATATTCCGGGTCTGATGGAACATCTGCCGGGGCCGGATTTTCCGACCGCCGGCATCATTAATGGCGCACAAGGCATCTATTCGGCGTATCGAACAGGTCGGGGACGGGTTTACATCCGCGCGCGAACCAAGGTCGAGCCGTTTGGCACAGGCGGTAGAGAGGCGATAATCGTTACCGAGCTGCCTTATCAGGTTAACAAGGCACGCTTGATCGAAAAAATAGCTGACCTGGTACGCAACAAGCGAATAGAGGGCATCAGCGAGCTTCGCGACGAGTCCGACAAGGACGGAATGCGAATTGTCATCGAGCTGCGCAGGGGTGAAATCACCGACGTCGTCCTGAATAATCTGTACAAGCAGACGTCGATGCAAAGTGTGTTCGGCATCAACATGGTGGCATTGCTCGACGGCCAGCCGAAACTGATGAATCTCAAACAGATTCTGGAGGCATTCCTTGGTCATCGCCGCGAAGTAGTTGCCCGGCGCAGCATATTTGAACTGAGGAAGGCACGAGACCGGGCCCATGTCCTCGAGGGGCAGGCCGTCGCGCTGGAAAATATCGACGAGGTCATTGCACAGATCAAAGCTTCGCCGACGCCGGCAGATGCCAAGGTGGCCTTGATGGCCAGGGATTGGGAGCCGGGGTCTGTTACAGCAATGCTGGAACGTGCGGGCGACACCGACACGCGTCCGGATGGGCTGGACGACGGATTCGGACTTATCGATGGCCGTTATCGACTGTCGGCAGTACAGGCACAGGCGATTCTGGATCTTCGATTGCATCGTTTGACCGGCCTGGAACAAGAAAAAATAATTAATGAATACAAGGATGTATTGGGTAAAATTAAAGGACTTTCTGATATCTTGGCCGACCCCGATATTTTGCTACAGGTGATTCGGGACGAACTCGCCGAGGTTCGCGAGGCTTTTGGCGACGATCGGCGTACGGAAATCGTTCAGGATCACAGCGATCTGAGCGTGGAAGACCTGATTCCAAGTGAAGAGGTCGTCGTCACGCTGTCGCACGGTTGGTATGCGAAGGCACAACCCATCGATGTCTATCAGGCACAGAAGCGCGGCGGCAGGGGGCGGTCGGCGACGAAAGTGAAGGACGAGGACTTCATCGACAACCTGTTTATCGCCAACACACATGACACGATCCTGTGTTTTTCCAGTAGCGGAAAGATGTACTGGCTCAAGGTGTACCAGGTTCCGCAGGCGAGTCGTGGTTCACGCGGCAAACCAATCGTCAATCTGTTGCCGCTGGACAGTGACGAGCGAATTAGCGCTGTGTTGCCCATCAGGGATTACGACGAGGGCAGTTTCGTTTTCATGGCAACATCGAGCGGGACGGTAAAGAAAACGCCGCTGAGATTGTTCTCCAGGCCACGTTCCAACGGAATTATTGCGATTGATTTGCGTGATGACAAACTGGTCGATGTCGCCATCACTGATGGTAATGCCGAAATATTGTTGGTCGCGAGTTCAGGCAAAGGCATCCGGTTCAAGGAATCTGACGTGCGGCCAATGGGCCGCGGTGCTGCGGGCGTTCGTGGTATCCGGGTGACGCCAGGCCATGAGGTCATCGCATTAACGATCATTCGGGAAGGTCTGATTTTGACCGCGACCGAGAATGGCTACGGCAAGCGCACGAATATCGAAGACTTTCCGGTGCAGGGCCGTGGTGGACAAGGCGTTATTGCGATCCAGACCTCGGAGCGCAACGGTCACACAGTCGGTGCCGCGCAAGTGGGTGACGACGATGAAATTATGCTGATTAGTTCAAACGGTACCCTGATTCGAACGGCGGTCTCCGATATCTCCATTCAAGGTCGCAATACACAAGGTGTCCGTTTGATACGTGTAGCGTCGGAACAACGCCTCGTCGGTCTCGCACGGATCGTGTCTATTGAGGAAGACGACTAGTTGGACCACCAGGAATTCCTGCAAGATGACTCGCGTCTATAACTTCAGTGCCGGTCCCGCCGCACTGCCCACCGAAGTGCTTGACGTAATCCGCGAGGACATCCCGGACTGGAGCGGTACGGGTATGTCTGTCATGGAAGTCAGTCACCGCGGCAAGGAGTTCGTCGAACTTGCGGTGCGCTGCGAGGAAAACCTGCGCGATCTGTTGGCGATCCCAGACGATTACGATGTGTTGTGGATTCAAGGCGGCGCCACGCTGCAGATGGCGATGGCTCCGCTGAATCTCACGGGGCCGGACGATTGCGCCGACTACGTGGTAACGGGGAGCTGGGGCAAGAAAGCGGCGAAGGAAGCTGGAAAATTTTGCACGATCAACATTGCAGCAGACGGATCGGGTGAAAATTTCACCAGGATTCCCGAGGAATCCGGTTGGCAGCGAACAGACGATGCGGCCTATTTGCATATCACGTCAAACGAGACAATCGCGGGCGTCGAGTTTCACTTCGTTCCGCAAAGTGAATCGCCGATTGTCTCGGACATGTCGAGCACCATTTTGTCGCGACCCATTAACGTTAGCGATTACGGCGTTATTTACGCTGGAGCGCAAAAAAACATTGGGCCTGCCGGCATTACGCTGGTGATCGTGCGGAACGATTTGCTCGAACCCGCACGTCAGAACCTGCCACACCTGATGACGTGGAAGTCGTACGCCGAGTCGGATTCAATGACGAATACTCCGCCGACGTTTGCGTGGTATGTCGCCGATCAGGTGTTTCAGTATCTGCAGCGCATGGGCGGACTTGCAGCAATGGCGATTACTAACGAGCGAAAATCGGCGAAACTCTACGCCGCGATCGATGGCTCCGATTTCTACTCAAATTCCGTGCACCCGGATTGCCGTTCGTGGATGAACGTGCCATTCCTGCTGGTGGATCCTTCATTGGACGCCAAATTCCTGGACGAATCCCGGGCGGCTGACCTGACGAATCTCAAAGGCCATCGATCGGTGGGTGGAATGCGCGCGTCAATTTACAATGCCGTGCCCGAACAGGCAGTGGATGCACTGATAGAATTTATGGCGGACTTTGAACGCACTAATGGATAGAACATGCACAAAGTACTGACACTCAACGATATCGCCGTCGAGGGTTTGCGACATCTGCCGCGCGAGCGCTTTGAAGTGGCCTCCGAGATCACACACCCGGATGCGATCTTATTGCGGTCCTATGACATGCACGACATGGACGTTCCGGAAACGGTCGCTGCAATCGGACGCGCCGGCGCCGGAACGAACAACATACCCGTTGACGCGATGAGCCGACGTGGAATACCCGTGTTCAATGCGCCGGGCGCCAATGCAAACGCAGTCAAAGAATTGGCGATCGCAGGCCTGCTGATTGGTGCGCGCAATATTTGTAACGCGCGTGATTACGTCAAGAGCCTGAATGCGACAGGAGACACGCTTGAAAAAGCGGTTGAGGCAGGTAAGAAGCAGTTTGTCGGTTTCGAGCTCCCAGGCAAAACCTTGGGTGTCATTGGTTTGGGATCGATCGGTGTAGAAGTGGCAAATGCTGCGCTCGCACTGGGAATGAATGTTATCGGTTTCGACCCGAAAATCACGGTTCGCCGAGCGTGGCAATTGTCGGCGGGTGTCGACCATTCAGAGACGCTCGATCAACTGTTTCAAAAGTCGAATGCCGTGACGTTGCATGTGCCGTTGGTCGAGGAAACCCGCGGACTCGTCAGCCGGGATCGTCTGGCCCTGCTTCCGAAGCATGCGGTACTGGTAAATTTTGCTCGCGGTGCGGTGGTTGACAATGAGGCCGTTCTTGACGCACTGGATAATGGCAATCTGCACACCTATGTCTGTGACTTTCCGACGCCGGAATTGATCGCACATCCAAAGGTCGTAGTGCTGCCGCATCTGGGTGCGTCGACCGCGGAAGCTGAGGAAAACTGCGCGATTATGGTGGCCGAGAACCTGAAGGAATATCTCGAAAACGGAAATATTCGTTGCTCGGTTAATTTTCCCGAGGCACGCATGCCGAGACTCGATGCGTGGCGTATTACAATTGCAAATGCAAATGTGCCGAATATGGTCGGCCAGATCTCGACCTGCCTGGCGAATGCCAATCTGAATATCGAGGATCTGCTCAACAAATCCATCGGTGACCTCGCCTATACGATCGTTGACGTTAACGATGAGATCAGTGACAAGACGCTGGCAGAGATTCGTGGCATCGACGGTGTGTTGACGTTGCGAAATCTAGGCAAGCCTGTAACCTGAGCAGCAGATACAGTTTAGGGCCCGACAGGTGGAGTATGGCCGACAATAAGAGCAAACCGGCCGACGCCGATCTCGCCGAGATTCGCCAACGCATCAACGAAATCGATGAGCAACTTCAGTCGCTAATCAATGAGCGTGCGAAATACGCACAGAAAGTGGGTCTGGCCAAGGGTGATCTCGCCCAGGCTGTCGATTACTACCGACCGGAACGTGAGGCGGAGATTCTTCGTACGATCAAGAAGCGCAATGAAGGCCCCCTGCGCGACGAAGAGATGCTGCGTCTGTTCCGCGAAATCATGTCCGCGTGTCTTGCACAGCAGGAACCTTTGAAAGTCGGGTTTCTAGGGCCAGAAGGCACATTTACCCAAACTGCCGTGTACAGGCATTTCGGACATTCGGTCCGGGCATTGCCATTTCACACGATCGACGAGGTATTCCAGGAAGTCGAAAGTGGCGCCGCCGATTTTGGTGTCGTGCCAATCGAGAATTCCACGGAAGGATCTGTCAATAACACGCTGGACATGTTTCTAACGTCGCCGCTCAAAATATCCGGTGAGGTGGAACTCAGGATTGAACAGCATTTGCTGGGCAGAATGGCCGGGCTCGATGACATCAAGCGCATTTGCGCGCATGAGCAGTCTTTCGCCCAATGCCGCGGCTGGTTACGCGAATACCTGCCGCATGTTGAACTGATTGGCATGTCGAGCAACGCGGCAGGAGCACGTCGCGCACGCGACGAGGTCGGGACGGCGGCGGTTGGTCCCGATGTCGCCGCGGAGGTATACGATCTCAAGATTCTCGTCGATGGCATAGAAGATCGACGCGACAACTCAACACGATTTCTGGTCATCGGCCGGCAATTGCTGGCGCCAAGCGGTGATGACAAGACAACGCTATTGGTTTCGACCAGCGATACGGGCGGCGGTGCAGGCGTGTTGCACACCCTGTTGAAGCCATTGGCCGATCACAAGGTCAATATGAGTTTTATCGAATCACGACCCTCACGCCGACAGAATTGGGACTACGTGTTTTTTATCGACATAGAAGGTCACGCCGATGAATCACCGGTTTCGGATGCGCTAAAGGTGCTGGAAAAAGAAAGCTCGCTGTTTCGAGTTCTGGGTGCTTACCCGAAAGCGGTGAGCTGACGCGCCCAGTTATTGTCCGAATGCAATTTACCGTCCAGCCCTCAGCCATCTCCGACGCGACGGTCTCCGTTCCCGGGGACAAATCTATCTCGCATCGTGCGTTGATGCTGGGCGCGATCGCAGAAGGTCGCACAAACATCAGTGGTTTTCTCGCGGGAGAGGATTGTCAGGCAACATTGATGGCGATGACCTCGATGGGCGTCGATGTTGAACAGACGACCTCAACCGAAATCGTTGTACAAGGCGTTGGATTGCACGGCCTGGCTCAATCTGAAAACGCATTGGATCTCGGTAATTCAGGTACGGCAATGCGATTGATGACCGGAATCTTGAGTGGTCAATCATTCACGTCGGTTATGACAGGTGATGAATCCTTGACGTCGCGGCCGATGCAGCGAGTCATATCGCCACTTCGCCTGATGGGCGCATCGATTGACAGTAATGACGGCCGGCCGCCGTTGACCGTGCATGGCAGGTTTCCGCTGACGGGAATCGACTACGCGCTGCCGGTGGCCAGCGCACAGGTAAAATCGGCGCTGTTGTTGGCGGGGCTTTATGCGGACGGCGTCACGACAGTCGTGGAGCCAGCCGTTACGCGCGATCATACCGAGCGCATGCTGGTTGCGATGGGTGTCAATGTCGAGTGTGCCGACAGCCGGATTTCGATTTCCGGCAACCAGGTATTGCGTGGCAGCGACATCCGGGTCCCGGCAGACCTGTCGTCTGCAAGTTTTGTGATTCTGGCCACGCTGCTCGCGAAGCGGGCCGACGTACTGATTCAGGGTGTCGGTGTGAATCCAACCCGAACGGGCGTAATCGATATTCTGCAGGCAATGGGTGGCGACATTCGATTGGAAAATGCCCGACTGTATGGAGAGGAGCCAGTTGCCGATATTCGGGTTCGCTCGTCGACCTTGCACGGCGGCCCGGTCGACGCGCGACTCGTGTCCCTGGCAATCGATGAATTTCCTGCACTTTTTGTCGCGGCGGCGGCAGCGAAGGGCAGCACCGAGTTTTCAGGCATTGCTGAACTGAGGGTCAAGGAGAGTGACCGTATTGCAGCGATGGCAGCGGGACTTCGAAATCTCGGTATCCGAGTCGATGAGTCTGAAGACGGTGCCGTTGTGCACGGTGGCAGATTCACCGGCGGCTTGGTGGAGAGCCAGGGTGATCACCGGGTGGCCATGTCGCTGGCAATCGCCGGCACGATCGCCGAGGACACGGTCACCGTCAATGACGTCGCCGCTGTGAATACATCCTTCCCGGGTTTTTCCGCCTGTCTTGCTCAATTGGGTGTGGCAATCCAATGACAAATTCAATAGATATCCCGGTTGTTGCGATCGACGGTCCCAGCGGTTCGGGGAAGGGCACGATCGCACGACGGGTGGCGGCGGCACTGGGATGGCACTTGCTGGACAGCGGGGCGCTATACCGGCTTGTCGGTCTGGATGCCGGGCGTAAAGGTATACCGTTGGACGACGAAATGGCGTTAGCGGAACTCGCACGCAGCCTCGACGTGCGATTTGCCAGCGATCCAACGGGAGTCGAGAAGATCGTCCTCAACGGGGAAGACGTCACGGCGGCTGTCCGAACCGAGGATGCCGGCACCGGAGCGTCGGCGGTAGCAGCGTTTCAGGCAGTCAGAGATGCGCTTCTGGGTCGTCAGAGGGCGTTTCGGCGGGCGCCGGGACTGGTCGCGGATGGCCGGGACATGGGCACCCAGGTGTTCGCCGATGCAGCTCTCAAAGTCTTCCTGACTGCGTCGCCCGAGGAACGTGCGAAAAGGCGCTATAAGCAGTTGAGTGACAAGGGAATTGATGTTAGTCTCGCGGCCGTTTCACGGGACATCGTAGACCGGGACAAGCGGGATTCCGAGCGATCGGTAGCACCGCTGCGGCCTGCAGAGGATGCCAGGATTGTGGATTCCTCGGCCCAATCGATCGAGGCGGTCACAGAGACAGTGCTTGATTGGGTCTCGAGACTCTAGAATTTTCCGGGAACGAGTTGAGTCACGGATCGGACAAGAAGTCCGATTTTTTTTTAGTCCGTCTAGCATAAGGATACGGTTAGACGATTTTGGGTGAGAACAGTCTGTTCTCTTGGATTTTTCACATGTCTGAAAGTTTTGCTGAGTTATTTGAAAAGAGTTTTGCCAGTCAACGAATAAAGCCGGGTTCCATCATCATCGGAACCGTAGTGGCAATAAACGACGATGTCGTCATCGTCAGCGCCGGTCTCAAGTCTGAGGCCGTCATCCCCATCGAACAATTTAAGAACGACAAGCGCGACGGCGAGCTCGCCGTTGGCGACGAAATCGAGGTCGCTCTCGACGCTGTCGAAGACGGTTTCGGCGAAACGAAGTTGTCACGCGAGAAGGCGATTCGTGCACGAACGTGGACTGAACTCGAGAAAGCATTCGAGGAGAGCCAGATCGTCGAGGGATTCATTAATGGCCGTGTTAAAGGCGGCTTTACGGTCGAGATCGACAACGTACGCGCGTTCCTGCCGGGTTCGCTCGTCGATGTCCGTCCGGTTCGCGATCCGGCCTATCTCGAAGGCAAGAGCCTGGAATTCAAAGTTATCAAGCTGGACAAGCGACGCAATAACGTCGTCGTGTCGCGGCGCGCCGTTGTCGAGCAGGAATTCTCGGCCGAGCGTGAAGCGCTGCTCGAAGAACTGCAGGAAGGAAAATCGGTCAAGGGAATAGTCAAGAACCTGACCGACTATGGTGCCTTCGTTGACCTTGGAGGAATAGACGGTCTGCTGCATATCACGGATATGGCGTGGAAGCGCGTCAAGCATCCATCGGAAGTGGTTGAGGTCGGCCAGGAAATCGACGTCAAGATCCTCAAATTCGACCGTGAACGCCAGCGCGTTTCGTTGGGCATGAAGCAACTTGGCGATGATCCGTGGAAGGATCTCGCGCGCCGTTATCCGCAACATACGCGTATTTTCGGCAAGGTCACCAACATCGCCGATTACGGTTGTTTCGTCGAGATCGAGGACGGTGTCGAAGGTCTGGTGCACGTATCGGAAATGGATTGGACGAACAAGAACGTCAATCCGTCACGTGTCGTGTCGATCGGCGAAGAAGTCGAAGTCATGGTTATTGAAATCGACGAAGAGCGCCGCCGAATCTCACTGGGCATCAAGCAGTGCAAGACGAATCCCTGGGCAGAATTTTCGACGACCTTTAATCGCAATGACAAGGTTACGGGCCAAATCAAGTCGATTACCGACTTCGGTATATTTATCGGACTGGATGGCGGCATCGATGGTCTCGTCCATCTGTCTGATATTTCCTGGGAGGTTCCGGGCGAAGAAGCCGTGCACAACTACAAGAAGGGTCAGGAAATCGAGGCGGCTGTGCTTGCCATTGACGCCGAGCGCGAGCGCATTTCACTCGGCATCAAGCAGCTCGAGAAAGATCCGTTTTCAGCCTGGCTAGCGGAGCACCCGAAGAATACGATCGTCAAGGGAACCGTCACAGAGGTGGATGCACGAGGCGCCACGCTGGACCTTGGAGACGGAGTCCTGGGATCGTTACGCTCATCCGAGATGGCGCGTGGCCGCGTTGAGGACGCCCGCACGATGATCAAAGTCGGTGAAGAGATTGAGGCCAAGTTCACGAATGTTGATCGCAAAAACCGCACGATCGCGCTTTCGATCAAGGCCAAGGAGGTCCACGAGGAAGCCGAAGCGATGAGCAGCTACAAAACCGAGGAGGGCGCAACCCCTGTGGGAACCACTCTTGGCGAGCTTTTGAAAGAAAAAATGACGGGTCGCAGCAAATAATCGGTAAAAACAGTAGCCCAGACCGGTCAGTCTAGGCTATATTGTTAGCATTATCCGTGGGTTACGGGCCTAAGACCAATAAGCGAATCGAAAGATGACCAAATCTGAACTCATAGAAGTTATCGCGCGTAAGCAAAAGCACTTGCCGGCGAAGGACGTGGAGCTAGCCGTCAAGCATCTTCTGGACCTTATGAGCGACTCGCTCGCGAAGGGGCATCGGATCGAGATTCGCGGCTTTGGCAGCTTTTCGCTGCATTTCCGGCCGCCTCGAATTGGGCGAAATCCCAAGACCGGTGAGGCCGTCGCTCTGTCGGGAAAATATGTGCCGCATTTCAAACCCGGCAAAGACTTGCGCGAACGCGTCGATTCGAGTCGCCACTTTCCGATAAAGAGTTAGAATCTCTCCCGTCGTGGGAGCGGCTTTAGCCGCGACTAAAAGTCGGGCCTAAAGGCCCTCCTACAGGGCGTTTATTCTTTGGGAGTCGGTGCATGTTGAAACTAATTGGCCTGGTTGCGCTGGTACTGATTATCCTGGTCGCCATGCTGACGTTTACGGCACTGAATTCGGGAACGATTGACCTGGATCTGGCGTTCTTCGCAGGGACATACCCGATTTCGATCGTGCTCGTTGTAATCTTCGTCGTTGGAACGATTTTTGGCATGCTCTGCATGACCGCATTCGTATTTCGCCTAATCAAAGAGCGACGAACACTGCGACGATCATTGCGTCATTCAGAATCGGAAGTCAGTTCGCTGCGAAACCTGCCGTTATCCGATGCCGACTGAATCAACATTTCTGCTAGCTGGATTATTTCTGCTGCTTGCCGCAACAGGATGGGCGCTGGGACGTTTCGGCGAGCGCGATGAAGAAAATCCACCGCCGCCGCTTAACGTGGATTATCTCAAGGGCCTCAACTTCCTTCTTAACGAGCAAACGGACCAGGCGCTCGAACATTTTCTCGAGATGGTCCGGGTTGATGACAAGACAATAGAAACTCACTTTGCCCTGGGCAGTTTATTTCGGCGGCGCGGTGAGATTGATCGCGCCATTCGAATCCATCAAAATATTATTGCGCGGCCCGATCTGGCGGCGGAGCAACGCGATCAGGCGCTGTTTTCGCTGGCGAAGGACTACCTGCACGCGGGGCTCCTGGACAGAGCCGAGAAATTGTTCGTCAGGCTTTCGCAGGGATCTCGTTACCAGGTTCAGGCGCTCGAGAGTCTGTGTCGAATTTACGAACAGGAAAAGGAATGGCAGAAAGCAATTGATGCGGGCCAACAGCTCGAAACGCTGAGCGGACGGTCTCTCGCACTGCAGATAGCACACTATTATTGCGAGCTGGCGGAGGAAGGCGCTGCCAACAACGACTATGCGGCAGCCCGCCGGTACGTAAAGAAAGCACAGGCGGGGCGACCACGTACGATGCGCGGTGCGTTGACCCGGGCGCATATCGCGCGTGAAACCAATGACCACAAAACAGCAATTCGCCTGTATCACCGCATCATCGACGAGCACACTTACCTGATCGCCGAGGCGCTGCCGGAAATCGTGGCAACCTATGAGAAAGATGGCTCGATGACTGGGCTGGACAAAGCCTTGCGGTCGATGCTGGACAAAAACCCGGATATGCGCTCGCTTGTGGCTTATACCGCCATCGTCAACAACCTCACCGACATTCCGATCATCGACGAATGCGTAAAGAATTACTTGCTCGATGAACCAACCTTGTCGGAATTCGTCGACCTGCACATATTCTCGCAAGGGAACGGCGCGACACAATCCGAGGCACTAAGCAAGGTCCGAAGTGCATTGTCGAAGCTCGCAGCCGCAACGCCGCGCTATCAGTGTCAGGAATGCGGATTCTCAAGCCAGCGACTCTTGTGGCAGTGTCCGAGCTGTCGAAACTGGGAAACTCAACGACCGGCCTCCCGGGTCCAGTTTGATACGGTATTGCAACATTCGATTACCAATCATTAGTCGACCGCAATTCGCGTGGTTTCGCTGAGTAATGCGGGCGGTAACTTTTCGCGAACAACCCTAGGCTCCTGATCTGTGCCAGCTATCCGGCACAAGATCCGTCCACTAAAGGAGCTACCCATGAAAACACCTATCCGACTGCTAGCACTGCTTGTCGCTTGCCTGCCGCTGTGGGCTTTTGCCGGCCCCGTCGACATCAACACTGCCAATGCCGAGACCTTGTCCGCCGAATTGGATGGAGTCGGGATGTCGAAAGCGAAAGCGATTGTTGAGTACCGTGAAAAACACGGCCCTTTCAAAAATCCGGAGGACCTGTCGTTAGTCAAGGGCATTGGTGACCGTACCGTAGAACTCAATCGCGCCAATATTCGCGTGACAACCGCCAAGAAGAAGTAGCGGCGAGACATTGCGAACCACGTTGCGCCGGCGTTCGTGACAAAGTTCCGACGCCGGCCAATTGAATTGGCTATGATTCGGCCCTGGTATTTTCTGGGAGTTATGCGTTGGGCGAGTCAATCAGGGCCGCAGTTTTTCCGGTTGCCGGTCGCGGGACACGTTTCCTGCCAGCGACGAAAGCAAGCCCCAAGGAGATGCTGCCGATCGTCGACAAACCGCTGATTCAATACGCAGTCGAAGAGGCGATCGATGCAGGTGCCACCAAGCTAGTATTCATCACCGGCAGCTCGAAACGTGCAATCGAGGACCACTTCGATTCGGATCCTGAACTTGAGCAGGCGCTGAAAGACGCAGGCAAGGACGAGGACGTTAAGCTGATTCGGGATATTGTTCCCAACGGAGTTTCTTGTATCTATATTCGTCAAGGTATCCCGCTGGGCCTGGGTCACGCCGTGCTCTGTGCCCGACCAGCCGTCGGTGACGAGCCATTTTTCGTGCATCTTGCGGATGATCTGATCGATAGTCAGACACCCTGTCTGACCCAGATGGCGGCAGAACACGCACGTCACGGCGGCAGCGTTGTCGCAGTCGAAACCGTACCCGCCGAAGATACTTTGAGGTATGGCATCGTTGCCATCGACGCGGCTGACAATAATCGAATCACGCAGATCGTCGAGAAACCATCGCCGGACAAAGCGCCCTCAAATCTTGCCGTTGTCGGTCGCTACCTGCTGGACCCGGCGATATTCGACAAGCTTGAAAACACGGGCCGTGGTGCAGGTGGCGAAATTCAACTGACCGACGCAATCGCCGATCTACTCGTAGACAAGCCGGTTCACGCGTACGCGTTTTCAGGCGATCGCTACGATTGTGGGAGCAAGGTTGGTTATTTGAAAGCAACGGTTGCTTACGGTCTCAATCATCCGGAGACGGGCGAAGCGTTCAGGGCGCACCTTAAGGATTTGCTCAACTGATTGATGAGTGTAAGACATTCTATTTGCCTGCCAAGTCTAAAAAAAAGGCCTTCGATTGAAGGCCTTTTCGT
>SMUZ01010147.1_pt1 | contig 15341 bp, 8 predicted proteins | sample 2456421 | NCBI WGS metagenome assembly SMUZ01 (sample SAMN11095932, study PRJNA526329) | marine sediment metagenome | biome: Marine sediment; feature: Surficial sediment; material: Deep marine sediment; isolation source: Hadal surficial sediment | place: Pacific Ocean | collected 2014-11 | depth 0-1... | reverse complement strand
GTCTCGATCAGCGTGTACGCGATGGCGGCGGCTTGGCCCCCGCCTTGTGATCCCATGAAGAGGTAGTTTTTCTGCCCTACCGGCCAGTTCGGAAAACGAACCTGAATGTCCGAGTTGGGTCATGAACCGTCCTTCAGCATGCCTCTGCACCGGGTCCGGAATCTGGCGGTGAACCGATGCTCAGGCTCGGCGGTCGGTTATGCCCAGCAAGCGTCATGATGACCTTTGGTGAGACGCCGTTGAGGTTGGGCTGGAGCCAACGAGATCAGACTACGTCGCTCAATCGTGGATATCAATCGTACTGGTGCTATGGCGGATCAAAATCAGTAGCGACCGTTGTGCACATGCAGGGTATCCTCCCAAAATGATTGACCTGAATTCCCACGTCACCAAAGCCGATTTGCAGTGCTCTCCCCTCTGTGCAAACGCAATGAAGCTCATGGTGAATGCACATGAGAACGGCGGCATCCCGTTGACCAAGTCAGGTGCGTTCAATCGGAAATTCGTCCATTGGGCTGCCGTTGAGTTCAACTGGAAGGACTACACAGCGGACCATTTATATCAGATCAACAAGGTGCTGAACGAAGATGATTTCCTACCTCTGATGGTGATGCATGATCTGCTTGGGATGGCAAAGATCGGAAGGCATTACAAAGGCAAGTTCGTCTTGACGCCAAAGGGCCGCAAACTGATTGGGGACCACGGCCAGCTACAGCAAATCCTATTTCAGACACTGCTCTATGATTACAATTTAGGGAACTTGGATCGCATACCTGACGACAATCATCCCAATTGGGAAATCATGATGGGGGTGATGGATCAAGAGGTTCAGGACTGGGTCACGATAGGCCACATGCTGAGTGTATTTTACGGCATGGAAATCGAGGGTAAAGATTTTAGCAGTTCTGAATTTCGTGCAGCAATGTGGTTCTCATCAAGGGTTGTCAGACCGCTGGTTTGGCTTGGTCTACTGGAAAGCGAAGAGAGAGATTTCAGAACAACGATCTATGAAAGGAAGATCAGGAAAACGCCTCTCTGGTCAAAATGGCTGCGCTTTGATCATCATCAGGCGGCGAACATCAACAGGCCGATCCATTGATGGTGGATGTATGTCGGCAAGCCGCCTGAAAATGGACCAACAGACCTCAACACCCGAACTCACGTTTTGTGCCATACTCGGACTTAGCGGTCGTTTTAGACTGGCTCCGAGCATGTCAAACAGCTCAACGTCTTTCTTCGGGTGGGAAAACGACCTTCAAAAATGGACCAAGCCAACCGAGGGCTTCGGCCTCCGGAGTCGGCACCAGCAATTTCGGCTATGCACGCATTAGCGCCAAGGCGGACGCTCGTAAAAAGATGGGAAAGTCCTAATTGTCTCGGTTTGCCGACATAAACGCGCAATCACGTTTCTCGCCGACCGTCGATGCTCTATCGCGCCAGCAAATACGATTGCGACGTCTGCGCCCTCAATCCGCGCTGCTGCCCCAATAAACCGTGAAGCCCTCCGATCCCGGTTGAATGATGACGATCACGCCAATGAAACCGACCCCGATGGCCGAATATCGCCGCCAGCCGCCGGTCTCGCCCTGTGTCCTCAGACTTGCGCAACTTTAGATCATCTGGCGTAATCGGCCGCGCATCCGCCTGCACATCGCGCTCGGCGACAGGCCACCGGCCCCGGAAATAATCTTGCCGCCGGCACGGACTGAAGCCTATCCTGTTCCCGGCCATTCAATGGAGACCGAAAAACGCCGAACTCTCCGTTAGACCCTGGTACCGGTTCAGGGGTCAGGTCAACGACTATGGAGACACTGCATGCACTTGGGCATCCTGACGGGAGGCGGCGACGTCCCCGGACTGAACCCGGCGATCAAGGCGGTCGTGAACGAAGCTTTTGCCAGGGATTGGCGTGTCACGGGTTTTCGGCGCGGCTGGGCAGGACCCGTCAATTCCGACCCCGAAAATCTCGAAGGCACCCGGAGCGCCCGCATTGTCCTGACCCCCGACGTCGTGCGCAGCATCAACCGCACCGGCGGCACGATCCTCCACACCTCGCGAACCAACCCCTCGCGGATGCGCGCTTCCGATTTGCCCGGATTTCTGAACCACGAGGCTGCGTCCTCGGACGAGGGTACCATGGATGTGACGAACCATGTCCTCTCGGTTTTGGACGCCCTGGAGATCGACGTCCTTATCGCCATCGGCGGCGATGACACGCTCTCCTATGCCGCACGCATTCACGCCGAAGGTGTCAAGATCATGTGCATCCCCAAGACCATGGACAATGACGTCTTCGGCACAGACTATTGCATTGGCTTCTCGACCTGCGTCACCAGGTCGGTCGAGCTGATCAACCGGCTGCGCACATCGGTTGGTAGTCACGAGCGGTTTTTGGTGGTGGAAATGTTTGGCCGCAACTGTGGGCTGACAGCGTTGATGGCCGGCTATCTCGCCGACGTCGATAGAACCTTGATTGCAGAGGTACCCTTCGATTTCGATAAGCTCGCCCGGATGCTCAGTGACGATCGGGCCGGCAGCACGTCCAACTATGCCATTGTCGTGGTCTCCGAGGGCGCCAGCGTGGTCGACGAAGGGGTCACAGAGTCCGGCCCCGCGGACGCCTACGGGCATCACAAGCTGGGGGGCATCGGCCAGCGTTTGGGGCACTCCCTCAAAGAGATCACGGGCACCAACGTCATGGTGCAGAACCTGGGGTATCTCCTGCGCGCCGGAGCCCCGGACGCGGTGGACCTTATGGTGCCTAAGAATTTTGGAACCATGACCGTGCGATTGATAGAGGACGGTTCAACCGGTCTGATGGTGGCGATCCGAGACGGGTGCTACGCTACTCAGCCGGCCGACATCAGTACCAAGGGCGAGCGCCGCGTCGACGTGGATGGCATGTATGATGTTGACACCTATCGTCCGAGGATCGCCAAGCTCGATGGCACACCTATGTATCTACGGGGCGCTGTCAAATAAACTGGGCTGGCCGGAAAGTGAGTTCAGGCTCTTGGTCCATTGTTGAGTAATTAGATCCGTAATTTTGCGGAGGTATGTTGTGAACCGACAGTAACATCACGCTTTGCGCTAAGCGACTTCACAGGCGGATTAACCGGATTAATGATGACATTTGGCATTTGGGCAGGTTGATTGAACCCGGACCGTGAGGCGTTGCGGATCAATTGCGCCACATGGTTATTGTTTTCCCTAGCGGTAGTCCGTGCAAACTTCCGAAGCTCCGCAAGCCCTAGCAGATACGAAAGCGTCGATTCGGCACCCTTGTTTTCATTCCGGCGATCGATATGGAGCCCGTCGCAACCGGCACCCGTCCTGAGGTCTATCAGTGTCGTTTGGATGTCATTATCGCCCAGAAACCAACCAAACGCGCGAAATGCGCCTGCTGTCCAAGTTGCACTTTTCTCCGCCCTTGATGCCGCGAGGCAGGCAGATATCGTCGCCGATGCTTCCAATGGCTGCTGATCAAACGCCTTGGGCTTTTGCCGTATTCGGCCGAAGCTTTCGTTGCCAACAGGTCTAAAGTGTCCAGCCGGCGCTGTCTGATGCTCCATGAGCCAACGAAGTGATCGTAACCCGGCATCAACGTAAGCTGACGTGTTGGTCCTCATGCCCGTCTGGATTAGCGCCTGCGAAAGGCGGGCGTTGTCATATGCGAGCACCTCTTCGAACCAAACCCAATCTTCGGTCTCCACCATGTGGAACACAGCGATCAACCTCTCTGCGAGCAAACGACGGACACGGTCGGCCTCGAGGTCATCGCCGAACTGTACGCAGTAGGCGTCAAGGCCCAAAAGCGAGAAGGCCCAGGCTCGCGGAAATGTGAATTCTTCGGCGGCGGGAAGGGCGGTCTTAAATAGCGAAGCGGCCCATTTGCGGCGAGATAGATCGATGTCTGTGCGCGTGCATTCGCCCAACGCCCAAAGGGTCCTACCGTGGCTATCTTCGCTGCCTGATTCTTCCAGCCATCGGCGATCGTAGCTCATGAAATTCCGAAATCTGCCGCTTTCCGGATTCCATGCCTGCTGAATAAATGCTGCGAAGCGCGCAGTAAGCTGATCGGGTAAGTACGCTTCCCGATTGTTATGAAGCATATTTGAGAAAAGGAGCGCGCGAGCGTTGTCGTCGATGCAGTATCCATGATCTGGATTTGGCGCCGAATAGAGCGCATGTTGCAGCAACCCCGTACTGTCGCAGAGCGAAATGAGGTGCTCGACCCGCATCTCCGGAAGCGCCTGGCCTTCATGCCAAGTCTTAATCGGCATGGCAGGAGGTGATTTTCCGGGGCGAGTGGCGGCGCGCGCATCGTCAAAGGTTGCAAGATAGCGTTTGGCTGTTTGCTCCCAGGTCATCGATCGGCTCGCCAAGTAGGCGCGTCGGCGCATGGAATTACGGCGCGCGTCGTCGGTCAGCAGTGCGATAATTTCACGGCTCATTGCCGCCGGATCGCGGAACGGGACAAGAACCCCACGCCCATCACCGAGGAGTTCTTGGGCGTGCCAGTAAGGCGTCGATACGATGGCTTTTCCGAGCCCAAAACTGTAGGCGAGGGCGCCGGATGTGATCTGTGCTTCATTGAGATAGGGCGACGCATAAACGTCCGACATCGCAATGAAATCAAGCAGGTCATTCAGCGCCACGAACCGCTTGAAAAAGATAACACGATCCTCAAGACCGAGTTCGCGCACGCGCGCAGTCAGGCTATCGCGATAGGTTTCGCCTTGATGGCGCAGGAGAGTTGGGTGCGTGGCACCAAGCACGACATAAACTGCGTTCGGGCAGGCTCCGATAATATGGGGCATGGCATCGATCATCGTCTCGATACCTTTGTCCGGTGACAGGAGGCCGAAGGTAAGGATGACGGTTTTCCCCTCGAGACCGAGTTTGTCCTTCCCGCAGGTCGAATCGAGAAACGGAAGGTCAGGTATGCCGTGCGGTATGACCTCTATCATCTGAGCTGGCACGTCATGAACGGACTGAAGTAACTCGCGCCCCTTTTCCGCCATAACAACGATCTTCGCCGAGTGGCGAACGAGCTGATCCATCACTGTGCGCTGCATTAGGGTCGGTTCAGCAAGCACAGTGTGAAGTGTAGTCACGATCGGCGTTTTGATCCGCGACAGCAACTGCACAATGTTACTGCCAGCTTCGCCGCCAAAAATTCCGTATTCGTGTTGAAGGGAAACGACGTCCACGTCCGCGCTGTTAAGGAACTCGGCGGCCTGAGCGTAATCGCCGATCATATCTTCGCGGATCTCAAACAACACCTCGCGTGGATATTCGTATTCGGCCCCCGTCTCTGTCATCGCCACGACGAAGGCGTCGAGATTTGGATCATCCTTAGAGACGGCCCGATGAAGACTATCGGTGAAGGTCGCGATACCACACATCCTCGGAGGATGATTGCCAATGAATGCAATACGTTGAAACTTAGTCATCGAGATTTGTGTCCTACATCATAGATCGGCAAAATTTGCCTTTTCTCGGAAAATTTCTAAAGCCGATGAATAAACAGCTTTTGCAACAGGCCAGATTGATCACAGGCCTCCACGGCCTTCAGACGCCCCTCGCACCCCCCGTTGCGGTAGCTGTGGCCAGGCTCGGAACTGTGTTCGTAATCCCCCCGACCGAGGGTGTCGCGCACTTCCGCCTCAAGCCGCTACTCGATGATCAGAGGCGTCGTAGATGCACAAATTTACTGGGACTGGACTCCTATGACAACGGCCCTAGATCAAATCACGAAGACAGTCAAGCAGCCTCTGCTGCAGCTGCCGGATTACAGAAGGGACAGGTCTTGCGAGAAAGGGTTCAAGCCTACTGACTTGCCTTGAGCCGCGACATTAGCTCTCGGATAGGGACGCTGGCGACACTGCACCTTTGGTCGGCAATGCCATAGGGAATTATCAGCTCGTCTTTGTGAATCATGCTTCCGCAGGTATAAACCACATTGGGTACGTAACCATCTCGTTCGTGCTCATCGGGTGCCAGTAATGGCTCCTCGAGCTGGCCGATAATCTTTGATGGATCGTCAATATCTAGTAACACTGCCCAGACGCTGTATTTCCGCATCGGACCTACACCGTGGAACAATACTAGCCATCCCTCGGGGGTCTCCAACGGCGAACCGCAATTACCGATTTGGACAAACTGCAAGGGATGGGCGGGCTCCTGTAGGAGAGTCGCTTCAGTCCAAAAAAATACATTGTCCGAGAACATGATGTAGTTATTCACGCCGTCCTGGCGCGAAAGCATCACGTATTGGCCATTAATCTTTCTTGGAAACAACGCCATACCCTTATTCTGCGCGGCATTGCCGTTAAGCGTATGCATCTTGAAGGTCAAAAAATCTGTGGTCTCAAGCAGCTGTGGCAGTATCGCAAATCCGTTGTAGGCGGTGAAAGTTGCGTAGTACCTGACCGCGCCATCTTCATCGACGAAACGCACGAAGCGGGCGTCCTCGATGCCTCCGGATTCATTTTCCGTAACGGGGAATATCACTCTCTCTGAGATGTGGTGGTCGGGACGAAAGATGCACTCGTAATTGGACCGCGCCAGCCACAGTGCCGTATCAATTGCATGCAGTTTGTCTTTTTTTCGAAACTTGGTCGATTGGAGACGCTCGATTTGGATTTGAAGGTCACCGAGGGTGAATTCCTCTCCTAGACCCTCCAATAGTTTGCCCAGAACGCGGGTGTGTACGCCGGTCTCTTCGAGCTCTTGCTTGAAATGAAGGCGGCTTCTAGATGGGTTCAGTGTGATTTTAGGCGTGTCCACGTAATGGCTGATGGGGTCGAAGTATAAGTCCTTGTACTCGTCAATAATTCCGCTACGGAATTCAATAGAGGACACATGGCCTTCGCCCGTCGCTCTGAAGCTCATGATAAATCGCTTAGATCCTTTACTGACGCCTTTTTGATCCGGGTGCTGCACGATGGACGGGTTAAAAAGAGCGGCTGACTCGACTGAATACTCAGAGGTGAAGTACGCGCCGAGCAGAAGTCGTCGTTCCGGTGATAAAGAGCGGCTTTTTGGCGAATGTGCAGCGACCCGTTCGAAGTTTCTCTCTAAAGTTTCTCTGAAGTATCGATGGCGCTCTGAGAAATCCCGGAAAATGGTTCCCAGCAAACGCTGCGCCTCATCGTCACTTAGCTTTGTAACCCGCTCGATCATGCGCTCGAGTCGCAGCCCATCGCCCGGAAAATATGGCCGAGTAATAACGCGAGAATTCTCGGCGTTCAGTACGATTCGCCGGCGTCTCACAAATTTCCCGTGATGCTCTACCTCTCTATTCATGACCCCATCAGTGCCTGCCCATTAACCGGTTCTGCCTGACAATGATTTGCGGCCATTCACTCGCGCTATCGCATCGTCCTCGACATACGAGTCGCTTCGCCATACCCAGGCGCTTCAAGCGTTCTACCGGGGTGAGTGTACCCACACTGCATATTGTGCCTCTACCAGTTTCAAAACACAACAGCTATATTGCGCACAATCTCGATTTAGAGCGTCATCCGGGAACTCAGATTCACTGAAGGGATTCCCAATCGTTGGCTGAGATGCGATTCTTCGCCCCAAACAACGATAGGGGCAGAGGATGAACGGAGCCTATACAAGCGATCTGCGGGGGCGTGTGCTGGATGCTGTCGATGCAGGATCATCGGCACGCCGGGCCTGCGCCTCGGTTCCGGGTTGGTGTATCCACAGCGATCCGGTGGGTGCGACGGTGGCGTGAAACTGGTGAGCGGATCGCGCCTCGGCAAGGGTGACCGCGGCCGTCCCGTGCGATGAACCGGAGGTAACTGAGGAGCAATCACAGCCCACTCCGCGTCGGTCAAATCGCTCTGGTAACGCAGCGCCTTACGGTTATGCTGCTCTCGGGCGTTCGGCGTCCACGCAACCCCTTTCGAAACGGCCTCTAAGACAGTTAGAATAACACCAATCGCGCTTCAGCAAGCACATCGAGTTCGAGCATGTCTATTCGCCTTGCTATGCTCAGCCCCATCTCGTGGCGGACACCTCCTCGCCACTACGGCCCGTGGGAGTCCGTGGTCAGCCTTCTCACGGAGCAGTTGGTGAAAATGGGTCTGAAGGTGACCCTGTTTGCCACCGGCGACTCGCAAACCAGTGGGCAATTGGTCGCGGTCTGTCCGCGTCCCTATTCAGAGGACCCTTCGGTCAATCCCAAGGTTGCGGAGTGCCTGCATATCTCCGAAGTCTTCGAGCGCTCCGCCGATTTTGACCTCGTTCACAATCACTTCGACTTTCTGCCACTGACCTACTCCGGCTTGATTGAAACACCGATGTTGACCACCATCCATGGTTTCTCGTCGCCCTCAATCATTCCCGTGTACAAAAAGTACAATGACCGTAGCCACTACGTGGCTATCAGCGAGGCGGACAAGTCGCCGGAGCTCGATTACCTGGCCACGATTCACCACGGGATCGACATTACGAAATTTCCCTTTTTCAAGGGTGGGGGAAAGTACCTGTTGTTCTTTGGCCGGATCCACCCTGAGAAGGGCGTCTACGAAGCCATTCAAGTGGCGCAGCGGGCGGGAATGAAGCTAATGATCGCGGGCATCATCCAGGATCAAGCTTACTTCGAAAAGCTCGTCGAACCCTACATTGACGGCACAACGGTAGAATACCTCGGTGCGATCGGACCCGATCGGCGACCGGAAGTGCTGGGTCAGGCCTTGGCACTTTTGCATTTGATCAGCTTCGACGAGCCGTTTGGTTTGAGCCTAGTGGAATCCATGGCATGCGGAACGCCAGTCATCGCATTTGGTCGCGGTTCTATACCGGAAATCGTCAGACACGGTGAGACGGGCTACATCGTCGAGGACATAAAACAGGCCGTGGAAGCGGTCGCGGCCGTGCGTTCGATCGACAGATCCGCCTGTCGTGATGACGTTGAGCAGCGCTTCTCTGATACGCGCATGGCGCAAGACTACGTCCGAGCATACCAAGAAATCCTGAAATTATAGGTAGACGATGAGCAATAACCCGATAGTGAAGCGGTATGAGGGTAACCCTATCCTCACCAAGTATGACGTTCCTTATCCTGTGGAGACCGTCCACAATGCGGGTACAACCAAGCATGGGGGTCGGTACGTCTTGTTATTTCGCTCCCACCTGCGTAACGGACGATCCATCATCGGCATTGCATGGAGCGATGATGGTTATAAGTTCCAAGTGAAGTCCAAGCCGTTCATGGTGCCGGCCACTGACGGGGTCTTCGCGGAGTACGAGGAGTATGGCATCGAAGATCCACGAATTTGTTCTATGGGCGGTGAGCATTACATCACCTACAGCGCTTATTCCAGGCACGGCGTGCGCATCGGTCTTGCAAAAACCCACGATTTTACTGCTGTCGAGAGGGTGTCGCTGATTAGCCAGCCAGATATGCGCAATGTGGTGATTTTTCCGGAAATCTTCGACGGACGTTACGCACGGCTTGATCGACCCCACTCGGAAATCAACCCTTGGTCAATCTGGCTCTCTTGGTCTCCAGACCTCATTCACTGGGGTGAGTCGACAGTGGCCATCAAGCCCCTCGTCTATCACTGGGATGAGGCGAAGGTGGGGCCGGGTGCGACTCCAATCGCCACGGCGAACGGCTGGCTGAATATCTATCACGGCGTGTTCGACACGATGGACGGTGCGGTGTATCGCGTCGGCGTGGCACTGCACGCGCTCGACGATCCGGCCAATGTCCTCGGAGTCGCGGACGAGTGGATCCTCGCACCCGAAGACCCGTGGGAGCTGACCGGCTATGTCCACAACGTAGTGTTCTGCTGTGGCGCTGTGCCGGAAGAAGACGGTACTGTGAAGCTTTACTGGGGTGGGGCGGATAGCGTCATTTGCGCGGGCACTGCGCAAGTGCAGGAACTGGTTGATCTCTGCCTACAGAATCCTCGCCCCGCCGTATGAGCACGGCGCGAACATTCGAGTGCGTGTCGCGATCGCGTGCCGCGGCTGATGGGGCCATGGGCGATCATTGCAGGGACATCCGGGGCGCAATTCGTGCTACTGAGGCGGTGGAGGGCTTTGAGCGGATCAGTCGCCTCGCGCAGAAATTCGGGCCTTCCGTCGAGACAGCTGTCGTCTGATTGGCGGGCGGAAACGTGCGTCAATATCTCGCTCGATCTCGTCGGGCGGGACTTGGCGCTGGCGCATCTGCTGGAACTTAGCCGCGAAGGAGTCGGGATTGCCGGGCTGGGGTTCGGTGTAGTTCGTGCCCCGGCCAGGGTCTTGCCGAGCGTCGGCGAACCAATTCTGATGGCCCCGAGATAGATCGCCGGGGTCGACGGGAATGCTCGTGTGCACGTGGTGGGCGGGCACCTTCAGGCTTTGCTGAATCGACATGAAGGCGAGGCCCTCCTCGCCGAGATCAAGTTCACCAACCGTGCAGCCGAAGGCGACCCCACCGCCACGGGCCACTACGTCCCCCAGTTCGCTCGCCACCAGGACCGCCCCGTCAATGTCCGCCTTGCCGTGAATCTTGGTGTCGATGATTACCGAGTTAAGCACGCGGCCATCACTGGGCAGGGTGGTGTCGCCGACAATGCGGTTGCCGAAGGGATCCGGAGCCACATGATCGATGGCCGCGAGGCAGCGGGCAAAGTCGCCCTCCACCGTAGGCGCAGCGACCGCCCACAAAGCCCGGCGCGCTTTGGCGAGCTGGCCGATATCGCCCCAGTAGAGATGTTCGCCGAAGTCGATGACCTTGATGACCAGCGGGTGCCCCCTTCGCTCCCCCACCCGCTGCTTGAGTTGCTGGACGCGCTGCCAAAAGTCGGGCCTTTCGGTGACCAGTTGCTGCAGCCTGGCATCGCGGTTCAGTTCCGCTTGCCAGGCGTCGGCGTCGTGGGTCAGCGCTTCGAAAAGGTAGCCGTCGACGTCGATCCAGCCGTCGAGGTCGCCAAAGAGCGCTTCGGCTTCCTCGAGGAAGAGATAGGAGAAGGCGGGACTACCAATATGTACTAGCGCTTTGACCGGCTGGCCCCGGTCGACGATGTCAAAGCGCTGCAACAGCTCGGCGCGGGATCGCCGCTGCACTTGCACGATCAGTTCGCCGCTAGTCGGGTGGCGCAGCAGCCACTCCTTGTTTGCCGCCAGATCTTCGGTGACCTCCACCTCCGCGCCAAACCGCACCGCATCGGCTCGGGAGAGGTCGAGGTTCATCTCCGCCAGTCGGTGGGCGGCGATCTGTGGCTCGTCTCCCCACTTCCAGGCGATGCCGCGGAAGCCCATGCGCTGCAGGTGATGGGCCAGTAGCGTCCAAGTATAGAGGGAGGCGGCGGCGGTGTTGAGCCAGCGCCCGTCTCGTCCTTGGCGGACGAGCATGAGCATGAACGGCTTGATACCGTGCAGCCGCTGGGTGATCGGGCTAAGGCGTGTTCCCTTGCCCGGCAGCATGATGCCTAGGGCAACCCCGTCCGAGTCGAAGGTTCGGCCTTCCCGCTGCCATTGGCGGACGGCGTCGAGGAGGCCGAGGAGCTGGCCGCGTCGCGCCCGCTCCTCGTGCACCATTAGCTCGACGGCGTTGTCGGCGCGGAAGATCGCGGCCGCCAGGTCCTCGAGGTTTCGACCCACGATATCCGAATCGCCACCATTAGTGATGGCGATGACCTGGCTTGGACCGAGGGAGGCGTTCACCACCCGCCTCAGATCGCGCAAGTTGTCGAACTTTGCCGCCTGCGCTTCCGATACGCGGGGCGTCGCGTCGGCGAGTGACGTCGATGCCGGGCCGCCAGTTCTGGCTAGATTCCGCTCCATCCGACGTAACAGGCCATCAGGCTCGCGGATCGCCAGCCGAACCATTTCATCGGCCCGCTGGGCGACATCGCTTACCGCGTAGATGCGCAATTGGGGGGCGTTACCCGACGGGCGAATGTGGATAATGTCGCCAGTGCCGAACCAGACCCGAACACCATCGGTGTAGTTGAGCCGAACGACCGATCCGAAGCCATCCTCAGCCGAAAAATTGTACTGAATCGTCTGTCGGAGGGCGAGCAACTCGTCTGCCAGCGAATCGGGAGTGCGCGTTGCCATCTCGTCGTTGTCCACCCGCGTGACGGTCACGGTCGAATCATCAAAGACCGCATCGATCACCGTGGCGTCACCGGGGGAGAACCGCCCGAGGATCGCCTGGCTCGCTGACTCGGGGAAGTCGTCCAGTAACCCGGAGCAGGTCGCTCGCTGGGGTAACTCGTCGAACAGCTGGGAAACCGGAACGCCTCGTCGGACTGCGGTGAGCAACGCCGCGAGGATCGGCAGCACCGCGTCGCGAGTGGCTAAGGCCGACAGCAACCGACCGTTGACAGTGAAGTCGGTGCCGGTGAGAAAGCCGCCGTTCGCTTCCCACGCCACCACTCTGGTCGTCCCCTCGGCGATGGCTCGCTGCATTGCCGCGATGACATAAGGGGAGCCAATGCGAGTTTTCTCCACCACCATCGCTGGGCGGCTTTGCTGCACCCGTTTGTCCAGGGCATCAGTGGTGTTGATGGGCACAGCGGCGAATGCCGCGTCGAAAAACTCGGCGGTGATGATTCCCAACACGTCCCCACGGTGGAAGCGGCCGCGCTCGTCGACGAGAATCGGTCGGTCACCGTCACCATCTGTGGAGATGATGGCATCGGGAGAGTGGCGGCTGGCCAGCACACGAAAGCGCCGCTCGTCCTCCTCGCGCAGGTCCTCGGTATCCACCGGGACGAAGGTCGCGCTGCGCGCCGCAGCGATGGCTGTGGCACCCAGGGACTCGAGGACGCGGACCAGCAAGTCACGGCCAACCGCCGAGTGCTGGTAGACGACCACGCGCTTGCCGGCGAGCGGCTTTTCGTCGGGAAAAAGCCCAGTGTAGCGCTGAATATAGACCGCTTCAGCCGCGTGCTGCATCGCGGCGGGTTCGGGCGCCGTCTTGAGCTTGCCATCGGCGTCAAATGCCGACCGCGATTCATCCTTGGCATATTCCCTGGTGCGAACCGCCTTGACCGCAGCAAGGATGCCGCCCTCGTCGCTCTTCAACACTTCTTCGCTCTGTTTGTAGAACTTGATGCCGTTGCGATCAGCGGGGACATGGCTGCCGGTGACCATGATGCCGGGCATCGGTCGCTTGCTCGTCGCTGCATCCTCCTGTTGCGCGTAGTAGGCCAGAGCCGGAGTAGGGATCTTGCCGCAGTTGACCACCGATAGCCCTGCATCACGAATGGCCTGGGTTACCGCAAGGGCGATGCGAGGGCTGCTTGACAGCCCGCTGCTGGGGTCGACCTCGCGCAAGTCTTGGGCGAGCGCGATGGGATCGCCAGGTCCGACGTCGCCGATCTGGCGCAGGTAGTCGAGAAAGCCGCGGGTGTTAATGTAAACCTCGAGGTCGGTCATCTCACGCACTAGACCTCTGAGGCCACTCGTCCCGAACCGCAGCTCGCAAGGGATGTAGTTCAAGAAGGTAGGGTAGCCATTGGTTGTCATGAGGCTCGTTCGCCGCGTGTTTGCGCCGCCGTCGACGGAGGAATAGTCACCATCACCACCTCGGCATCGCCGTCGGCCGTGGTTAGCCGGTAGCTATCGATGGTCACGGGGATTATGGCCGACTGGCCGCGGGTCAGCAACGCCAGTGTCCGGTCGTCCGAGGTTCGAAGCTCCACGGTACCGCGGACAACGTGCAGCGTGTGCATTGGAGTCCCGGCGGGCAGCCCGACCTCTGCCTCTGGGCGCGGTCGTAGGTGATCGACGACGAACCACTCGCTCTGCACCGAGCGGAACATTCCAGGACAACCGGCGAGCAGTCGCGGGGTGACGATGAAGTCCGCCGGCCGCGTGGCCCGGAGATTGAGGGCGTCGAGGGTTTTGTCGACGTCGATGGGGCGCAGCGGAAAGCGCACGTGGTCCCAAGCGCGGAAAGTGGGACCTGGGCGCCGGATCTCCAGGGCGAGGATCTCCTTGCCCTGGGGATTGCCAAGGGCGTGAACCTCGGCCGACTGGGGACGACCTGTCGCCGCGCTCACAGCCTCCGAGTTAGCGTTGTAGATCACCTGTCCCGGTGTCACGGAGATCTCATTGAGCATATCGAGAACCTCCCAGTAAAGTTCCTTAAGCGTTCGCAGCGTCTCGACGATCTTCCGATTGGCCCCGGTCCGCAGCAATGACTCGAAGGCGGGGAGCACCGCATCGGCGAGCACGGCCCGCCGCGCAAAGTTGTTTGTCAGCGTTGCTTGCAGGGCCTCAAGGTCGATGCCATCACGAAGATAGTCCAGCAGCCTCTGCTGAAGCTGCCGTCCTCCTTTGAGCCGTTGCCCGAGATCTGCTGGGTCGACGTCGCGCTTGAAGCCAAGGCGAATCGTCGCCCCCTCGTCGGCCTCGATGATGACGTACACTTCGGTGAATCCCTCGGGATGGGCTTGAACAGACAGCAGCTCACCCACGTCTAACGTCTTGGGAAGAAGGGGAATCTGACAGCCGTGCATCGCGACGAAATCCTCGCCGAGGATCGCGGGTCCCGCCGCAGCCAGAAGCTCCGGCAGGTCGACCTCGGACCCGTCGGCCAATCGGATGACACTGGGGTGGGCAACGGCCTCTTCGTCCCCGGAAAAGGCGCAGATCTCGAAGGCCTCTCCCCATCGCTGAAGCGGGGTCGGGGGGAGGCCCTTGTAGGCGCAGAGCCGCTGCCCGCCCCAAGGGCGCGATACCAGGTTGTTATTCAAGGGTATTATCGGAGCAGCGGCGATCCGCGCAAGGACCTGCTGATCCTTCGCACGGACCGCGTCGGCGAGGGTTGGTGTTTCAGGCGTTCCTCGTTCGCCGCGCATTGACTCCACCTGCTTGTCAGTTAGGTAACGCTGCGATTTCGCAGCGAGCTTCGTACGACGGCGCAAAACTGAAAAACACCGCCTGTCCCTTCTTTCTAATGGCATTGTCACGTCAATCAAAATTAGGCCGAATTTGCTGCTCGTCCGTGAGGCTAGGCGCGAGACCCTTGACCGTCCTATCTTCCCTCGAAAGCTGCCCCTCGTGCTTTGTCTCAAAGGCCGCCAAAGTACGCGCTCAGGGTTCCGGCACTTCTCCGATATCTGCACTGATCCAGAACCGCCAGGGCAATGTCGGATTTCGGGCGCTGTCGAGACCCTCAGGAGGTGGTCGCAGGAGCCTGCCGAGGCGTAACACCAGAATCTGTCGTTCGTCCGAGTTGGGTCATGAAGCGACTCTCGGCTCCCTTCTGGGCTAGGTCGGGTAAGTGGTGGTGAGCCGACATTCAGCACCGAACTTCGGCAAGTCGGCGACGGGCTGTTAGTGCGCCGCCCACAGCGGCCCACAGAGTCCGG
>SMUZ01011479.1_pt1 | contig 15402 bp, 23 predicted proteins | sample 2456421 | NCBI WGS metagenome assembly SMUZ01 (sample SAMN11095932, study PRJNA526329) | marine sediment metagenome | biome: Marine sediment; feature: Surficial sediment; material: Deep marine sediment; isolation source: Hadal surficial sediment | place: Pacific Ocean | collected 2014-11 | depth... | reverse complement strand
TCATCAGAAATCTTAGCAGTTCCTTTTCCACGCACACCCTTGTAAGGCATTTTTTCATCATCAATGCAAAAATAAATCGAGTTCCTATTCTTGATATTAGTTGCTTTTTTTGCTGTTTTACTAGTTTCAACATATAATTTTTCGTTCTCATACAAATACCAAACAGGATGAACATTTGGTTCACCTTTATCATCAATTGTGCCTAATAGTAAATTCAGTTTACTGTTAGAAAGAAAATCAATTGCTTGCTCTTCTGTAAATTTAGATCCAAATCCAGGACTTCCATGAACTATTTTCATCGGGTTCTTCTTAGAATTTTCAACAAATTTAATGTTTGGAAAAATGATCAATGAAATGATTTTTCCGATTGTGTGGGAAAAGTTTTAGCTCATATCTAGGGCTCTAGAATGTTTACGAGTATGAGGTCGCTCACCAGAATATCTTCGTCTCATATGACCTGATGGCCTGCCATAGATTAGCTCTATGAACCAAGCCTCATGCTCAATTTCTTCAGCGAGAATATCCTTTGCAATATCATATGTTGTGGGATCTTTCCCTATAGTCATTTTACAGATCTTTTCCCAGTTGACCAGTGCACCTTGTTCGGCTTTGAGGCATTTTTCTAATATTGCCTTTAGATCTGTTTTAGTTGGAGGCAATTGTAAGAATTCACAGCCCGACATTTTGATAAATTCAGTTGCGTCATTAGGAAGTGTTCCCCCCAGCTGGTAGATTCTTTCAATACAGGATTCAAAGTGACTAAGGTCTTCTAATCGTGCATCTTCGATGATGCCTTTAATTCCTTCTCCTTCAATTCCAGTGCAATGAGCCCTCAAATTGGTAAAGTAATAGTATGCAGTAAATTCAACTGATGCATTGTAAATTAGAAGTTTAACTAGTTCATCAATATCCACGCCGTTTTGTTTTAGAACTTGTATACCAACTACATTTGGACCATCTGAATCTGCCATAATTATCGTATTTAGTTCTGATCGATGGGTTATAAAATATTTTCAAAAATCTCATAAAACAAGTGCCTGTCACTAATTTTTATGAATATGAATTTGTGGGTCAGTTGTTTTCCCACACTTTGGACAGTGTAATCTAATGAAATCTTTGCAAATTTCACATCGAATCTCTTGCGACATCTCTAATCCACATGCTCTACAGGACTCGGTTCTCATAAATTACAATATTGGTTTTGTAGTATTAAATCAACACAAAATTAGTTACATCTAATTAGTAAGTCCTAATGTTGTTGTGTTTCATTCTCGTTCTATGAAATGAGAATTAAAATTAGGCTGAGCTACACGTGAATACCATAACACAGTAGGATAAATCCATAATAACTTCGGTAACTAATAATAAGTGTAGAAAAATGATGAATGACGTAATTACTAAAAGAAAATGTCCAAGTTGTGGTAAACCAAAAATACTTTCTGATGAAAACACTGGAGAACTTTTTTGTGGTTCTTGTGGTTTTGTAATTACTGAAAAAATAGAAGACACTGGTGCAGAGTGGAGATCATTTTCACAAGATGAAGGAAACAGAGCCAGAACAGGGGCTGGTACCTCTATTACCATGCACGACATGGGATTATCAACGGTTATTGGTAGTGTAAACAAAGATGCAACTGGAAAACCCCTATCTTCAGCTATGAGAAGTTCAATTGAAAGACTTAGAACGTGGGATAGTAGAACTCAAGCACACTCTTCCTCTGATAGAAATCTAAGACAAGCGCTAAGTGAAATGGACAAAATCAAAGATAAACTTGCACTATCTAATGCTTTAATTGAAAAGGCAGCATACATTTACAGAAAAGCAATGGAGAAAAAACTAATTCGGGGAAGATCTATCCATGGATTAGTTGCTGCATGTATCTATGCTGCATGTAGAAATACAGAAACCCCAAGAACTTTGGATGATATTGCTAATGGAATAAACATTAGAAGAAAAGATGTTGCAAGATGTTACAGATTAATCTTTAGAGAGCTAGACTTAAAGATTCCAGTGCCTGATCCTCTCAAAGGAGTTTCAAGAATTGCAAGTCTTGCAGATCTAAGCGAGAAAACAAAAAGAAAAGCGGTAAAGATTTTAGGCCAAGCTGCAAAAGTTGGAATGATTGCTGGCAAAGACCCAATGGGAATAGCCGCAGCGGCTTTGTACATTGCATGTATTAGCAATGGAGAAAGTAAATCTCAAAAACAGATTTCCATTGCTTCAGGAGTTACGGAAGTGACAATTAGAAATAGATGTGCAGGATTACGAAAAATAATAGACATCTAATTAAGAAAATTCTGCAAGATCTTTTTCATTTCTCCTAGTTACAAGAAATATTCCTACAGTAATCCCAAATTGGTAAAAAGCGTACATAAGTATCTGGAAATTAGTGGGTACAAAATCAGTAAATCTGCCTATCAGAGCTACTATAAGCACTATAACACTCAGTGTAAAAATAAAGTATCTAGCAATTTTATGAATTTGTGCTAATTTAAAAAATAAGATCAAACTAATTGAGATAAACAATACAATCACTGCGCCTAAACCTGCATTGAGTCCTAGAATATTGATGAGAATGTACAGTCCTTCTTCAGGTGTTGAGGGAATTGTTAAATCTGAAACTGCTATTTTTTCAGGAATTGCAAACCTGATTATGCTCACTCCTGCATTGATTGAAAATAATGATAATAGTACTAAGGAAACTATTCTTGCATGTTTTTTTAGACTTGGAAAACGAGTACGGATACCTCTTCCTAATATGGCACCATGAATCAAACCAACTCCGATCGCAATTCCAAAAGAAATAATAAAATTTTCTTCAGCTATACTTGGAATATCCAAAATCCTTGCCCAGTTATTTGAAAATGAAAGACCAGATTAGTATTGTTGTTAGTTATCGTTTACCATCATGGTAATAGCTGATTGTATGTTTATAATAGACTTAATTTTTTCTAATGCTAAATAACGAATTTTTTCATCTGACTCCGCAGTAATTTTTACTATAATATCATAAACACCATAAACTCCTTGAATTTCAAAATTAATAGATTGTTGTTCTGATAAGATTTGTTTTACTTTATCAATTACCTCTGTCTCGTGGTTTAATGCCACATTTAACAAAAAATATGCAGTAGGCATTAGTTACGATTGTCCAGTTATTCCCATTAGTGTCAGAGTTGATCTAATATTTTCAATCTTACGAATTTTCCAAGTAATTAGTTCTCGAAGGGATTCCACTCTATCAGATTCTATTTTGGCAAGAATGTCATAAGCACCAAAAGTTCCGTGAACCTCAGTTACTCCTTCAAGCGATTTTAGTTGCGTGATTACTGATTCTTCAGAACCTAACTCACAATTAATTAAGACAAAAGCTTGCGCCATAACTCAGTTACGTGTTTTTGATATATAATATAGATCTTAAATTTCTATACTGATTTTTTATTATACTGTAATCATTGTATATTTTAGGCATATTTTGGATAATTACTTTTATGTTATTTTTTTAAATTAACTTTGGTTCGATTCAGCACTCCCTAGATTAATCAAGTGCCCCATCCTTAATGCCGTTTTTACGTCTTACGAACATCTGAGTCGAACCAATTTTTCAAAATTATTTGTATATTTTAGACACACATGAACATACTAACTAATTTTGTTTAATGTAATTAGTGACTGTTGGGCTCGCCTGCCAATCCTTTCAAATAGCTGGACCATAGCTATTCCCTGCGGCCCCAGTCATTTTATTATATCCAAATCTTCAATAAAACAATAATTCTTTAATTAAAAGATGAAAATTACAATTACAGAAGATCAACTTGAAATTAATTTTAGTACAAGTAAAAAGATATTATCCATGAAAGGCTCATTTAAAATTCCACTCAAACACATTCAAAGCATCACAACTAAATTACCAAAACCAACTTGGAAGGAGATCAAAGCCCCAGGTACAATGATTCCAGGATTAATTAAAGCAGGAACATACTATACAGATAAAGGAAAACAGTTTTGGTTCGTTACAAAAGGAAAAGGCATTCTAAATATTGAGCTTAAAAATGAATCATACAAGAGAATTATTTTAGGAATTGACAACAATGTCAAATGGGCAAAAAAAATTAGTGATGCAAGATTTTCAAAATAAAAAAATTATTTAACTAACATTACAGGACATGAAGCTTTTTGGGATGTTGCCATGGCTACGCTTCCGAACATTAGTCTTTTTGGACCATCCCGTCCTCTAGTACCCATTACAATTAGATTTACTTTATTTACTGTGACAAAAGAAATGATGTTATCAACAATACTATTTTTCATTAACATTTGGGTTTTAATTGGAACTCCAAATTTTTTTGCAGCTTCACGTAAACGCCTATATGATTTTTCCATAACCCTGACTTTTTTATCATCTACAGTTGTTTGATGCCTTATTTCAGTAGGATTAGAGGAACTATACATTATTGAAATTACAGAAAGATTTGCACCATATTTTTTTGCAAAATCTAAAGCATAAACAAATGCTCTATTAGAATATGCAGAATTATCATATGGTACTAGAATATGCCTTATTGTAGAATTGACTTCCTCACAATAATCTAAATCTCTACATATTATCTGAAGCTTAGAATCACTCATATCATATCTAATGAAATTTAGAATAAAATTCTGTGTCCGTTTATTTTAAAAAAAACATGGTTGATTACATAGGAAATGAAGCATAGCCTCAAAATGGTGTATAGGTTAGGGGCATATACAAATCAGAGGCAATACTTCATTAATTCTTAAATTTTTGAAAATGATAAACATCCCTAAAAGCGAAAATTGATGTTTTAGTTTTAAAAAATTCAGTAAATGTTGGTAACAAGTCCAAAAGAAATAAAAAATATCTAGAATTTGCTTTAGGATTAAATAAATATAGGATATTTTAAAAATAAAATCGGTTAAACTTGGAAAAATGGGCAAATCATTTAATTTCTGCAATTCGATACAGTCCAGATCACAAATACATTACAGAATTAGTTCAACATGAGGATGAAAACGATTCTATTAGTGAGGGAGCCATAGTGAATAAACTTGATGTAACTGATGGCATAAAAAAAGGTAAGAGCTATATGACTATCTTCAATTCTAATGACAATTGGAAAATTGGAGAAAAGATTAAAGTATTCATGGTGGATGGAGAAGTTTTTATCAGAACTGACAAAAACAAGGTCGAAAGAGACAACTTGGGACTACTTCCTGAGATTTGAGATTTATTTTTATTCCGTGAAGTTATAGTAAAGGTATTGGAAACTGCCTACTTGTTAATTCAGTGTGACCTAGGTGCAGAAACTGAAATAATTAAAAAACTTGCTGAAATTTCTGAAGTAAAAGAAGTAAGAGGAACTTACGGAGTTTATGATATTTTTGCAAAACTAGAATCAGATTCGCGACAAAGATTAGACGAGATTTTGACTAACAATATTAGAATGATACCACGGATTCGTTCTACTAACACGCTCTCTCCGATTTTATCTCAAGGTGGACGTTAGTTTTTTAAAATATTTTAAATTCCAGCGATTTTTTTTACTTTCTTTGCTGTTTCATCAATGTTCACATTGGCATCTGCAGAGATAAGTAGAACTTTGTTTCCTATAGGAAAACTCAAAAGAACTGCTTTTTCTCGTCTAGAAGCTGAATAATTTACAACACCGAGAGATTCATCAAATTCTTGCCTAGTTGAAACTCTCAAAATTAATTCCATGTAGAGTTTTCTCATATCTGCATCATCTTCTAATGGTTTTAAGCCCTTTTTCATACCACCAGCTACCAAATTCCCCATAGGGTTAATCAGACCTGCAAATCTAATCTCAGACTCTTTTAGTAAATTCTGACATTTTTGTTCAATTACATAATATTCATTTGATTTTTCAACTTGGGACATATTATACATATTACAATATGAGAATAAAAACCATTGTCCAATTTTTTGATACACAGGGGTTTATCTTTTTTCTATTTTTAATTGAGTAAATGTATTGTACTAGTTTTTTCTCAAAGAAAAAAGGGAATTTATCTAGATTAAGCGGGTTTTCCGAGTATTTTCATTATCTTAAATGAAATTTTACCAAAATCAGCTTCTCTGCTAGATGACACTAACAAGACGTTTTCATCTGACATTGGAAAACTGTAGATTATTACCTTTGCTCTATAGGATAGTGAGAATCTAACTGGTCCAAACTCCTTATCAAACTCATGACGCATTCGAACTCGTAAGGCTATTTCCATAAACATCATCTCGTCTTGTTTTTCATCTTCTAAAGATGTCATTCCTTTTTTCATACCCCCGGCTACAATATGGCCCCGGTTGTTAATTACACGGGCTGACCTCATCTTAGGGTCTAAGGTCATTACTTTTTGGCAAATTTTCTCAAAATCCATATTTCAAAACAGTATCCGATGTATTTATTGCGATCTTTCATAATATAATCATGTGGAAAACAGCATTCAAAAAAACCCAGCAGAATTTTACAAACATCTTTCCCTATTTTGGACAGATTTGATATATTTGATGTCAAGTAAGCCTCAAGCCTTAACTTCGGTTGGACCAATGAGAAATTTTGCTGCAAATGCGAAAAAAATTGCTACAGAATTAATAGATTCAAATGATGATTTAGTTGAATTTAACAAAAGATTAACGGGGTATTATCAACAACTTGCAGACACTTGGGCCAATGCACAAAAAAAGGTTAATGCAAAAATGCCTGAAATTCCAAATGACCAAGAACAGTTTGATGCTTACAAAAGAATTTGGATTGATATTTTTGACAATGATTTTACCGAACTATTTGATTCACACAAATTTGGAGAAAATTATGGGAAGTTAGTGTCAAGTGAACTTGAACTTTCAAAACATTGGGAACAAATGACAAATGTGATGTTACAATCTGCTAATTTGCCAAGTAAAAAAGAAATTGATGAGGTTTACAAAGAATTGCATACATTAAAAAAAAGAGTTTCAAAGTTAGAATCACAAAATAAAAATTTCAAACCTAGGACTAATAAAGATGATTGAAGAAAACCGATTAGATCCAAAGATTGTTGAAGAGTTTCTTAAATTTGGAAAAAACATGATCGAGGCCCCTAAGCTAGTACCCGCGCCAGATGAGATTAATATGGAGGTCACCGAACATGAAGTAGCATACACTGAAGATAAAGTGAGGTTACTTCATTACAAATCAAGAACTAGTAATCAAACTAAAATTCCATTAATAATTGCATATGCTTTAATCAACAGATATCATATTTTGGATATTCATCCAAAGAAAAGTTGGGTTAGAAATCTCCTTGATCAAGGTATTGATGTGTATATGGTTGATTGGGGTACACCAACTGATATGGACAAGTATCTAGATTTAGATGATTACGTCAATATTTACTTGGATAACTGTATCGATTTTGTTAGAGAAGAAGCTGATGTCGAAAATGTCTCATTACAAGGATACTGTACAGGTGGAACTATTGCAACAGCTTATTGTGCATTGCATCCAGAAAAAGTCAAAAATTTTGTCGCGACGGCTCCGGTCATTGACGGTTGGAAGGACACCACAGTAATTAGTAATTTAGCAAGAAATATCGATGTCGATAAAATGGTTGATACAATAGGAAATATGCCACCAGAGTTCATGTATTATTGCTTCTCAATTCTAAAGCCCTTTGAACAAGGTATAGAAAAGTATGTTAATTTTTTCAGAAATATTGAAAATAAGAATTTTGTAGATAATTTTCTCAGAATTGAAAAATGGCTAGCCGATACTCCACCTATTCCAGGAGCCCTTTTCAAACAGTGGATTAAAGATATCTACCAAGATAATCTGCTAATACAAAACAAAATGTACGTTGGTGGAAAGCATATTTCTCTGAAAAATCTCAAAATGCCAATTTTTACACAAGTTGCAGTTGGAGATCATCTTGTATCACCAGAATGCAGTATGCCATTGCATTATGCTGTAGCCAGTGATGATAAAACATTAAGAGTTTATCCAACTGGCCACGTTGGAATGATTGCAAGTTCTTTTTCTCAAAAAAAGGTTGTTCCTGAATTGGGACAGTGGTTAATAAAACATTCCTAATTTGATAAAAAAAGAAAAAAGAGAAAATCTCTTTTGATTTTAGATTAGGGTTTACACCTAGTTAGACTTTGGTGCAAAGGTGCTAATCCAAGATTGTACTACATTTTTGTTCAAATCAACAAATGCTTTTGCATTCTCGTTGAATGTCTTGATGTTTTGCTGAGTTGAATCAATAATGGCTAATGCAACTTTGTTTTGTACTTCGTATGCTTTTACAATTTCTTCTGTAGTATCACGAATTATTCTTAGTGCTGCAGAAGGTACATTAGTTGTAATGCCTGATTTTGTAGCAAAGTCTTTTTGCAGTGCAATTGTTGAATTGATTACATTTTCAACTGCTTCAAGGTACTCTTGTTGTACGTTAGTTACTGATTGATGATAACGTGGTACTGATTGTTTAACGCCAGTGAAGTATTTATCAACATTTTGCTGGTATACTGCAAAAATATCTTTTTGACTTGTTGTAGATTGTGCTGTGTTACTCATAGTTTCACCCCCTTTTTAATTTTTTTCCAATAGGAAGAATAACAACTTGAACCAAGTCGCTTTCCTTTAATCCGAGTGCAGTTCGTTCTGCCTCTGGAATCGAAATTCTTCCGTTGCTTCCAACAGATGTTTTGAAAGCTCCCCAAGAAAGAAAGTTTGGCATCATTTGTGCCATGTTAAACATTTTATCCATGCCTTTTGCTTGCATGGAACCAAGATTTTGCATAAGGTTTGATTGAGCGTCAACAGTTTGTGTAGAAATTTCTTTGAGAGTTTCTAATGGATCAAATTGTTTTGTTTGAGGAGACATCATTAATGAAAAATTTTTCATAAATTCAGATTGTGCTTTACCACTTTTTTGTATCCATTCTTTGAACATTTCAGCAGGATCATATTGGTTTTTATTACCACTCATAGGTAATAGTAGGAATTAAGAGGTATTTAAAGGGTTTGATTATTCTAACTCTTTAAAAAATCAAGTACTAACTTTGAAAATCTCTTAGGATCATCAACGTATGGAGTATGTCCACAATCATCCATGGTCACAAATCTACAATCCTTGATACTTGATACAAAATCATCAGCATATTTTATCGGAATTACGGGATCATTTTCTCCCCACACAATAAGTGTGGGGGCAGATATTTTGTTCAATGATTTGGTTATTACTCCTGCATTTTTCAAACCTAGTAATGTAGACATGAATGCCATTTTCGCATTCGGAAGTTTCATTCGTTGAACGAAATCTGAGATAATTTCTTCATTGATCTTTTTTGTAGGACCAGCCATCATCTGAAAGGCATTTTTTGCCCCTTCAATATTTGGATACAAAGCAGCCATAACATATGCGTCCAGTGCAGGAGTTGAATGCTTCATTAATCCAGAAGGAGAAACTAGTACTAAATTTTCAATGATATCGGGATTCTTACATATGTATTCTACAGTTATTTGTCCTCCTAAGGAAGAGCCTATAATGTGAGTTTTTTTGATTCCCAATATGTGGAAAAAATTATCCAAAAAATCTGAGAAAAAATCAGTTGTATAATCAACAAGTGGTTTATCACTATGCCCAAAACCAATTAAATCAGGAACAATCACCTTGTAGTGCTTACTAAATTCTGGAATAACAAATTCCCACCTTTCAGCAGATGCCCCTAATCCATGAATCAGGACGATAAAATCGTCTGATTTTCCTGACTCTAAATATCGGATTTTTTTATCATCTACTGTAACAAATTTTTCCTCCATCTATTCCAGCAAATGATTTTGTGTAGATAAATTTTTGCGTGAAAAAAAATAAAGTTATGGTTCTAAAACCTCATGTGAATTAATACTTCAAGGTGTAGCTAGTTGGTGTGTCGACGCTCCAACCAAACCATACCTTTGGTTGTTAGAAGATTAATTTTCTTAAAAATTATGATTATTAAATATTGTAAAGGGATTTGGCAAAATAAGAACACTTATCGTTACAGATTTGAGATTGAATTAAGAATTTTTAGGTTAAAAAAGGGGTTGATCGGCATCCATTGCAAAAATGATTTTAATTGAGTATGGGTTATTTTTCTTCATGGCAGAGTTTTCCAAAATTGAGCCGTCTTACATCTCAAAGGATGGATGTCGACTAATCTGGAAAGAAGTTGAAGAGGATGATCAGCACGTGATTGTTCTAAATAAAGACGAATTCGAACAAATCTTTGAAATATTATTAAAAGATTCTACAGGAATAGTACGACTTGAAGATGAATACAGTAGAATTTTAATTAATACTGATGTTACTCAATTTCAATTAAAGGAATTAAAAACATTAGAGGTTAAAACATCAATTCTTAGAAAAAATGTTTTAGAATACAGAAATGTGCCTCATGAACCAAAGCCAATTAAAATTTATCCAAAAGAATTCTATCCTTCAATAGAAATTGAAAAAGAAGATGATGACGAGCAAAATAAACTTCTAAATGCAGTTCTAACTTCTAAAAATAAAGATACTGTTTCTGAAAGTGATCTTTTTAGAGTAATGGCTACACGAAGATCAACTAGAAATTTTGATGTATCTAAGGCAATAGAACAATGGAAAATAGAAAAAATCCTAGCAGCTGCAGATACTGCCCCAACTGCAGGAAATTTTCAAGGGTTTAAGTTAGTTTACATAAAAAATAAAGAAATTAAAAAAAGGTTAGTGGAAGCTGCAAATAATCAACCGTATGTAAATGCCCCACTGGTCCTTGTGTTCTGTATTGATCCTTCTCGTGTAAAAATGAATTTTCCTCCAGAAATTCTTACCAAGTTTTCTCTCCAAGACGCTACGTTAGCAGCAGCCTATTCACAATTAGCAGCCTCAGCACTTGGTTTGAGTTCAATATGGATTGGAATGTTAGATGAAGAAAAAGTAAAACAAATTATTGAATCAGATTTAAAACCATCATCAATTTTATGCATTGGGTATCCTCAACAAAAACGTCCTCCCAAATCACGTAGAAAATTAAAAGAGTTAATTCAAGTAATAGAGTAAGGTTTTTAGTTAGAAAAACAATTTTTTGATTTATTAAAAAATATTAAAAAATAATTAGAAATAGATTCTAATTATTTATCGGAATTTGCGAATTTTATTTATCAATGGAAGAACATTCGCTTTTGGGTCTGTGGTGATATAGATAAGATGGTTTGGCCCAGCAGGTAATGTGATACGCTTTACGCGGTCATATTCTGCTATGACATACTTACATCTACCAATTTTTTTTGCTAAGGTTTTTCTTTGTTTCCATGAGCGACCTGCCATCACTAGGGATGCTTTACTTTCAGATTTTGACAAGGTAGTTTTGACAGATTTTCTGTGTTCAGAGATGACTATCTTACCATTTAGAGATGCAATAGTCACATAACGGATGGACCTGCTACTCTTGAGAATCTTAGCTGCTAGAGTGTCTACATTCATGTCAGATCCATAATGTTTACCATGTTAAAGGTTTTCTAAATTAGTGGTGAAATTTATCTAATAGTCATTTCACATTTGTCTAGTGAAAACATCATCATTATGTGCCTTTATTATAACAACTTCAATGATATTTATCATATATCCAGTATATGGGGCCACGGTTTTTTATGCAAATGGTGCATTTACACAAAATGGAATTGAATGGTGTGAAGAAAATAAACCACTCTATGATTTACTTGGAGACCAGTTCTTTGAACACCACAGACATAGCATCGAATCAAGAGTTTGTGCCAATTTAATTGAGGATGAATTATGGAACTATTCTGGACCAGATAGAGTGGAAAGATTAATTGAGCGTAGCTTATATTTTTCAGAATTAGAAATTGCTGAAAGCCTGGTTGAAGCTGGTATAGGAATAGTAGATACTACTCCTGCAGATGTTCCAGATAGAATGATTGAGGAACCTGAATCCGTATTAATTCAAGAGGAAGAAAAACAAACACAAGAAGAAATTCAAGAAAACAATCAAGAAGGTGGAGGATGTTTAATTGCAACTGCAGCTTTTGATTCAGAATTATCAACACAAGTACAAATGTTAAGAGAAATTCGTGATACAAAAATAATGAATACCCAAGTTGGTGCTATATTCACATCAGGATTTAATCAATTCTATTATTCATTTTCTCCGGCAATTGCAGACATGGAACGGCAAAGTCCTTTATTCAAAGAAATTGTAAAAATCACTATAACTCCATTGTTAGCCACTCTATCCCTTTTAAATAATATCGATATTGATTCTGAAATTGAAATGTTAGGAGTAGGAATTGGAATCATATCACTTAATGTAGGATTATATTTTGTCATTCCTGCAATAGTCACTATAAAATTAAAAAGAAAGTTACTAGATTAGTTTTCTTTCTTTGAAAATATCTGAGCCATACCAACTATATCTAAAGTAATCAAGACACCATTCGTGAAACATTGTATCAGTACTGTAAAACATTTCAGTAATGTTTGAATCACCGTCAATTTTTGGAAAAGAAACGCAAGCTTCTTTTTCATTTAATACAACTACAGTTTTTACAGTTTTTTTCATTTTTCTTTCTACTTGTTTTGAATCAATGAGTTTTTGAAAATCCATTTTTTCTAATAGTTTTTTCCTTGCCCGAGGAACTATAGCAGTCTCTGAAAATATTGATTGCACTTTAACACCTGACTTTGCCTTTTTAATTATAGGCTCAATTAGTTCAAGTGGTTCTTCAACTAAAATTCCATAAACATATTTTTGAGAATTATCAAAAACATCTATCCATTTTTCTAAAACTTTGGTAATACCTTTAACGTATTCACTATTAAGGAGCTGACCTACTCTTAAGATGAATTTTTGTGGAACGTCACCAAAGTCATGGCTTTCAAAGTATTTTTGATTCTTCGATAAAAATACCAATGTTGGAACTTGGGCACACATAATTTGGCCATAGGTGGAAAGCCCATAGGTTCCATCTTTGGTTTTTACAATTAATCCTCCATCTTCTAAACGCATAAAATTTCTATGGACTTCTTGATTTGTAGCCTCTAATTTTTTTGCCATGTTAGAGACTTTGGATTTTTTTTCAATTAAACTAAATAAAATTTCAAGTCGTTGATGGCTTGAAAGTTCCAAAAAATTTTCAGACGCGTGTTCAAAAATGTCCTCCATGCTAAAAGATAGTAAATGTAAAGTGTAAATATGGTTATCGATAAAAGCCAAGTCCTTGAATTACATCAAATTTTTCCCCTTGGTTTTTTATTATGAACAAACATCACCATAATAGTTCATCAAGAATAATTTGTTATGTAAATGCACGATTTGGGGAGAACGAAATTACGAACTGAAACTATTGTTTCAGGTTCAAATGAAGATTTTCTTGAAAAAGCAATTGATGCATTATCAGTCCTAAAAATTTCAAATTCATATATCCAATCAACGATTTTTACTAAAACGACGGATAACAAAGCTTTAGCTGCTTTTTCAATGATTAAAAAATCAATTGTAAAAATTGAGGCCTATTTAGACAGCTCAAAGCATGAACAGAAGGTTTCAGTTAAAAAAGGTCATGATCATTCAGCAGAAAATATCAAAAAACGTTGGTTTGCCTTAACTGAATTAATGGAGATGATAAAACCAAAAAATGCTCCGTCTACAATTCAAATTAATTTCCCAAAAAATGATTTTCAAATATTTGGTAATTTTTACAAATTAGTTGTTGTGCTGTCTAATCTTGTTGAAAATTCAATAGAAGCTATGAAAAAAAATGGTGTAATCAACATTCTAGCTAGAGAAGGAAGTGATTATCTTCAAATTGATATAAAAGATTCAGGTCCCGGATTGCCAACAGAAATTATCAAAAAAGCATTTTCTTCACTATACACTACAAAACCTGATGGTAATGGATTGGGATTAAAGGTAGCTAAAACTATAATTGAATTACATGGTGGAACAATTTCAGTTAGAAATAATCCAACTACATTTTCAATTAAACTTCCAAAAAATTAATTTCTAAAAATTCATTTTATGCCACTAAAAATATCTACAACTTTTTTAGCTAATTGTTCAATATCTACTGATGGGTTGGCAGAAATTAATAATACAAATTTGCTTACTGGAAATGGAAAACTTACTAGTACCGCCTTGTCTCTTCGAGCAGCAAGATAATTTATGGGGCCAAGACTTTCATCATATTCTTTACGAATTGTAACTTTAGAAACAAATTCCATAAAAGATTTAAGTTTTGCTTCATCATTTTCTAAGGGAGTAATATCTTTTTTAAAACCACCAGAAACAAGCTTACCATCTTCATTAATTATTCCAGCAAATCGAATTTCATCTTCGTCAAGCATTTTTTGACATTTATTGTCGTAGATTTCATAATTAGTCTCAGACATTTAGTTCACCAATCCTAATAATATGAAAGATAAAAATCTAGTCAATGTTATTCAAAATTCTTTTTTGAAATTAGAAATAACTGATGTAGTAAATCAGTTACCTCGTTTTGAGGATATCTTCCAAGATCCTTTCGGTCTACCTTTATCCCTTTCCAAGAAGAAGTGTGCCATTTTCCAATTGGTAAATTGTTTTCTACTACTTTTGGATTAAATGGATAAGGGTTCATGTAAAAATAGGGTTCAGAATATTGTTCATCTCCAGGAGAAATACCTGTACCAATTTGCTCATCATTTTTCCCAGTGAACCATTCTACTGAAAAATCAAAGTGGTGAGGCCACAAGTGTACTAGAGTATAATTTCCCTCCAATGTCATTCGAAAATGCTCAATTGTTCGTTTAGCAATTACAGCATAGCTGTAAAACTCAGAAAGTTGGCTATGGGGAACAGCATCAAGTTGAATTTCAGGCATTTTCAAATTATATTTTGAAGTAATTTTTGATAATTTTTCTAAAAAATTGTCTTTGGTAATATCGATTAAGTGACCTTCCTCATTATGAAAATAAAGTAACTGTCCGGTAAGTAAGTGAATTTTAATTTCAGTTTTGTTATTTAGTTGACCAGTTGTAATTTCGTCATTTTGAAAGAATAGTGATTGATTGCCAAAATGAGGAATCTCCTCAATTAACTGTGATTTTAATTCCCCAATTGCCATACATGCTTTTTGTAGTTGTTTGATTTTTTCTGGTTTCATTTTCTCATAAACTTATTTTTGATTAATTTATCCATTATAATAACAAAATGCCAATTGAAATTTGAACGGATTTTGTTCAAAAAAATTATCGAAAACATTATTAGTTAATTTTTGATTCATCGCATACATGTCAGATTCAGAGACAAATGAGTCAAAACCTACACAACTAATTATTGTAAGATGTAGTGATAGATTTTTTGC
>SMUZ01037823.1_pt1 | contig 15424 bp, 8 predicted proteins | sample 2456421 | NCBI WGS metagenome assembly SMUZ01 (sample SAMN11095932, study PRJNA526329) | marine sediment metagenome | biome: Marine sediment; feature: Surficial sediment; material: Deep marine sediment; isolation source: Hadal surficial sediment | place: Pacific Ocean | collected 2014-11 | depth 0-1... | reverse complement strand
CATCAAGAAGATGCAATTTTCCGGCTATTTTCTGATCGTATGGGACTTCATTCGCTACGCTCGAGAAAATCAGATTCCGGTGGGTCCGGGCCGAGGATCGGTGGCCGGATCTTTGGTCTCCTACGCCATGAGAATCACCGACGTGGATCCCCTTCAATATGATCTTCTCTTCGAGCGTTTTCTCAATCCGGAACGGGTCACGCCTCCCGACATTGACATCGATTTTTGCATGTTGCGACGAGGGGAAGTGATCGACTATGTGACTTCCAAGTACGGCCGTGGAAACGTCAGCCAGATCATCACTTTTGGCACCATGGCAGCCCGAGGGGCTATTCGTGATGTGGGACGTGGGCTGGACATCCCCTATGCGGAAGTGGACAAAATCGCCCGCCTGATTCCCCAAACTCCCGACGCCACACTGGAAAAGGCGGTCCAGCGGGTTAAGGAGCTCAAAGAGGCTGCCCGAAGCGATTCCCCTTATGCCCAATTGATTCAGGTTGCCCAGCAACTGGAAGGGCTGGTCCGACACGCCTCAACCCACGCGGCTGGAGTGGTGATCGCCCCTCGGCCGCTGATCGAATTGATTCCTCTTTACAAGAGCACCAAGGGCGAGATCACGACCCAGTATTCGATGACGGATCTGGAGCGTCTGGGTCTATTAAAGATGGATTTTCTGGCCCTGACCACCTTGACCGTCATCCATCAGACCGTGGCTCAAGTTAAAGATCAGGTCGGGGTGACCCTGGCTCTGGACAGGCTCGATCTTAATGAGAAGGAGACCTTCAAGCTCTTTTGTGAGGGAAAAACCACCGGTATCTTCCAGTTTGAATCTTCGGGCATGCGCGATATTTTGCGGCGCCTGCAACCCGACCGCTTTGAAGATCTCATCGCCTTGAACGCTCTGTACCGGCCGGGCCCCATTCAGGGAGGAATGATCGACGATTTCATCGGACGTCGCCAAGGGCAGGTAAACATTGAATACGAAGTAGCCGAGCTTGATGAGATTCTTAAGGAAACCTATGGGGTGATCGTCTACCAGGAACAGGTGATGCAGATCGCCAGCAAGCTGGCAGGTTTCTCTCTTGGAGCAGCGGACCTGTTGCGGCGGGCCATGGGCAAGAAGAAAAAAACGGCCATGCAGGCCCAGAGAAAGCAATTTTTGAGCGGGTGCCAGGAAAAAGGCATTCCGGCCGGCAAAGCGGAACGGATCTTTAAGTTGATGGACAAATTTGCCGGCTACGGATTCAACAAGAGTCATTCCACCGCCTACGCCCTGCTAGCCTATCAGACGGCCTATCTAAAAACCCATTATCCGGTGCAGTTTATGGCGGCTTTGCTCACCAGTGAGATGTCCAACACCGACAAGATCGTCAAGCATCTGGCCGAATGCAAAGAAATGGGCATTCGCATTCTGCCTCCTGACATCAATGCCAGCCAGCTCGACTTTCTGGCCTCCGGAAAAGATATCAAGTTTGGTCTGGCCGCCATTCGAAACGTCGGAGAGTCGGCCATTCGTGCCATTTTGAGGTGCCGGCCTAAAGGTGATGACTTTACCAGCTTTTCTGAATTTTGTGAGAACGTGGATCTGCGGGTCGTGAACAGACGGGCTTTAGAGTCCTTGATCAAGGCCGGCTCCTTTGATTCCTTGGGATATCATCGCAAATCCCTCTTTGAATTTCTGGATCGTGCCATCGAGTCTGGACAGAAGGCTCAAAGAGATCGTCTCAGCGGTCAGAAAGGATTGTTTATGGCCCCAGAGATGACTTCGGCCGAAGGCCCAGTTCGGGATATCCCCGATGCCGGAGAATGGCCTGATCGCCAGAAGTGGACTTATGAAAAGGAGACTTTGGGCTATTACGTCACCGGCCATCCACTTCGAAACTACACCCGAGAGCTGGAGAAGTTTTCGAAGTTTTCCACCCTGGATATCACTGAGGAGATTTCGGGTCAGGAAGTTTCCGTGGGTGGAATGATCACCGGTCTTCGGCAGCTCCGTACCCGCAAGGGAGATTCGATGGCCGCCTTTGAACTCGAGGATCTTTCGGGCACCGTCCAGGTCCTGGTCTGGCCCAATGCCTACAAGCGGAACAGCCAGTTAATGGAAAACGATGTGCCGGTCTTGGTTCGAGGACGCTGTGAGCTGGATGCCAAAGGGGAGATTCGCCTGCTCTGCTCGCAACTTTTCCACTTGGACACCCTTTGGGATACGGTGGTTCAGAAAGCGAGAATTCGAATCTCACTTCCCTCTCTGGATTCCGAGAAAGTTTCCCAGCTTCATGCGCTGGTGAGTCATCACCAGGGGACTTGCCCTCTGGAATTTGAACTCCTCCAGTTTAAGGAATACCGTATTCGTGTCATTCCCCAGGAAGATCTGCTCATTAACCCCGTCCCCTCTTTTATCCAGGAAGTGGAAGAGCTTTTTGGCGAAAACTCCGTAGCCCTGTATACTTAGCCACTTAAGTTCGTGCTGGGAGCGAGGTTAAGCGCGTGAACACTAAAGTTAAAGAGTTAATTGATCTCAAGGAACGCGTCGAGGAGCTTCCCAAAGAGGCCACGGCGGAAATTGCCACCCTCCAACATCTCATCGCTAAATTGGAAACCGATCCTGCAGGCAAATTGACCGCTTGGGAAAATGTACAGCTTGCCCGCCACCAGGACCGGCCTTACACGCTCGACTTCATCTCCCGTCTCTTCACATCCTTCCGTCCCATTCATGGTGACCGCAAATTTGGTGACGACCCGGCCCTGATTGGGGGGATGGCTCTGTTTGAGGGTCAACCGGTCATGGTGATTGGCCAGCAGAAGGGCCGCAACACCAAGGAACGTCTCTATCGCAACTATGGAATGGCCAAACCCGAAGGCTATCGAAAATCCATTCGCCTGATGCGCCTGGCGGAAAAATTCAATCGTCCCATTTTCACTTTCGTGGATACACCGGGGGCCTATCCCGGTATCGGCGCTGAGGCGAGAGGTCAGGCTGAGGCCATTGCCCGCAATTTGCGAGCCATGTCACGGTTTCGAGTGCCCATTGTGGTGACTGTCCTGGGGGAAGGGGGCAGTGGTGGAGCCCTTGCTCTGAGTCTGGGAGATCGAATTTTGATGCTGGAGCACTCGATCTATTCTGTGATTTCTCCGGAAAGCTGCTCGGCCATTCTGTGGAAGGACCAAGACCACGCCAAGGAGGCGGCCGAGGCTCTACGCTTGACGGCAAAGGATATGCTTTCCTTCAGGGTCATTGATGAGATCGTTCCGGAACCACCGGAAGGTTCCCACACCGACTGGGATAAAGCGGCTTCCCTCCTCAAACCGGTATTGCTGCGCAACTTGGAAGCACTACGCCATCAAAGCGTTGAGGAAAGGCTGACGGCACGATTTGAGAAATTCCGCCACATCGGGGAGCACCTCGAGTAGCTGTGGCGGGTGGGCCCTCTTCTTCTTCGGACACTAAATTTCTCGCTGATATCATGCTGGGCAGCCTGGCCAGGTGGCTACGCATCCTTGGATACGACACCGCCTATGATAATCGGATCGCAGATGATGAGATCATCGAGCGGTGCCGCCGAGAGGGCCGGATAGCTCTAACCCGGGATCGGCGGCTGACCCAGCGGTCCCGACTCCGGGGCTGTCTCCTGATCGAGCATGAGGAGTTGTTCGAGCAGATTCGGGAAGTGCTCAAAGCTATCGACCATGAGATTAGCCCGAACCGACTCCTGTCCCGCTGTCTCGAGTGCAACTCTCTGCTTGAGAGCGTGGACAAGGAAGCAATTCGGCTCCAGATTCCCGCCTACGTCTTCAAGACCCACTCCCATTTCAAGAGATGTCCGGGCTGCCAGCGGATCTACTGGGGTGGCACTCACCGCCGGAATATTTACCAGCGCTTGAAGACCCGTCTATAATGATCCCCTTATTGATGAGGGCGTCGAAAAGTATCCCATGAAGATCAAGTCGGTTCGCGGTACTCATGACCTGCTGCCGGAGTCGGTGGCACTCTGGCAAAAAATCGAAGCTGAAGCTCGTGGAGTCTTTCAGCTCTACGGCTACGAGGAGGTGCGTACACCCATTCTTGAGAGGTCAGAATTGTTCGCGCGCAGCATTGGAGCCGAAAGCGATATCGTTCAGAAGGAAATGTACACCTTTAGCGACAGCAAGGGGAACACCATCTGTCTTCGCCCCGAGGGCACCGCTCCCGTGGTTCGAGCTTATCTCGAGCACGGTCTTGACCATGACGGGCTGATCCACAAGCTGTACTACATTGGCCCCATGTTTCGCCATGAGCGACCTCAGAAAGGACGTTACCGACAATTTCATCAGGTGGGCGTCGAGGTGCTGGGCTCCGATCATCCGGCTCTGGAAGCCGAGGTGATCGAGATGCTGGAGCGCTTTCTCCACAAGCTTGGCGTCAAGGGGCTTCGTCTGCTGCTCAACTCGGTGGGATGCGCCAAGTGCCGCCCTGCCTACGTCAAGGTCTTGCAGGAAGAATTGAACAAGCGACAGGACGAGTTGTGTCCGCAATGTCAGCGCCGCAGCACGACCAATCCTCTGCGAGTACTCGATTGCAAGGTTCCTGCTTGTCAGCCTGTGATTGACGAGCTGCCCTCCATTCTCGATTATCTCTGCGACAACTGCCGGCAACACCTTGAGAAACTACGCAGCTATCTGGATCTTCAGGAGATCAGCTATGAGGTTACGCCGCGCCTGGTGCGTGGTCTGGACTACTATGTGGGAACCACCTTTGAAATGGTCAGCTCAGAGCTGGGACCCACTCAGAATGCCGTGGTGGGAGGAGGTCGCTACGACGGTCTTTCGGAACTTCTGGGGGGGCCGCCTGGAAAGGGATTCGGCTTCGCCTTGGGAATCGAGCGCCTGGTGGTTTTACTCGAGGATACCCTGGACTCCCGGCGACCGCGACCGGATGTTTTCTTGGCTTACCTGGATGAAGGGGCTCTGAAGGAGAGTTTTGGACTGGCACAGGAGCTTCGTCACCAGGGTGTGTTCGCCTATATCGATTTCCAGGAGCGCAGCCTGAAGGCACAAATGAGGTTGGCCAATCGGCTTGGAAGTCGCTTCACCTGCATCATCGGTGAAGATGAGATTCAAAGCGGTCAGTTTCCCCTCAAGCGCATGGAGGACGGTCATCAGGTGACGCTGGACCGAGAGGCGATCGCCTCGTATGTGATAGAGGATGGGGTGACCACTTCATGAATTCATCAACCGATCTGGAACGGACCTGCCACTGCGGCCTGGTCCAGGAGGGACACGTCGATCAGACGGTCACGGTGATGGGCTGGGTGGATCGTCGCCGCGATCTGGGGAGTTTGATCTTCCTGGATCTGCGTGATCGAGAAGGGATCGTTCAGGTAGTGGCCAACCCCGAACATGCCGGTGCTCTGGCCAATGCCAAGGAAGCTCGTCCGGAAGATGTTCTGGCCGTCACCGGCAAGGTGGTGTGGCGAGACCAGGAAACGATCAATCCTGAGATCCCTACGGGCCGATTGGAGATTCTGGCCGATAGAATCGAATTGCTCAATGCCTCTGAAACGCCCCCTTTCCCGATCAATTCTCCCGCTTCGGCCTCGGAAGAAACACGCCTTCATTACCGTTTCCTGGACTTGAGGCGGGAGCGTTTGCAGCGCAATCTCAAGCTTCGACATCGAGCCTCCATGACGATTCGCAATTTTTTGGACAAAGAGGGCTTTCTGGAGATTGAGACTCCTTTCTTGACCCGATCCACACCGGAAGGAGCGCGCGACTACCTGGTACCCAGTCGTCTCTACCCAGGTCAGTTCTATGCGCTTCCCCAGTCCCCTCAACTCTTCAAGCAGCTTCTGATGGTGGCCGGGTTTGACCGCTACTTTCAAATCGTTCGCTGTTTCCGAGACGAAGACCTGCGCTCGGATCGGCAGCCGGAATTTACTCAAATCGACCTGGAAATTTCTTTCCCAACAATAGAGACCATCTTTCAAGTGGTGGAACGGTTACTGGAGAAAGTCTTCTCCCTGGCTGAGATCTCAATCTCGACTCCCTTTCCGCGGCTGAGCTACCCTGAAGCCATCTCCCAGTATGGGACGGACCGCCCCGACCTTCGATACGACCTGAAGCTGGTGGATGTCTCTGCTGCATTTTCCCAGACTAGTTTTCGAGTTTTCCGCCAGATTATGGAGGATGGCGGTCTGATCAAGGGCATTCGGGTTCCCGGGCGTGCGAGTTACTCTCGCAAACAACTCGATGATCTTCGTGGGTTTGTCCAGGCCCAGGGGAAGGGCGCCGACCTGAGTTGGATTAAGGTGACGACCGAGGGTATGAAGTCCTCCCTGCCCAAGGCTGTGGGTGAAAAGGAGCTGGAAACCGTAAGAGGTTCAGCCCAGCTTGAGGAGAACGATCTTTTCTTGATGCTGGGGGGCTCCCAGAAAAGCGTTCACCTGATACTGGGCCGTCTGCGCGAACAGTTGGCTCTCCAGGAAAGTTTGATTCCGGAAAAAACCTACGCTTTTCTGTGGGTGTACGATTTTCCCCTTCTGGAATGGAACGAGCAGGAAAAGCGTTACTTTGCCTGCCACCATCCCTTCACCTCCCCTTTGGATGAGGACCTGGGTCTTTTGGAGAGCGATCCGGCTCGAGTGCGGTCTAAGTCTTATGACGTTGTCTTGAATGGAGTGGAACTCGGGGGTGGCTCGATCCGCATCCACCAGCGCGAACTGCAAACTCGCGTTTTCAAAGCTCTGGGGATCGAGCCGGAAGAGGCCCAGGCCAAATTCGGCTTCTTGCTGGAAGCTATGGGATACGGAGCCCCACCCCATGGCGGTATTGCCTTGGGCCTGGACCGCATTATCATGATGCTGGCCGGGGAACGATCCCTACGCGACGTCATTGCTTTTCCCAAGACAGCCCGAGCTGTTGATCTCATGTGCGGTGCCCCCTCCCCGGTCGACGAGCGGCAACTGAAGGAATTGGGTTTGAAGCTGCAAGAATAGCTGACAATTGACTTGTGCCACGACTTCCTTTACACGCTGACACCTCTTGATTGTGGGAGACACTGTGATGCCGAATCCGAAAGTCCGGGGCTGTTTTGTGGCTGTTAGGCACCTGAGGTACCTCCCACATTCCGGAGTCTTTTAGATCCTAACAGCTCTGGCGAGCTGGTGTCATCGACCCAGGCTATAATGCCAGCTGATGGCAAAGGTCCGACTTCTTCCTGACATCCTGGCCCACAAGATTGCAGCCGGTGAGGTTGTGGAACGCCCTGCCTCGGTGTTGAAGGAGCTGCTTGAGAACTCCTTGGATTCCGAGGCTCGGCGAATTGTGGTGGAAGCCGAGGAGGGCGGAAAGAGGCTGATCGTCGTGCGCGATGATGGCATGGGAATGAGTTCGGAGGATGCTCGCCTGGCTTTTCAACATCATGCCACCAGTAAGATTCAAAGCTTCGAAGACCTTAGCCATCTTCAAACCCTGGGGTTTCGTGGCGAAGCCCTACCCTCCATTGCTTCCGTATCTCGACTTCGATTGCGGACAGTTGAACGGGGCTCATCCACACTTCTAGGGAGCGAGCTTGAATCCGAGGGAGGAGAGTTGAAAGAGGTGAAGGAGATCGCCTGGCCCACAGGGACAGAAGTGCGGGTAGAGGATCTTTTCTTTAACGTTCCGGTTCGGCGTGAGTTCTTGAAGAGGACCAGCACGGAACTCGGCCACCTGAGCCGTCAAGTGATGAATTGTGCCATTGCCTACCCCCACGTGGCTTTCGATTTTCAACATAACGGCAAGTCGGTGGTGGAAGCCACGGCCGTGGAGTCTCTCGAGGATCGGATTCACCAGGTCTTTGGGAAGTCTTTTTTGGAGAATCTGGTGCAGGTGGACTACAAAAAGAACGGAATCGCTCTCTCGGGTTTCGTCTCCCTTCCCCACGAACAGCGCACTAGCTCTCGATCACAATTTCTTTACGTCAACCGTCGCATGGTCAGGGATCGCATGTTGACTCACGCCATCCGACTGGCTTACCAGGATTTGATCCCTTCCAACTCCTATCCTGCCGTCATTCTCTTCCTGGAAGTGGATCCCGAGCAGGTGGATGTCAATGTGCATCCCTGTAAGACCGAGATCCGCTTTAGACACTCCAATTCGGTGCATCAGGCCATTCGCCACGGGATTGAGGAAGCCCTGCTGGGAGAGCGAAAGAGCCTGTCCCATCTGGCTCGAGATCTTCCGGGAAGCGATCTGCAGGCCCAGAGTCGCGCCTATTCCGGTCATGGAATGGCCAACAACGCGGCCACCGTTTTTCAGCGTCACTCTCTCCAGGGGAACCCTTTACCGACGCTGGGGAATTCGCATCCAACACTCAACGGTTTCGTCCATGAAAACGCCCTCCCTTCTTATAGCCCATCCGGCGCCCAGGATGTTCATGGCGAGGACATCCCTGAGACCGATTACCTTGACCCCGTCCCCGTTGTCCTGGGCCAGTTCGTCGAGAGTTTCGTGGTATCGGTCGATCGGGAAGGAGTCCTGTTGGTGGATCAGCACGTAGCTCACGAGAGAATTCTCTATGATCAGGCCCTTCGTCAAATGGAATCTCCCCGTCCCTGCGCCACCCAGCGCCTCTTGATTCCTCTGACTCAGGAACTCAACTTCCACCAGCGAGCGATCTGTGAGCAAATTTTGGACTTGCTCAACGCCAATGGGTTTGAGGTGGAGTGGTTTGGCGAACAGACCCTGGTCATCAAAGGGGTTCCTTCTTTCGCCCGAGAATGTGATGCGCAGCTCTTGATCGAGGGTATTCTAGATGAACTCACTTCTCAGAACCAGGAGGAGGTCGATGAAAACGATCGCATGAAACGGTTGCGCCAGAAGATTGCCATCAGCCTGTCCTGCAGAGCGGCCATCAAGATCAACACACCCCTCTCCCAGGAGAAAATGCAATGGCTTCTGGATGAGCTGTTCCGCTGCGACAATCCCTTTACCTGTCCTCACGGTCGCCCCATCGTACTGCGAATGGGAATTGAGGAAGTATTGCGGGGCTTCAAGAGGATATAGCTACGCGTAGGGTCAGCCGGTGGCTGACCCAGGTTTCTTGTGTAAGATCGCACGGCCGTGCGACCTTTAAGCCGTTGATCCAGCAAGATTTGTGGGCGCACAGCCGTGCGCCCCTACCCTGCGTCGCAAAAAAAAGGGAGTTCGGGAACAGTCCCCGAACTCCCTTTAAAAATCCCGGCAATGACCTACTTTCCCACACAAACTACCGTGCAGTATCATCGGCGCTAGAGGGCTTAACTACTGTGTTCGGTATGGGAACAGGTGTCTCTCCTCCGCTAAAATCACCGGAAATTGGAAAGCAAAAGCAAACTTAGTTAGAGTTCAAGGACAGCCCTTGAACTCTCGCTTTGTACAACAAAAAATTCTAGGTCAAGCCTCACGACCGATTAGTACAGGTAAGCTTCATCCGTTGCCGGACTTCCACCGCCTGCCTATCAACCTTGTCGTCTCCAAGGGGTCTTCAGTCCCGATTACTCGGGAGGGAGATCTTATCTTGGGGCGAGCTTCACGCTTATATGCATTCAGCGTTTATCTCTTCCGCACGTGACTACCCAGCGGTGCTCCTGGCGGAACAACTGGTACATCAGAGGTGCGTCCAACCCGGTCCTCTCGTACTAGGGTCAGCCCCCCTCAAATCTCCTGCGCCCACGACAGATAGGGACCGAACTGTCTCACGACGTTCTAAACCCAGCTCACGTACCGCTTTAATCGGCGAACAGCCGAACCCTTGGAACCTTCTTCAGCTCCAGGATGCGATGAGCCGACATCGAGGTGCCAAACCTTGGCGTCGATATGAACTCTTGGCCAAGATTAGCCTGTTATCCCCGGCGTACCTTTTATCCGTTGAGCGATGGCCCTTCCATGCGGAACCACCGGATCACTAAGACCGACTTTCGTCTCTGCTCGACATGTCTGTCTTGCAGTCAAGCGGGCTTATGCCTTTACACTCTACGGCTGATTTCCAAACAGCCTGAGCCCACCTTTGTACGCCTCCGTTACCTTTTAGGAGGCGACCGCCCCAGTCAAACTACCCGCCTAACCCTGTTCTTCCTCCCGATTCAGGGAGCAAAGTTAGATGCTCAATACAAGAAGGGTGGTATCTCACGGGTGGCTCCACCGAATCTGACGACCCAGCTTCAAAGCCTCCCACCTATCCTGCACATCACGCACCGGACACCAAGGTTAAGTTATAGTAAAGGTGCACGGGGTCTTTCCGTCTTGTCGCGGGCAACCGGCATCTTCACCGGTACTACAAATTCGCTGAGTCTCTCGTTAAGACAGCATCCAGATCGTTACGCCATTCGTGCAGGTCGGAACTTACCCGACAAGGAATTTCGCTACCTTAGGACCGTTATAGTTACGGCCGCCGTTCACTGGGGCTTCAGTTCAAAGCTTCGCTCCCGAAGGAGCTAACCTCTCTCTTTAACCTTCCAGCACCGGGCAGGCGTCAGACCCTATACGTCGTCTTACGACTTTGCAGAGTCCTGTGTTTTTAGTAAACAGTCGCCTGGATCTATTCTCTGCAACCCCCTTCGGCTCCATTCGCGAGGAACTTCCCCTACATGAGGGCCCACATTCTCCCGAAGTTACGGTGGTAATTTGCCGAGTTCCTGAACGAGAGTTCTCTCAAGCGCCTAAGGATTCTCTCCTCGTCTACCTGTGTCGGTTTACGGTACGGTCACCTTGGTTCTGGCTAGAGGTTTTTCTTGGCAGTGCGGAATTAGCGGGTTTGCGTCCCTCACGGGACTCCCCATCACGCCTCAGCGTAACGGCCACGCGGATTTGCCTGCGCGACCTACCTACACGCTTGGACCGGGATATCCATCACCCGGACCGCCTATCCCTCTGCGTCACCCCATTGCTCATAACGAACTACGGTGGTACAGGAATGTTGACCTGTTTCCCATCGACTACGCCTTTCGGCCTCGCCTTAGGGGCCGACTAACCCTGGGCGGATGAACCTTCCCCAGGAAACCTTAGACTTTCGGCGAACTTGATTTTCACAAGTTTTATCGCTACTTATGCCGGCAGATTCTCTTGCCTACGCTCCACAAAACCTTACAGTTCTGCTTCACTGCCCAGGCAATGCTCCCCTACCGCTATCGCAGATCACGCAAATCTAAAGCATCCGATTTAGATCTGTGTGATCCGCGATAACCCGCAGCTTCGGTGGTGTGCTTGAGCCCCGTTACATTGTCGGTGCGGAGACGCTTGACCAGTGAGCTGTTACGCTTTCTTTCAAGGATGGCTGCTTCTAAGCCAACCTCCTGGTTGTCTCTGTGTCTCCACTTCCTTTCCCACTTAGCACACACTTCGGGACCTTAGCTGGCGGTCTGGGCTGTTTCCCTCTCGACTATGAAGCTTAGCCCCCACAGTCTGACTCCCGGGCTGATGTTTCCGGCATTCGGAGTTTGGTTGGACTCGGTAACCGGTGAGGGTCCCTCATCCATCCAGTGCTCTACCTCCGGAACAAAACACCCGAGGCTAGCCCTAAAGCTATTTCGGGGAGAACGAGCTATCACTGAGTTTGATTAGCCTTTCACCCCTACCCTCAGCTCATCCAAGTTGTTTTCAACCAACACTGGTTCGGGCCTCCAACAGGTGTTACCCTGCCTTCACCCTGGCCAAGGGTAGATCACTCAGCTTCGCGTCTATTCCAGACAACTCAAAACGCCCTATTCAGACTCGGTTTCCCTTCGGCTCCCCCTTATTTGCAGGTTAACCTTGCTGCCTAGAATAACTAGCCGGCTCATTATGCAAAAGGCACGCCGTCACTTTGCCAAAGGCAAAGCTCCGACTGCTTGTAAGTAAACGGTTTCAGGTACTATTTCACTCTCCTTGCAGGAGTACTTTTCACCTTTCCCTCACGGTACTAGTTCACTATCGGTTGCGAAGGAGTATTTAGCCTTACGAGATGGTCCTCGCAGATTCCCACAGGATTTCTCGTGTCCCGTGGTACTCGGGATACCCGGCCCCTTCCTTCCACTTTCGCCTACAGGTCTATCACCTTCTATGGAGCGGCTTTCCAGCACGCTTCGGCTAGTTTTCGGAAGTTTATGCCAGGTCCCACGACCCCCAAGCCGATTCAAAAGAGCCGGCCTGGGTTTAGGCTGTTTCCTGTTCGCTCGCCGCTACTAAGGAAATCGAATTTTCTTTCTCTTCCTTCGGGTACTGAGATGGTTCACTTCCCCGAGTTCGCTTCTACTCCCTATAGATTCAGGAGCAGATGATCCTGATTTCTCAGAATCGGGTTCCCCCATTCGGACACCCCCGGGTCTTCGTTAGCTTGCAACTCACCGAGGATTTTCGCAGCTTGCCACGTCCTTCATCGCCTCTTCGCACCAAGGCATCCACCGTCTACCCTTAGTAGCTTGACCTAGAATTTCTTGTTGCACAAAAAATTCTATCTTGTGTGTTTGCCCTATTGCATTCCAAATTGTCAAAGATCAGTTGTCCTATAGGGACGAACGACTATTCTAAGAGAGAGCAGAAGATCTGTCAACTGGGGGGAAGCTGACAGCTGACGACTGGCATCTGACAGGCCTCCGGGTTGCCTCCCAGTCCACATTGGAGGTAATCTACCCGTGGAATCAGCCTATGGTGTTCAAACGTTCCATGTTTCGGCAGCGCACCGAAGAAATTCTCTCTGAGGACCGTTTTGCTCAGGTGGAGCTGACCATTGCGTTTAAAAAATTGACCTGCTACCACTGTAACTTCGAGGCCATCTACAAGTACTCCGTACAACAGGTTCGCCGCCGTTCCGAGATTCAAGTGGCCGAAGACGAGGAAATCCGCCCCGATCACCGGGAGATTTGGAAAGCCATTCCTCGCTTTGTCGAAATCCCCGAGACCCTCAAGTGCAAGCGCTGCAAGGAAGTGCTGCAGCCCGAGATTCTCTGCGTGTATTAGCGCGCGAAGCGCGCGCTCGTGCTGACGTCACTTCGTGACGTAGTGCCGTGGTGCGGTTGTGCTGTGGTGCAGTCGTTCTTTCGTGCAGTGGGAAGGTGTTTGGGCGTTAAATCGGAATCAGTTGGTGTTGTGTGTTTCTTCTCACACTGATGTCAGGGATTGATACCCGACAGCACAACAGCACGAAAGCACGACAGCACCAGGTGACGAAGTCACCCTCGCACGACCGCGCTCTTTCCAACAGCACAACAGCGCGATGTCACGAACTAACGCTCCCTTCCCAGCCATTGATAATCGTCTCCCGCAGATCAAACCCAAAGGCCCGGCGGGAAACCACAATGATGGGGGCTCCTTGCAGCCGTTTATACACGGAGCGATTCAATTTTCGAAAGAGTTCCTGAGCAAGTTCTCGAAACTCCTCAAAGCCGTATCTTTCGTAGATACTCTTCCCTTCCAGAGAGTAGTGCCGTCGGTCGAGTCGCCGTTCCCGAAAGCAGTCCACCAAATCTGTGGGGCTGAGGCCTCGTTCCATAAAGTCGCTCACCAGGGGGCTTACCACCTGGTAGTCGAAGGGATCCACCTGATTTTCCCGGAGTTCGGCAGAAGGAGGGGTTTCGAAGATTTCTTCCGGAATCATGGCCTGTCCCCACTTTCGATTGACATACTGAGCCAATCGATACACATCCGGCTTGGAGAGATCACCGATTACCGAGAGCCCTCCCGCCATGTCCCCGTAAAGAGTGGTATATCCGAGTGCGATTTCAGTCTCATTGCCGTTGGTTAACAGGAGCGCCTCCCGGTCGTTGGACTCGGCCATCATGATCAACCCTCGAACCCGGGCCTGGAGATTTTCCCGGGTCACTGAGGACTGGATGGGATGAAGGTGGTGCTCGAAGTCACGGGTGAACTGATCCACCATCTCCTGAATGGGGATGACGTGATACTTCAATTTAAAATTTTCTGCCAATTGTCGTGCCAAATCCTGACCCTGCTCCGAATTGTATTGAGAGGGCAGATTGTAAACCTCCAGCAATTCCCTGCCCATGGCCTCGAAGGCGATGGCTGTTCCCAAGGCCGAATCAATTCCGCCAGAGAGGGTCTGGAGCACCGATTTGAAAATCCCTGTTTTTTCGTAGTAGTCACGCACGCCCATGACCAGCCCCTGATAAATCTCAGCTTCGCGATCGAAGGCCGGCTCGGGAACAGGTACCGCCGTGCCCTTTGCAAAGGAGACCGTTTGCTGGTCCTCTCTGAATTGCTTCAGTACAGCGACCCGTTGGCCGGTTCGGTCGTAGGCCAGGCTCATTCCGTCAAAAAGGATCACATTTTTCCCATTATCGGCCACCCCCACTGTATTGAGGTAGAGCACGGGCACACCGAAACGTTGGGCCTGGCTTTCCAGAAGATCGGCTCGCTCGAAGCGCTTGCCGTCCCTCTGGCCCGGAGTGCTGCCTACGAAGGGACTGGCATTGATGGTGATGAGATAGTCGACGCCCTGCTCCCGGTAAAGAGTGCAGGGCTTAAAATCGTAACCCTCTTCCCAGAGATCCTCACAAATCAACACTCCCAGTGAAACCTCACCCTGAGTGGTTTGGATGGATATGGGCTGCACCTCTCGCCCAGGAGTGAAATAGCGCTTGTCGTCAAAGTAGCGATAGGAGGGCAGCAGCCGCTTATGAACGATTTGAAGTAGCTCACCCTGCTGACAAACGGCGGCGGCGTTAAAACGGATGACTTCCCCCTCCGGCCCCTTGCGTTGCTCGTCGAAATCTACAAACCCCACGATGACGGCAATTTCTTGAGTCGCAGGGAGGATTCTCTCCATGAGCACCCGCTTGTTTTCTCTTAAGAACTGGAGGTTGATGAAAAGTTTTTCATCCAGACAATAGCCGCTCAAGGCCATTTCCGGGAAAACCACCAGATCACATTGGTCCTTCTTTGCCTGAGCGATACCGGCCAAAATCTTTTCCGAATTCCCGGCAATATCGCCGCCTTTAGGATTGATCTGAGCCAGGGAAACGTTAAAACTCATCTTGCCTATCATATCCAAACCGGAACGCCTGTGTTTTCTTCAGCTGGCGAGTGATTGTTGATTAGCCCGGACCAGGAGTCTGTCCGTGTAAATAGATGAGGTCGCGTTGCAAGCGCTTCAGCCACTTCGCCAGGACCGCCTATGATTAATCAGGGCTGAAAAGAGCGCATCATGGATGCCACTCCCTCATCAGATGTGATTAAAACCTTGTAATCCACCCTCTCCCGGTGTAAATTTCGAGGGGGCATGCGCAGGAGGAAGTCGAGTGAACCCTTATTCAAATCTGACAAGACGTCACCCGGCTATCCACCTGACAGTTCTTAAAGTGTGAGCCAAAACGGGTTCAGAAGATAGCTGGAGCACGGATCTTTTCCGGGAGGAACACTATGGGCATTTATCGAGACGAAGAAATCGTCGCCTTGCGAGTGGGTGAAACACGACAAGTAATCTGTCGAGACTGTT
>SMUZ01079463.1_pt1 | contig 15446 bp, 12 predicted proteins | sample 2456421 | NCBI WGS metagenome assembly SMUZ01 (sample SAMN11095932, study PRJNA526329) | marine sediment metagenome | biome: Marine sediment; feature: Surficial sediment; material: Deep marine sediment; isolation source: Hadal surficial sediment | place: Pacific Ocean | collected 2014-11 | depth... | reverse complement strand
GCTTTGACCGGAGTCAAAGCCTTTTGAGTAAATTTAAAATAAAAAATTATTGCCCGAGCATGTAGGTAACGCCGCCCATGATTTTGATCTGCTCACCTTTAGTACCGTAGACAAGCGTAGCGGTTCCAACTAAATTATCGGACAGAGGTATTGATGCACCTCCTCCTAGATTGAGGCCGAGTTTTGTTGAGCCTCCTCCTGAAGTTATTGTGATCCCAGTATCAGGGTCAGTAAAGGTCTGCTTATCTGAACTAAACCTAACGAGAGCCAAGCCACCGCCCGCGAAGAAATCAATATTGCCGTCTGTCGGGAAGTAGTACCTTACATCGCCATTGATATTAAGGATGTTAGTCTCTGAGTCACTCCAGTAATCAAAGCTTGGAGCTAACGCCAGACCCGGGATAATCTCTCCCAGGTTAACGTGTCCGCCAAATAAAATACCACTAAGGCTTCCCTTTCCATTTACACAACCAACATGTCCTCCTACACCCTTAAAACCAATTTGAGCTGATGTATCACTGAAACTAAAAATCAACAATACCAGCATAAGAATTGATACAAATCCTACTCGATTCATGAATCCCTCCATGTTGATTTAGTTAATGGGCCCATTTTAGTGGAGAAAAATAGTAAATTTATGACTATTTAGCAACAAATAATTTTGCTGGTACGCAAAAAAAACATTATTCCCAAAGCTTCGAACTTCCCTTAATTCAGTTCGACCTGATGCTTAATAATCCTGCCATTTACAAATTGTAGAAAATTTACCTCGTGGTTCACTCGCTGGTATCCTTTAAAGGAAATATCCCCTTTCATTCCCTGGTAGCCGGATATGGTGTTTAGACGTCGATTGATTTCATGGCCGGTTTTAGCGCCTTTAGAAATTGCTTCGTTTAAGAGATTAAATGCATCATAACCAAAAACCTCCCACCTTTCGGGAGTCTTTTTTAACTTGACCCGGAACTCACTGCGAAAATTTCTAAAGGCCTGGTCATTTTCATCGGGGAAGTAATCACTGACGAAAATCGCCCCATCGACATAAGGTTGAATTTGAGCAATTTTTAGGATATCCAAATCATCCCAGTATTCGCCGCCGACAATTTGGGTGCGGATATTACTTAAAGCAAACTGCGGAGCGATATATTTAATATCATCGGAGTAGATGGGCAGAAAAATAGCGTCAATTGAGAGCACGGGAATATCTTTTTCATCCAGATCTCGACCTCTTGCATCAGCTTCGGCTATCATTTGTTCAACATCCGTGGAATCATAACTGAAGGCTGCCTCGCGAATCGATTTAAATTGTCTGCTTAAATCTTTCGGGGTGTCGTAATACCAGCTTTGCGCAACGATTCGGCCGCCGAGTCGATCGATGGTCGAAGTAAAGCTGTCCGTCATTTGCTGGCCATATTCGTCTGCGGGGGCTAAAGTTGCAAATGTGCGAAAGCCCAGTTGGTCGTAAGCATACAGCGCCAGCGCCTCACCTTTTCTCTCGAGGTCGCTGTTCAATTGATAAACAGAGCTGCCTACGGAGGCAACCTGGTTTTCCGTTGCCGTGGGTCCAACTAAAGGAATATTTTCGCTGGCGGCCAAAGCGCCAATTCCGGCAGTTATAGAACTTTCAAGTTCACCGATAATAGCCTGGACATTTTCCTGCCGAATCAAATTCTGGGTTGCCTGAATTGCCTTGATCATATTTCCTTGTGAATCACGTACCACCAATTGAATCGGCTGCACCGAGTTGTTTTTTGCCTGGAGATGAGCAAACTTAATTCCTCTAAAGACTCCTTGTCCCTCTTCGCTAAAAAAACCGGTTAACGGCAAGACCACGCCAATTTTAATCGACTGGCTGCCCGGGTTTTCAGCTTCTTGCAAAAGTTCATCAATTTGCTCGATATACCCGCTGGGTCCGAATTTCTTCTTATAGTTTTTCAACAAAGAAACCGCTCTGCGTGCTGAGCCGTTCTTCACCTCTTTTTTTGCTAATCCAATTGTCACGAGCGCCGCAGACGTTTCACCATTTGCGAATTGCAAAAGCTTATTTAATTCCGACAAAGAAAGTTTTGAGCGGATGATTGAATTTACAATTCTATGAGACTTTACCGTCAGTCTGTTGTCAGAACTCCAATCAGAAATCCACAAAAAATATCTGGCGGCATTGAAGCTGTCATTCAACCGATAGTAGCTTGAAGCTTTTAAAAAATAAGCATCGTCGACATATCTGCTTTGTGAAAAAGTATCGATGAGTTTGTCGGAGTAACGGGTTGCGTCGGAAAACTTTTCCAGATGATACAGGCTTTTCCCGGTCATGAGCATGGAAGCAGTCATGCGGTGATGAATGACAGTGGAATTGCTCAAAGATTCGAAGCCTGCGAAAGCTTTCAGATAATCTTTCGAGCGGTAAAGACGCAATGCCCTCCTGAAATCCACTTCCATGTCATTGACGATTTGGACTGTCCTGGTTTCTTGCGCATAGGTTTTAAGTGGAATGAAACTTATCCCAATAACCCATGTCAAGAAAACAAAGAGATAGATAGCCGAGTTTTTTTTCATTAAAAGAGCCTACTCAACGGTTACGCTTTTGGCTAAATTACGCGGTTGGTCGACATCGCAGCCCCGCAAAATGGCGATGTAATAAGCCAGCAGTTGCAAAGGAATGATGGTCAGAATTGGTGTTAAAAACTCTAAAGTGGGCGGAATATAAATCACGTGATCCGCGCGTTTCTTAATTTCTTCATCGCCCTCCGTGGCAATTGCTATAATACGTCCGCTTCTGGCTTTCACCTCTTCAATGTTACTGGTGATTTTTTCATAAGTCGAATCTTTTGTTGCGATAAAAACGACCGGCATGTTCTCATCAATCAGTGCGATCGGGCCATGTTTCATTTCGGCAGCGGGGTAACCTTCTGCGTGAATGTATGAAATTTCTTTTAACTTAAGAGCGCCTTCGAGCGCTACCGGAAAATTATAACCGCGGCCCAAGTAAAGAAAATTCTGGCTTTGATGATATTCCTTAGCGATTTCTTTGATCAGTTCATGAGTTTGCAATATTTTTTCTACTTTTTGGGGCAGCGCTTTCATTTCGTTGACAATGTCCATTCCTTTCGAAGCGCCCAAGTTACGCATTCTTGCCATCAGTAGGGACAGCAGCGAGAGAACCATTACCTGCGAAGTAAAGGCTTTCGTCGAGGCAACGCCAATTTCTGGTCCGGCATGCAAGTAAATCCCGGAATCGCTTTCCCTTGCTATCGTTGAGCCGACAACATTGCAGATACCGAAAACCTTGGCGCCTTTTCGTTTTGCTTCTTTCATAGCCGCCAGCGTATCCGCGGTTTCGCCGGATTGACTGATAACAAACATCACAGCGCCACGTTCAATAATCGGATCTCGGTAACGAAACTCAGAGGCATACTCGACCTCTACAGGCGTTCTCGCGAATTCTTCGAGCATGTATTCGCCGATGAGCGAGGCATGCCAACTGGTGCCGCAGGCAGACAAGAGAATTTGCGGCGCGTAAAGCAGTGATTCCATTTCATGACGAATGCCTCCCAAACGGGCTGTGCCCTCTTCGGCAAGTAAACGGCCGCGCATGGCGTCCTCGATGGTTTGCGGCTGCTCCATGATTTCTTTGAGCATGAAATGGTCGTAACCGCTCTTCTCGATTTTATCCAAATCAAAAGCAATCTTTTCAATCTTTTTGTCGACTTCCAGATTGTCAATAGTCTTAATGGTGACTTTATCACGAGTGATGACGGCAATCTCATTGTCATCGAGATATGTGACATCTTTGGTATGATTAATAATGGCCGAAACATCTGAGGCGACGAAGAATTCATTTTCACCCATTCCGATGACCAAAGGGCTCCCACGGCGTGCCGCGATAAGGGTATTCGGGTCGTCTTTCGAGATAACCGCTATCCCGTACGTTCCCTCGACCTGGCTGAGCGCCGCACGTACGGCTTCGTCCAGGTTGTTGCCATTTTGATAATACTCAGATATCAAATTCACCAGAGCTTCCGTATCCGTGTCTGTGGAAAATTTATAACCGTTTGATTCTAATTTTGTTTTGATTGTTTGATAGTTTTCGATGATGCCGTTATGAATGAGAGCAATTCGGCCGGTTGTGTCTGTGTGGGGGTGTGCATTTGTTTGATTTGGCACGCCGTGGGTTGCCCATCGGGTGTGAGCAATTCCCAACTTACCGGAAAGTGCGTTTTGGGCTAAGGATTGTTCCAGAGCAGAAATTTTCCCTGCCTGCTTTTCAACTGTGATTTTACCGTTCGTAAGAACAGCAACGCCAGCGGAGTCATAACCGCGATATTCCAACCGTTTTAACCCTTCGAGAAGGATGGGTGCCGCGTCCTTGTTACCAATGTATCCAACAATTCCACACATTGAATCTCTCCTTAGAAATAAGTTCATAGATGAGACAGAGTTGTTTGTTTATATTTGTCATTCAGAAGGGAGTTCTTTCGAAAAGTAGTTAAGTTGAGTTGTGGTTCCTAAGTATTTTAAAACCGTGATTGAAACGCCCAAACATAAAAAAAAAATTCATAAAAATCAAGTGAAAAGGGTGACATCCTATTCCCACTCAATTGTGCTTGGCGGCTTTGAGCTGATATCATAAACCACACGATTGACACCCGGCACTTCATTGATAATTCGATTGGAAATCCGAGCGAGTATCTCGAACGGAATTCTTGACCAATCCGCAGTCATGCCGTCCAGGCTGCTGACCGCACGAAGTCCGATTACATTTTCATAAGTGCGCATATCCCCCATGACGCCGACAGTCTTTACTGGAAGCAAAACCGCAAACGCCTGCCAGATTTTATCATACCAATTGTGGCTTCTGAGCTCTTCAATAAAAATCGCATCAACTTCCCTTAGAATGTCCAGGCGCTCTTGAGTGATTTTACCCAAAATTCTTACCGCGAATCCCGGACCGGGAAAGGGGTGTCTTCCCAGGACTTTTTCAGGAAGCCCCAACTCCCTGCCGACATTTCGAACTTCATCTTTAAACAATTCGCGCAGCGGTTCAATTAATTTTAGATTCATAACCTCCGGAAGGCCGCCGACATTATGATGCGTTTTTATGGTCACGGAAGGTCCATGGGCAGAAACACTTTCGATGACATCCGGGTAAAGCGTGCCCTGAACAAGATATTCAACATCTGAAATCCTTTCGGCTTCTTTTTCGAAAACCTCAATAAATGTATTTCCGATAATTTTTCGCTTTTCCTCAGGATTTGTTACGCCATCTAAACGGCTCAGGAATTCCCTTGAAGCATCAACGGAAATGAAATTAGACTTAAAGTAGTTCTGAAATGTCTCGCCAACCTCTTTTGCTTCATTCTTGCGCATGAGACCGGTGTCAACGAAAACGCAATGCAGCTTGTCGCCGATGGCTTTATAAACCAGCGCCGCGGCAACTGCAGAATCCACACCGCCGCTCAGGCCACAAATGGTTTTGCCGCTTCTGACCTTTTCGCGAATTTCAGCAACCGTGTTTTCCGCAAACGAACCGGGCGTCCAGGATTTTTCACACTTACAGATTTCATAAACAAAATTTCCAAGTATCTTTTTGCCTTCAACGGTATGGGTGACTTCCGGATGAAATTGCACGCAGTAAAAGTTTCGTTTTTGATTAGCGAATGCTGCGTAAGGTGAGCTTTCTGTGGAACCGAGTGTCTCAAATCCGCTCGGAAGTTGATCTAAAGCATCGCCGTGACTCATCCAAACTTTGGAAACAGGGCTGACATTCTTGAAAAGTCCGGCCGGTTGTTCGATTTTAAACTCCGCCAAACCGAATTCGCGTTTTTTTGTACCGCCCGCTATTTCGCCAGCGAAGAAATGCGAAATCACTTGCAGACCGTAGCAAATTCCCAAAACCGGAATATCGAGGTCAAAAATACTTTTGTCAGGCAAAGGGGCATTTTTTTCATATACCGATTCCGGGCCACCGGACAAAATTAACCCTTTAGGCTGCAGCTTTTTAATTTCCTGAATTGAAATATTAAAAGGCTTAATTTCAGAATAAACGCCCAGCTCTCGAACTTTGCGGGAGATCAGTTGTGTGTATTGAGCGCCAAAATCAAGAATGAGGATCGGATCTTTATGCTGGGCCATTTTCCTTTAAGATGTTTCGGGAAGTATTCATTAAAGTGATGGGCGGGAGTAAAAGTGTAATTTGAAGGAACATCAGAATCTGTTTATGCAATTGCACCTTCCTTATTAAAAGCCCACACCTCATCATTCTGAGCACATAAAGCATAAACCCTGTTCATATAAGCCATTCTTGATGTGCGAAGAATCTCCTCGATCAAACTGAGAATCTTCGTTCTCGCTGACTAGTTGCACAGTCGAGCTTGAGAGGGCTTTGCGCTCAGAACGACGTTTGGAATTTGTTTTTTGTCTGAAAACTACGGAGTTATTTCCCACGACTTTAACTCATCGAGATACTCGTAGTTGGTCAGATCGTAGTGCAGAGGCGTGATTGAGACTCTTTTATTTAAAATAGCATTATCGTCGACGTCGCTGTCGTCTTCAAGTTGTACTTTTTTTCCGGTTAACCAGTAGTAGACCCGGTTTTGCGGATCGACTCTTTTATCGAAATGCTCGTGATAATTTGACCGGCCCTGTCGGGTAATTTTAATCTCTTCAATTTCCTCTTCTTTGGCTGGCGGCACATTCACATTCAGCAGAGTGCCTTTCGGCAATCCGCGCTCTAAAATATTTTCAGACAATTTTCTGGCAAATTTGGCAGCATAGCTGAAATCGGGATCTTCAAAAGTGGTGAGTGAAACCGCAAAAGCGGGGATTCCTAAAATGGTGCCTTCGGTAGCCGCTGAAACGGTGCCGGAATAAATTGCATTGATTCCTGTATTCGACCCCAGGTTAATTCCCGAAACAACCAAATCCGGTTTTTCATCTAACAGTGCCCAGTAAGCGATTTTCACGCAGTCAGCGGGGGTGCCGTTGACTGCGTAGCCAAAAAACTCGCCATTCTTCTTGAAATCCCAAACCCGTAACGGATCGGAAAGGGTGATGGCGTGTCCGACAGCGCTTTTCTCAGCATCCGGGGCAACTACAGTGACATCGCCAATTGACTTCATTCCTTCGTACAAAGCAGCCAGTCCCGGGGCGTTGATTCCGTCGTCGTTGCAGAGGAGAATCCTGGGTTTATTTTTGGCCATTAATTCTTAGCCGCCTCGTCGTCTACGGTTCCGGCCTTGACTTCTGGTGTACCTTTAATATCCTCTACATTCTCTGCAGGCAATTCGCCATTTTCAGAATCCGTAATTTCGGTGTCGGTTGCAAACTCCAGAATCTCTTTTAATGTCGCTTTCATCTCATCTCTACTGACCACCGCATCTAAAAAACCGTGCTTAAGCTGAAATTCTGACCGCTGAAATCCATCCGGTAGATCCTGGCCAATTGTTTGTTTAATCACACGCGGTCCGGCAAATCCAATTAAAGCGCCGGGCTCAGCTAAAATAATATCGCCCAGCATGGCATAACTCGCCGTGACCCCGCCGGTTGTTGGATCGGTCAAAATAGAAATGTAAAGCAGACCCGCATTGGACAATTTGGCAAGGAGGGCAGAGGTCTTGGCCATCTGCATGAGAGAAAGCACGCTCTCCATCATGCGGGCACCTCCGGAAGCCGAAATAATGATCAGGGGCAGTTTGCGCGCAATAGCCTGTTTAATAGCACGTGCCAATTTTTCGCCAACCACCGAGCCCATGCTCCCGCCAATAAACTTAAAATCCATGATGCTGAACACCACTGAATTGCCATGGATTTTGCCGAGACCCGTTCGAACCGCATCATGGCTACCTGTCTTTTTTTCATAATCCTTAATCTGGTCAGAATATTTTTTCTTACCTTTAAATTTCAGGAAATCAACGGATGAAATCTGGGTATCGAATTCCTCAAATTTATTATCATCTAAAAGGTGTTTGACATAATCCGAACTTTTGATTCTGAAATGGAATTGGCAGTTCGTACAAACATAAAAGTTTTTTTCTAATTCGGGTTTATAAATGATTTCCGAGCAACCGTCGCATTTAACCCAGAGATCCGGAATTTCCTTTTTCTTCTGTGGTTTTAGGCCCTCTTTTGCCCGTTTGAACCAATCCATATGACTAACCCCTCCTTAAAAAGATACTCATCAAAATTGCATCTTCTTTCTCTTTTGAATAATAATTTTTTCGCACGCCGATGACTTCGAATCCGTATTTAAGATACATATTCCGGGCAGCCACGTTTGATCGGCGGGTTTCCAAATGCCCCTCTTGAATCTTTTTTAATCTCCAATCATTAATTAAGTAGCTCAGCAGTGAACTGCCAATCTGTTTTCTACGGTAATTTTTATCAATAGCGAAATCCAGCAAATGCGCTTCGGTATCCACGCGCCAATAAATTGCATATCCGATAATCGAGCGATCCTTTTCGACAACATAAGCAAATGAAAGCGAATTTTCAAGAACTTCGTACTCAATATTATTTTGCGAGCGGATATCCGGGAATGCCTGTTTTTCTAATTCACACACTCTTTCCAAATCGCCAACCTGCATTTCACGGATGTTTATACCAAGCGTTTCAGAATTAGAACTCGGTTTTTGTACTAATGTAAACTCACCGCTCAGCATAATAAATTTTTCTTTTGGGTCTGAAATCCTTTAAATAAAATGGCTCTGCAGCTTCGGAGTTTTCGATTTCGTTCGCTTGGAATTTCTTAAATCCTAACCCGGCTATGGTGAGTGGTTTTAATAATGAATACTCCGGAGGCACTGTCACAGTTTCTTTATTAACTGCATAGGAAACTAAATCTGGCGGATTCGAAACGACCAGAATTTTACTGTTTAATTTTTCAGGCAATTTCTCCAAATGGATAATTTCATATTCGGAACATCGCTTAAAGTTATTTAAAAAATTTTCATAAAGAGCAAAATAAACTTCTTTTTCCCGGGCTTTGATCACCGCGCAAATTTTACCAACAAAGTTTGGCGCACCAAAAGCCAAAGCATCCAGGGTGTTGACGCCAACAATCGGAATGCCAAGTGAAAACGACAACCCTTTGCTGACTGAAATTCCAATTCGCAGGCCCGTAAAAGATCCGGGTCCTTTGGAAAAAACGATCCCTTCTAAATCTCTCAATTGCCAACCGATATCCCCAAGTAACTGCTGAATGGTAGAAACAAGCTTCTCGTTGTGAACGTTCTTCTGATTTAAGCGGTAATCGACAACAAGTTGAGCATCTTCAGTTAAAGCGACCCCGCAGATTTCAGTGGCTGTGTCGATGGTTAGAAGTTTCATGTCCGGGTAACTTTAATTTGCCGGCTGTTCTGCAAACCTTTTTCGAAACAATTGATTAAGTGAATTTCTATCCTGCTTTCCGGCAATAAATCCTGAATTTTCTCTGCCCATTCGATCAGGCAGATGCCCTCACCATAGAAATACTCATCGCATCCAACTTCCCAAACTTCATGCGAATTCACGATTCGGTAAAAGTCAAAGTGGTAAACCGGCAACCTTCCTGAGTATTCATGAATTAGAGTAAACGTCGGGCTGGTAATGTCTGCTTCAACTTCCAGGCCCTTACAAATCCCCTTAATCAAAGTTGTTTTGCCGCTGCCTAGGTCACCGGAAAATGCCAGTACATCGCCCTGCTTTAATTGCTGCGCCAGTTTGTGACCAAATTGCTCGGTTTCTTCGGCACTGTTGGTGGTGATGACTTTTTCTTCACTAATCTCCAATAAATCTGCGTTTTGCATGCTACCTTAAAATCTCACCCTTCGGCGAAGGTTACCCTAAGATCAGGGTTCGACTCCGCTCACCATGAAGGAGCTTTCGTGTTACCTTCATCCCGAACTCGTATTACCTTCATGCTGAGACATTATGTTAAAAAGTAATTTAAAAGACAGCATCCTTTCTTACATTCAGAGAATCACAAACATTACCTCTAAAGAGAAAGGAGCTGTCATGAGAGAAATTCAGCGAACAGATTTTAGTAATCAACTCTAATGTAAGAATGTAAAGACTGTCTTATGTAAATAATCCTTGACTTTTTATATAACAGCGGAGTCGAAGCATAAATGCCCCATGATCATTCACAACCTACACACTCTTCGGCTCCAAAGTCACGACCGGCAAAATCATTTCCTCCATTGAAACACCGCCGTGCTGCAAACTATCCCGGTAATGATTCAAATAATAGTGATAGTTGGTCGGATAAACAAAATAATAATCTTCCTTTGCGATCAAATAATTTGAGTTAATACCTCTTGACGGCAATTTATAGACCGCCGGATCCTTTACAATAATCGCTTGTTTTGGATCAGCTTTGACATTCCTGCCAAATTTATAGCGGAGATTCTTTGACGTCTCGCGGTCTCCCTTAACTTTGGCGCCACGCATGCCTCGAATGCTGCCGTGATCTGTGGTAATTATAACCGTATTATTCCGCCTGGCAAGCTCCTTGATAATTTGAAATATATACGAATGTTCGAACCAGGACTTCGTTAACGAGCGGTAAGCCGACTCATCAGGCGTTATTTCGCGCAGGACTTCCGATTCGCTTCGGCTGTGGGCCAAAATATCCACAAAATTTACAACGATTGCCAATAACGGAATATTTGAGTAAGAGGCAATTTTATTAACGGTATTCCGGGCCTCCTTGATATCGATGATTTTAACATATTTTGAAGCCGGTCTTAAATCGATTCCCAAATCCTTCAATTTTAAATCCAGCAACTGATGCTCGAATCGATTTAAACTCCGGTCATCATCATCGCCTTGCTTCCAAAGTTCGGGGTGCCGTTCTTCAATCTCGCTAGGGAAAAGCCCACTAAAAATTGCATTTCTTGAAAAGGGAGTTGCAGTGGGCAGAATGGAGAAATAGAAGTCCTTTTTTATATTAAAATAAGGATGGAGCAACGGTTCGATTGCAAACCACTGGTCCATTCGCAGGTTATCGATCACCAAAAAGACAACTTTATGATTCTCTCGTAAAAGAGGCGCCAGATACTTTTCTACCAGATCCGGCGAAAAAATCGGCGGATCCTCGTGGTTGTGGAGCCAGAGAGGATAATTCTTCTCGACAAATTTTGCAAATTCAACATTACAATCACGCTTTTGATCCCGCAAAGTCTGTTTGAGCCCCAAATCCCGGTGCTGATCGGTTTCAACCTCCCACTCGGAAAGCCGGGTTTGAATTTTTATCCAATCCCGCCAATCAAGAGGACCCAAAAGAGATTGTGAAATTTCGTTGAACTCGGAAACGTAATCTCTAGAAATGCGTTCGGCGGTAATTTTTTTGCTTTCCAGAATTCTTTTACAAGTCAAAAGTACTTGGCTGGGATTCACCGGTTTGGTCAAATAATCATCGATTTTACTGCCAATGGCATCTTCCATGAGTGACTCTTCTTCGCTCTTGGTGACCATCACCACCGGCAAGAAAGGATGGCTCTCTTTAATTTCCGCCAGAGCCGTCAAACCATCTTTGCCGGGCATCATTTCATCCAGCAACACCATGTCAAAATTTTGTTGGGAGATCAGTGCGATGGCGTCATCGGCATTGGTGACCTTCTCGACCACGTATCCTCTTTCCTCTAAAAAAATTATATGAGAACGCAGCAGTTCAATTTCATCATCGACCCAGAGTATTTTGCCTTTTGTCATCATTTAATCATTTAAATGGAAACCTGTTTGTCAAAATAAAGAAACTTAAAATAATGATAATTTGGGTGATCCGCAAGGAGAAATAGAAAAGCCGCGAAATAGAAAAGCCAGACCAACTTTGATTGATCCGGCTCTTTGCTAAATTTTCAGGCTGCCAAAAAATTACTCTTTCTGCGCCAGTTTTTGTAACTCCTGCAATTTGGCCATCGCACTCTTCTTTAAACCTTCTTTCCTTTGCTCATTAAGACCCGGATCATTTGGAATCATTTCCAATGTCTTGTTATAATATTTGAGGGCAAGAGCAGTTTCATCGTTCACCATGTAAGCTTCAGCCAGACTATCATATGTGTTTGCAGGATGTGGATTGGCGGCAATATTTATTTTGAACATCTCTATCGCTTCAGGCAATTTCTTAAGGTTGATAAGCTGATAACCAACGCGGTTAAAACTGCCTTCGCTCAGATTGTACTCATCGGAACGATTTTCTTTCATATCTTTATAAAGTTCCAGTCCTGATTGAATATCAGCATCCAGTATCTTTTTTGCCACGGCTTCAGCGCCCGGCTTTTTTAGCGGCTCGACCGGCTGGTCGTATAAAATCGCTGCGATATTTCTGGTTATTTGATTAATACTGGCGCCCGGGGAATTCCTCAAGATAACAATCAAATGCTGATCATCTACGAATCGGGCAATTCTCGTGTTAAATCCGTGAATGCCGCCATTGTGAGAAATGAGAGTCGCTCCTCTTTCTTTTCCTTCCATAGGAAAGCTATCTATAACCCACCCATAGCCATACTTACCCAAATAGGGTGTAAACATCTTCTCTTTGGTTTCTTTAGAAATCAATTTGTCGGTATAAAGTGCCTGATCCCATAAATATAAATCTTCGACCGTCGAGTAAAGAGACCCGGCGGCGAACGGTGTCATCATTTCAAGAAAAGGAGCATTCTGAAATGCAACCAGAGTTTTATTATAGCCTGCTGCACGATTTTTTATAATAGGTTGATGACGATCATAGCCGGAGTTTAACATGTTTAAAGGCTCAAATATTTTCTCGCTAAGTAAATCTTCGTAAGTCTCGCGGGTGAGGCTTTCAATTACCGCCCCAAGTAGAAAATAGCCGGAATTGTTGTAGGCAAATTTTGTCCCCGGCTCAAATTCCAAATCACCGCTGCAAAACTTTTTCACAAATTCCTCAACAGGGTAAAAATTTCTGATTTCGTTTTGCATGAATCCCGGTAAACCTGTGTAGCTTGGAATGCCGGAAGTGTGGTTCAGCAGTTGGTGAATCGTCACTTGTTCGCCGACATCTTTGCGATAGTAAGGTAAATAATCGAAAAGTTTCCCTTCTAATTTCAGCTTGCCTTCCTCAACTAACTGTAAGACCAACATTGCAGTGAATTGCTTGGTAACAGAAGCCAATCGAAATTTAGTGTCCGGTTGATTTGAAATTTCCCACTCAAAATTAGCAAACCCAAACCCCTTTTTATAAACCACTTTCCCATTTTCTGCCACCAACACTGAACCGTTCAGCTGACTGTACTCATGGTATTTATTTAACAGCTCATCAATTTTTTTTGCCTTGTCGTTTGCATAAATCGGCAGGGCAAAGAAAGACAAACATAAAATAATTGCGATAACTTTAAATTGAATTTTCATGATTAAACTCCTCCTGTTGGAAACTAACAAATTATGTGCAAAATGATCTCAAATGAACGGCCGGGACGCTATTCGAGAAATTAAAAAGCCAATAAGTGGATATTCACTTATTGGCTCTAATAATTTCAAGGTTTGATCGATTCTTATTTTTAGTCAACCAGAGATATGGTAATCCCCCAATTCATCGGATCGTAAGGTTGGGCTGTATTCCAATCACTAAACGAATGGGAGCCATCTGTTTCATAATAAACGATATAATCGCCTTTTTTAAGGAAAATAGTATCGTCAAAAAGTCGATTTTTGCTCCCGCCGCCGGCATGTTCTGTTCGGCGATAAGTCATTTCCCAGACAACCTGGCGGGTATCGGCATCTTCGATCCAGCCGTAATCGTACATCGTACCGTGGTCACCTTCGCCGATAGCATAGATTCGAACTTCACTATCTTTTTGAAGCGTGAACCTTTCCCGTTCCTGTTCATAATCACGAACCCGGACAATTTTTGCCAGGATGTTACTATCTCTCTTTTCATTGTATTCGCTGATGTCGCCCGACTTAAAATCGGCATCTGCTACGGAAAGCGTGATGCCCCAATTTTCCTGATCGTGGGGCGCCGCTGCGTTCCAGTCCCAGTATGAATGCGAGCCATCGGTCACATAATAAACGATGTAACTCCCCTTTTTCAGTTTGATATGGTCATCGAACAGCCGGTTTTTGTCACCGCCACCGGCATGTTCGGTATTACGAAAATTCATTTCCCAGATTTTCTTGTGCGATTTAGCATCAACAATCCAGCCGTAGTCGAACATCTCTTTGCGCTGGCCCTCTCCTATTGCATAAATATGCACTTTCAACGCTTTCTTGCAGGTAAAACCTTCGCTTTTGAATTCATTGTCCCTGAGGCGATTAATTTTGACAATGACGTTTTTCTCGGAAACCCGTTCGAAATCATAATCTTTGACATACTTACTATCGGAAGGATTTACAGGTTTAACGGTCAATCCCCAAAATGAAGGATCGTAAGGCGGGGCGTCGTTCCAGCGACCATAGGAATGAGAATCATCCGTGACAAAAAAGGCAACATACTGCCCAGGCTGTAAAGTAATTGTCTCATCGACATACCGATTTTTCTTGCTGCCACCGGCAGGTGCAGAATCAAGATAGTTAAATTTCCAAACTTTTTCGTGTGTTTCGGTGTTCATTATCCAACCATAATCAAAAGTGCCATTTCTTCGGGCTTCCCCCAAAGCGTAGATTTGAATATCAACCGGTTTATCTACTTGAAAACCTTTCTGCAAATATTCGTCATCCCGCAACCCAATCATTGAAACAAAAGCATTTTCGTTGAATACATTCCGAAATTCCTCAATTTCGTTTTTTTTACATCGCGTTCCATTCCCTCGAACGACGATTTTGCATTCCTTCCAATCCCGACGATGTTCTTCGTAGTCTTCATATTCATCTTCTTCGTCTTCGTTAAATACTTCGCGGAACATACGTTCGATGAAATCCCCCAGACCTTCTTTATTTCCGAATCGGCTATGACGAAAGGTTGAGTAATAGACTTCATAACTACCTTTCGGGAGTGAAACTTGGTCGTCAAATTCAGCAAGCCTACGGCCTCTATTATTGACGTTCGCATCTTCCAATTCCCAAACTAGATCCCTGGTTTCAGCGTTGAGAATCCATGCCTGACTAAGAATAGCTCCATGTTTTCTCGGCCGGAACCCGACTGCTTCAATTTCAACTTCCTGGTTGCGATGCAGGCGAAAACCCTCCACCTTGATTTCCTTAGGCAGAATATCCTTAATTTCCGTCAAAATGTTTTGAGCATAACATGGCAGAAAAGTCATTAAGGTGGCCAGTGCCGGAAAGATAACTATTTGCCTCATAACCCCATCTCCAAACAGTCATTTGAATATCGTTAATTGAGAATCATCTAGCGCAAGCTCGGTTTATTACTTACGCTCAATTAACTAAAAAGTTACTTCTTTTGGCCAACAAAATGACTTTTCTGACAATCTCTAGCCCTTATCAGACGAGTTGAAAAGTTTACTCGCGATGAAATAATAAGCAATGAGCGCCAGGCCGCCCATGATGAGCAT
>SMUZ01020595.1_pt1 | contig 15478 bp, 14 predicted proteins | sample 2456421 | NCBI WGS metagenome assembly SMUZ01 (sample SAMN11095932, study PRJNA526329) | marine sediment metagenome | biome: Marine sediment; feature: Surficial sediment; material: Deep marine sediment; isolation source: Hadal surficial sediment | place: Pacific Ocean | collected 2014-11 | depth... | reverse complement strand
CCGGTTGATCACCGACCGCGGGCACACGCCGCAAAAGCGGAACATGCGTTACGAGTTCGTCTGATTCAGGAGTACGCGGGAGATTTTTTGTACCAGCCGACGCCCCGGCGCATCAGCACATTGATGACCGCCGCCACCGGCACCGCCAGGAACACACCGAGCAGGCCGAACAGTTCCGCGCCGACCAGCACCGCAAACATGATTGCCACCGGGTGCAATCCGACCTGATCCCCCACCACCCGCGGGGTGATGACCATCCCTTCCAACGCCTGCACCACGCCGAACACGGCGACCACCCCCAGCACCGGGCCTAATTCCTGAAACTGCAGAAAGGTCAACAGCGCCGCCGGCACAAACCCGAACACCAGGCCGAGGTAGGGCACCAGGCTGGCGTATCCGGCCAGCACCCCGATGAACAGGCTCATGGGCGTTCCGCAGGCGAACAGGCCGGCGCTGTACAGACCGGCCATGAGGGTGGCGACCATCAACTGGCCGCGCACGAAGCGCGACAGCACCCGGTCGATTTCCCTGACCAGGTCGACGAACCGTTCGCGCAGGCGCGGCGGAACCATATTGGTGATTTTTTCGTTGATGCGGTCGAAGTCGCGCAGTAAATAAAACATGGCGATGGGAATGATGAACAGATTGACGGCCACCAGAATCGCGTAGAACAGACTGGACAGCGAGGACCAGAGAAGCTCGGTCAGGTTTCCCAGCAACTGCACCGGCAGTTCGCCCATCTTTTTCATACCGTCATTGAGCGCCTCCTGGATTTTACCGGGCTCAAGCCAGGCGATGTTTTCCACCAGCGGCCGCCCCCACTCCTGAAGCGTCTGCAGATAACCGGGAAGGTTGTGCGCCAGCTGTTCCATCTGCACGCGGAACAACGGAACCAGAATCGCCGTGCCTGCCAGGGTCAACAGAAAAAACGCGGCCAGCAGTAGAATCACCGCCGGGGTGCGTGACAGTTTCCATTTTTCGAGTCGGTCCACCAGGGGGTCCAGCAGATACGCCAGCGTGAACGCGATGAAGAACGGCGTGACCACCCGGCGCGCCACGTACAGAAATACCAGCGCCACTGCCAGAGCGATCAAGAAGGTGGTGAGCAGTTTCTTGTCCTTGGGATTCATAATCAAAGGTCTTCCATCATTGAAGGCGTGGAGCCCGAAGGCGGAGGGGATGATTTGGATGGGACCGGGCTATCAGGAACCAAACCCTCGCGTTCCATTCCGGCTTCGGGTTGCGGCTTGGGTTCCCAGAACCGCTTCATCGTTTCCAGGAAAAACCCCGCCATTTTTTTTCCGACCACTTCAAAGGCCTGCAGTTCGCCCTCGAATTCCTCCTCGGCTTCCACCGAGGCGAAGTCGCTTCGGGCGGCAATCACGGTGGACTGGATGGTGGAGACGGCCCGCAAGGTCAGATTGGCCTGCACGGTGGTCAGGCCTTGCTCACTTTTGTCTCCCAGCCGCGTGGTGACCGCCGTACCTACAATAACAATATCCACTTTCGCTTTCAAGCCTATGTCCACCGCGGCGTCGAGGTCTCCCTGAATGGCTTCATACACTTCACGCTCGTCGATCAGTTCGCTCAGTGTTTCGCGGGTGGTGACGTTGACCCCGGCGGCCAGAAATTTCTGGAGCATGGCCACTTCGGAGATGGGCACGTAATCCCAGAAATCCGGCGGAACTTCGGCGGACAAACTTCTCTCATTGATCAGCACCAGAGCGGTATTGGGCTTGACCAGCGACGACAGAATGCCGAGCCTGCTGAGTTCCCGGTTGATCGCCTGGGGGAAAAACACGACCTCCAGTTTGACCCGGCTGAACTGTTCGACCTCGCTGTCATAGACTTCCAGATAGCGGTACCGATTGATATACTTTTTCGGCCGCTTCAGCATGTTTTTCAGCACCCGCCTCTTGCGGTTATAGGTGCGTTTCCCTAGAACATCCTGCAGGGCCAGGGCGATGGCATTTTGGAACGCGTAGTCCAACGCCAAAGCGCGGCTCTTGACATAATTTTCATTTTTGACGGAGGATTTTCCTTCCGCTTCAAATACCCCTTGCGTCGCACCCCCGGCCCAGGTGATGCTTCCGCAGAAACAGCAGAGCGCCCATGCGGCGACCAGCACCACCTTCCCCAGCGGGATTCTAAAGTCAGATTTGCGGTTCCACATTCGGATCATGATTTGCCGGTGTCGCGCACCAGGGCAGTCAGGGAACGGACCTCCCGGGGGGTCAGGAAACGGTAGGCGCCCAGGGGCAGTTCCGTCAAATCGAGGTTGCCGAACCGGGTGCGGTTGATCTTGACGATGGGGTGTCCCACCTTTTCGCAGACCCGCTTGATATGGCGGTATTTGCCTTCGGTCAGTTGCATGGACAGGACGCTGTTTTTGCCGGTGGTCCTCTGCACGTGGACTTTCATGGGGCCGGTGGGACGGTTATCCAGACGCACGCCTTTACGCAGGCGGTTCAGGTCTTTTTCATCGGGCACACCGCGGACCTTCACCACATAGGTGCGGGGCACGTTCGATTTTGGAGACAGCAGTTTTTTCGACAGCTCGCCGTCGTTGGTAAATAACAGCAGGCCTTCGGTATTAAAATCCAGGCGGCCCACCGGATACAGGCGTGCGGGAAGATCCTTGAAAAAATCCATCACCGTCGGCCGCTCCCGGTCGTCTTTCACTGTCGTCAAACATCCCCGCGGCTTGTTGAACACCATGTAAATCTTTTTTTCCTGAGCGGGCAGCAGACGGCCGTTGACTTTGATCCGGTCCACCTTCGGGTCGGCCAGCGTTCCCTGCTGGCCCACCACCGAGCCGTTCACAGACACGCGGCCCTCGTCGATCAAGCGTTCCGCTTCCCGCCGGGAGGCGATACCGGCGTTGGCGATGATTTTCTGTAAACGTATGGCCATAGAATCCAGCGTGGGGGTGAGGCTTTCAACCATTACCCGTTTCCGGGTCGCGGGCTCCGGCGGCGGTTTCTTCGCTGACCGCACCGTTGGGGTGATCGGTATCGGGCGGGGGCGGTTCCAGGCTGTCGGAATCGAACGACAATTCATCCTGCTCGGGCTCGACCTGGCCTTCCAGTTCTTCGTTGAAGTCTTCCAGCGTCGGCATTTCGCTCAAGTCCCGCAGACCGAAATACTCGAGGAATTTCTGGGTGGTGCGAAACATCATGGGCTTGCCGGCAACGTTCTTGCGTCCGGCGGGGGCGATGATTTTCTTTTCCAGAAGCGTCCGCACCACGCCGCTCGAATCGACGCCGCGGATTTCATCGACCTCCGCCCGCGTCAACGGTTGTTTGTAAGCGATGATCGCCAGGGTGTCCAACGCGGCGCGCGACAGTTTAAAACTGCTGTCCAGCTTCAGGAATTTTCGGATCCAGTCGGAATATTCCGGACGCGTGCACAATTGAAAGCCCTCGGCCACTTCGACGATCTGCAGATTGTTGGATTGATAGTCTTCCTGCAATTCTTTCAGTACGGAAAGCAACTCTTCCTTGCTCGTCCCGTTGAGAAAGGTCTGGCGTAGCAAGTCCGGGCTGACCGGTTGGTCGGATGCCAGCAAAAGATTTTCGATGATGGGTTTTAATTCATTACGGTCCACGGCGCGTCCTCGATGTTCCGGATCATTTTATCCTGTCTGAATAGCCACCGCAAAATTAAATTCGATCCCTCATTTTTTGAAATATTTGCTGAGGGTGAGGCCTTGGGATTGATAGTTGGAATTCAAACTCTTGCCATACAGTTTGGTGGGGGTTTCAATGACTTTCTCAAATTCAAGGCGGCAGAAGGTTTGCCCGTCCTCCACCATAAACGGCACGTCATGGGGGCGGACTTCCATCACCGCGTTGGTTCCCTGCCCCAAGCGTTCCTGATCGGGGTTCCAGCCGAATCCCGGATCGAAAAACCCGGCGTAATGGGTCCGCAGTTCCCCGCTGTTGGGTTCGTAGGCCACCATTTCCGCCAGCAGATGGGGCCAGATGCAGATTTTTTCCTTGGACATCATGATGTAAAAACTTTCAGGCTCCAGAATCAGCCGGTTTTTCTTGTAGGGGCAGACCGGCTCCCAAAACTCCCGGGGGTCGTAATGATTGATTTTCGACAGGTCGATGATACTGCTGTTCTGTTTGGCCTTATAAGCCACCACGCCGTTTTCCCGGGGAAACAGATCGACACTGATGTAAAGGCCGTTTTTGACCTTGATGTCTTTTATGGAAATTTCGAAACCGTTCTGGTCGAACAAAATCGGGTTGTTCTTGTAATCCGGTTCCAGACTTTTTTTACCCATCAACGTCGGTTGCCCGTGGCCGAGGCGTAATTGATTGAGTTTCAACCCTTCAAACACCCTGACCTGGAAGGTGCGCGGTATCACTTCCAGGTACATCTTGCCTTTGTAGCCTCTGGGAATTTCATCGAACCGGTGGCCACGGTCGATGATGACGCGGGTGAACATATCCAACCGGCCGGTGGAACTTTTCGGATTGGTTTTGCCGTAGATGGAATCCGGGAAATCCAGCTCCTCCTGCAGGGGAATCAGATAAATGGCGCGGCGCTCCAGAATGCCACCTTCGGGACCGCTCAAATCCACTTCATATTGTTGCAGGTCTTTCAGCTTGTTCTCCACCGTGTCGTTTTCGGGCAGGAAACTGCTTTGAATGCGGTACGCTTTGCTACCCAGACGCAAATCCAGGCTGACCGGCTGGAACTGCGCATCCTCGATTTTCGAGGGCGCGTGAATAATTCCCATTTCACAAGCGGAAACAATCATTTGGTAAGGCAGGTATCCGGCCTTGCCCTTCCACTCGGGTCCGGTTTCCATGACGGGTCTGGCGGCTAAGGGTTGCATGAAATGGCAGTTGAAAAATCGGTTAAATTAGAGATACTGTCTATTTTTAAAGGACTTCTGAGGTTTTATTTGACAGGCCGTTTGGAGCTATGATTAAATCCTAATACTCTCAACTTTGCAAGCCTAGATTTAGGGAATTTTCGGGACATCAGATGCCTCTATATGAATATTATTGTGAAGACTGCCGGAAGGATTTCACCCTCCTGCAACCGGCCTCGGTCAATAAAGAAGAAACCGCATGTTCCGAGTGCGGTTCTTCCCAGGTGCGCTACCAGATGTCGACCTTTTCCTCCAAAATACCCTTGAGGTCGACCCCCAGCAGGATTAAGGCCGGACCGTTGACGGCGGATGAGTTGCCCAATAAGAATATATTGAATCTGCCGATACCCAAACACGTGTCTGAATACCACGATTAAGAATCCAAAACCATACCCGGGTTTTAGAACGATTGTATTGATTTAAAAGGCTCTGTTTTTATAAGGCTTTCATGAGTAAGAAAAAAATCCGCAGGTCCGCGCCATCACCCCAATCCCGTTCCATTTTAAAACCCGTTGTGGGGACCCTTCTGTTAGTAGGCCTGATCTGGGGTCTGGCGACCCTGTTTCAGCCGCCCGCCGATTTGGTGCCTTACACCAAATTCAAAAAAACCGTAATCAGCGCCTCCGAACCGGCGGATCCGCCCGTCCCGGACCCTCCGCCGAAATCCGCGGCACCCGCTGAGCCCGGGGCTCCCGCCGAACCCACGGCCCCGGACAACCCGGTGGCGCAGGCCGATCCGGATAAAATCGCCCTGGGCCCCATGAAGGCGGCGGCCGACAGCCCCCTGTTCCTCACTCCGCCGGCACCGCCCACCGATCTGCCACGGGAAACGCTGGAGTATATTTCCAAGGCCATGGGCCTGGTGGAACAGGATAAATACGAGCTTGCGGAACTGGAATTTGAAAAGGCCGCCGACCTCAGCCCGAACTCACCCGAGGTGTTTTCCATCTGGGGCGTGGTGTTGCGCATGCAGGAAAAATTCAAAGGCGCTAACAAGCGCTTCGCCCGCGCTTACGAGCTGGCGCCGGAAGATGAGGAAATCGTGTTCAACTGGGGTATGTCCCGCCTGTTCGAAAAAAACGCCGATCAAGCCATCGATCTCTTCCAAAAGACACTCGCTCTCAACCCGAAACATTACCTGGCCCACAACTACCTGGGCAAAAGCCACGGCCTGAAAAAAAATTACCCGGCGGAAGAGGCCAACTATGTGAAAGCGCTGGAGATCAAGGAAGATTTCGCGCAGGCGCATTTCAACCTGGGCATCGCGCGCAGTCTCCAAAAGGATTTTGAGGGAGCGGCACCGCATTTCCAGCGGGCGATCGAACTCGACAAGCAGTTCGAAAAACCGTTCGTCCTTCAGTTCCTCACCGCCATGGGCCTGAAGAAAAAGGGAGCCGGTCCGCAGGAAGCCCAACTGAAACCGACACACCAAAAGGACGAACCCGAACAACAGCACGATAAAGCGGAAGAAACCGCCAAACAGTCCGAAGGGTCCGGCCACAGCATGGAAGGGTCCGACTCCAAAATCGTCAAACCCGTCACCCATATTAAAGGCCGGGTCACCATCAACAGCCAACTGGTGGATGGACGGGGGATCGTCATCCTCGAAACCAAGAGCAAGCTGAAGGTTCCCAAACAGGAGGCTCAACCGCTCACGGTGTTTCAGAGGGAACTGCGGTTCGAGCCGCCCCATTCGGTGGTGATGGTCGGATCGACGGTCACCTTCGTCAACGACGACCGCGAAGTCCACAACATCTACTCCAAGTCCTTGGGCAACCAGTTCAACCTGGGTGCGATGGCCGCCGGCGCCTCGCGGCAAATCAAACTGGAAACGCCGGGACCGGTCATCCTGCGATGCAACCTGCACAAGGACATGATGGGAACGGTGTTCGTGGTGCCCAACGGGTATTACGCCCAAACCAACGCCCACGGTGAATATCAATTCGATAACGTAAAAAGCCAGGAATACATTCTCGAGTTCTGGCATCCCCAGCTGTATCCGGAGGATGTGGAGAAAAACATCAAAAGCATCAAGCTGACGGGAAAAGACGAGATCATCGACTTCAAAATCGCCTCCGCGTCCAAGCCGGGGGAAATCCACGACCTGGTCGATGCCACCGACTACAACCTGGTGGTCGACAGTATCGAAAAGGAAATATTTCAGGCGATCGAGGACTGGAGCAAGGGCAAAAAATTCATCCCGCGCAACCGCATGCTCAAAGCCATCACCCATTACTACGACGGCCAGGGCCTGAAGGCCGCCCTCGCCAAGAGTTTCAGCGACACGCGCAGTCAAAAGCTGGAGCAGTCCATGGACCAGATCCGCAAACAAATCTCCGGGATCGGCGTTACGGAACCCATCACGGAAGCGTCCTTGAAATTCAAGGCGAAACGCATCGTCGCCCAGCTTCGAAACAACGTCAAAGAGCTGGAGCACCGGCTGAATCCCAAGCCCTGAGCGGCTTTTCGGAGGTTTGATTTTGCCCCCCTGTAATGCTATTTTGTGCCTATGAGCCTGCGCGTTTTCAACACCTCAACCGGTCAAAAAGAAGAGTTCATCCCTCTCCGGGAGGGGCATGTGGGCATGTACGTGTGCGGCGTCACCGTGTACGATTACTGCCACATCGGACACGCCCGCGCCGCCATCGTGTTCGACACGGTGTACCGCTACCTTCAGCACCTCGGTTACGAGGTCAACGATGTCTGCAACTTCACCGACATCGACGACAAAATCATCAAGCGCGCCAACGAGGAAAACATCGGCTGGCAGGAAGTGACGGAGAAATACATCCAGGCGTTTTATGAGGACATGGGGCAGTTGAACATCACCCCCCCGACCACCGAACCCAAAGCCACCGATCACATCGACGGCATGCTCGACATGGTGTCGTCGCTCATCGAACAGGGCAAGGCGTACGAGGCGGAAGGCGACGTCTATTTCTCCGTTAGAAATTTTGCGGAATACGGCAAGCTGTCGGGACACAACCTGGACGATCTGAAGGCGGGCGCGCGCGTCGAACCCGGCGAACACAAACGCGATCCGCTGGATTTCGCGCTCTGGAAAAAAAGCAAACCCGGCGAACCGTCGTGGGACAGCCCGTGGGGTCCCGGCCGGCCGGGATGGCACATCGAATGCTCCGCCATGAGCAGGCATTTCCTGGGCACGCAGTTCGACATCCACGGCGGCGGCAAGGACCTGGTCTTCCCCCATCACGAAAACGAAATCGCCCAGTCGCAGGGATGCTCCGGCACGCCGCCGGTCAAATACTGGCTCCACAACGGCTTCGTCAACATCAATGAAGAAAAAATGTCGAAATCGCTCGGCAATTTCTTTACCATACGCGATATCCTGGAACGCTATCACCCGGAAGTCCTGCGCCTGTTCCTGCTAAGCCACCATTACCGCGGCCCGATCGATTTCGCGGATCAATACCTGGAAGACGCAAAAAAAATGCTCAACCGGTTTTATGAGTTGTTCGATAAAGTCAATTCAGCGTTAGGAACCTCAAGTTTAGATATCTATATTCAACAAATAATAGATAACAATAAATTAGCAAGTGATTTTGTAACCCGGTTCGAGCAGGCAATGAACGACGATTTTAATACGGCATTGGCCTTAGCGCATATGAACGAAGAATTAACCCGGTTGAATAAAGAAATAACGGAAATGTATTCGGACCCAATAAAAGTAAACAATGAATTAGTATTAATCGATGATGACGTAGCCAGGCTTTATTATTGCGGAAAAAAGATCCTCGGTATTTTCCATAGTGATCCCCATATTTACAAATTATGGAATATAGACCATTTGAATCTAGATACTGAAAACGTCGAGGCTCTCATTAAACAACGCAAAGCCGCCCGCGAAGCCAAAGACTGGGCCAAAGCGGACGAGTGCCGCGACGCCTTGACCGCCTTGGGCGTGGTGCTGGAAGACACCGCCCAGGGTACCGTCTGGAAAGTCAAATGAGAACCGAAGAACAATTTTTCACCGATCACTATCTGAAATTTACCCAGCTCTACACCCGCACCCAGGTGGAAGAGGCGGAAGAAGAGCGCATTCCGGAAAAAGTCATCCGTTGCGTCTGGAACGATCAACTGCTCAACAGTGACGAACTGAAAACCACCGGCGGCCAGCCGTTGGAAGTGATCTTTCCCGGCTACTGGAATTTCGGCAGCGGACCGGATTTCAAAAGCGCCGCCATCCGGGTGGACGGCAAACTGCACGAGGGCGACGTCGAACTCCACGTCTACGGCGCCGACTGGAAAGCACACGGCCACTCCTCCAACAACGAATACGACAACGTCATCCTGCACGTTTTCATGTGGAAAGGCCGGGGCCGCAAACCGATCGGCCCGCTCCCCGCGCCCGAGCCCCGAAATCTGTCGCGGCCACACATCTTCGAGCTTGAGCTTAAGGATTATCTGAAGCAGGGCATTCTGCAGTTGAACGAGCAGTTGGATTTCGACAGCTATCCCCTGCTCAACCAGTTCAACTACGGCCTGTGCCACCGCCCGCTGGCGCGCCTGCCGCAGGCGAAATTCGCGGAACTCCTGAAGAGCGCCGGCGATGCGCGCGTGCAGACCAAGATGGACCGCTTCCACGACCGCATCATCACCAAGGGCTACGAGCAGACGTTTTACGAAGGGGTCGCCGAGGCCCTGGGCTCCCCCAGCAACAAGCAACCGTTCCGCACCCTGGCGGAAAATGTGCCGCTCGAGGACCTCAAAAAAATCGTCCCGGCGAAATCTTCTTATGAGGATAAAATCCGCCTCATCCAGGCGGTGCTGTTCGGGGTCTCCGGCCTGATCGATTGGAAGGATCTGCCGAAAAGCAAATCCGCCAAAGACCGGACTTATTTTTCGGACTTAAAGATCACTTGGGGCCGGCACCGGAAAATGTTTGCAGACCGGTTGATGGATCGGAAGGATTGGAAATTCGGCAAAATGCGGCCGGCCAATTTCCCCTACCGGCGGGTCGCCGCGCTCAGCCACCTGATCGCCCGGCACTGGGACACAGGCCTGTTCGCCGACACCCTGGAATGCCTGAAATCGACCCTTCCCACCGCCTTGGAGAAAGGCTATACTGGCGCTACCCGGAACAAAATAATGCATTTTTTCTGTCTGGAAGTGGACGATCCCTGGGCTTGGCGCTACACCCCGGATGGCAAAAAACTCTCTAAAAAACAAAAGCTTATAGGGAACGACCGGTCGCGGGAGATCACCGTCAACATCGTCCTCCCGATCGGGTTGATCTACGCCCGGGCCAGCAAATCGGCACCCCTCGAAAAGGCGCTGGGACGGCTGTTCCAGACCAAAACCCGGACCGCGGACAATAAGTGGATCCGGTTCATGAGCCATTACATTCTGGGCAACAAGGAGCGGTTATTGAAGGAATTGGACTGCGAACAGAAAACGCAGGGATTGATGCAGGTGTACCAGGATTACTGCACCCGCAACCAGAACAACTGTCTGCAATGCCAGTTTCCGAGCGTGGTCGAGCGGTATTTCAAATGATCCGGAACACATCCGCGTTTTTCCTCCCCTGAGGCCGTCAAAACTCTTGATTCTATTGTTTTGAAACGATACAGTGAGTGTACACAATTCCTCCCATTGGGAAATTTTCGAGTGATATGGACCATTTAACCGAACTGGAAAACCAAAGCGTTTACATCCTGCGCGAAGCGTACAAGAATTTCAAAAACCTTGCCATGTTATGGTCGATCGGCAAGGATTCCACCGTCCTGCTGTGGCTGGCGCGCAAGGCGTTTTTCGGCCATTGCCCGATTCCCCTGGTGCACATCGACACCAGTTATAAAATTCCCAGCATGATCGAATACCGCGACAAGTACGCCCAGGAATGGGGACTGAACCTGGTGGTCGGACAAAATAAAAAAGCCCTGGCGGAAGGCATGAACCACGAGAAGGGCCGCATCATCTGTTGCGAAGCGTTGAAGACGCAGGGACTTTCCCAAATCATGGAACAGGAGGGCTACACCGGCCTCATTCTCGGTATCCGCCGCGACGAGGAGGGGACGCGCGCCAAGGAGCGTTATTTCTCGCCGCGCGATAAAAATTTCGAATGGAATTTCAAGGATCAGCCGCCGGAGCTGTGGGACCAGTTCAAAACCACCTTCGCCGAAGGCACGCATATCCGCATTCATCCCTTACTGCACTGGACCGAAATCAACGTGTGGGAATACATCGAGCGGGAAGAGATTCCCATCATCGACCTGTACTTCGCCAACAAAGAAGGCCGCCGGTACCGTTCGCTCGGGTGCGCCCCCTGTACGGGCTCCATCGAATCCAACGCCAAAAACGTGCGCGAAATCATCCAGGAGTTGAAGAACACCTCCACCGCGGAGCGATCCGGCCGCGCGCAGGATCAGGAAGACACCTACGCCATGCAGAAACTCAGGGCCCGGGGATACATGTAGTGGGAAGCAACGGTCACAAGGAACCTCAGTCTGGCAAGCAAATGCGGCTGGTCATCGTCGGCCACGTCGATCACGGCAAGTCCACCCTGGTGGGCCGCCTGATGGCGGATACCGACAGCCTGACCACCGGCAAACTGGATTTCGTCAAAAACATCTGCGACCAGCAGGGCAAATCGTTTGAGTTCGCGTTTCTCCTCGATGCGCTGGAGGAGGAGCAGAAACAGGGCATCACCATCGACGCCTCGCAGATTTTTTTCAAAACCAAAAAGCGTCCGTATGTGATCATCGACGCCCCCGGCCATAAGGAATTCCTCAAGAACATGGTCACCGGCGCGGCCAACGCCGAAGCGGCCCTGCTGTTGATCGACGCCTATGAGGGCGTGCAGGAACAGTCGCGCCGGCACGGCTATATCCTGCGCCTGCTGGGCATGAAGCAGGTGGCGGTGGTGGTCAACAAGATGGACCTGGTCGACTACGACCCCGAAGTGTTTTACAAAATCAAATCCGAGTACACCGAATTTCTCAAATCCATGGACGTGGAAGCGCGGGAATACATTCCCGTCTCCGCCAAACTGGGCGAGAACCTCGCCAAACGCTCCGAAAACATGAGCTGGTATCAGGGACCGACCGTGCTCGAAATGCTCGATCAGTTCGAGGACAAGGTGCCGGAGATCAATCAACCCTTCCGCCTGCCCCTGCAGGACGTCTACAAGTTCGACGGGCGCCGCATTCTCGCCGGCCGGGTGGAATCCGGCAAGGCCCGGGTGGGTGACACAATTATTTTCTCACCCTCCAACAAACGCGGCGTCATTAAATCCATCGAAACCTGGAAGGTGAAGAAAGAACCGAAAACCATCGAGGCGTCGCATTCCGTCGGCATCACGTTAACTGAACAGATTTTTGTGGAACGTGGGGACATCGCCACGCTGGCCGACGATCCGCCGATCGTCACCACCACATTCGACGCCAGTGTTTTCTGGATGGGGAAAAAGCATCTGAAGAAAGGCGAGTCCTACCTGATCAAGCTGACCACGCAGAAGGTGGAATGCGAAGTCATCCGGTTCAATAAAGCGATCGACGCCTCGACCCTGGAGACACTTCCCGACCAGGATTTCATCGCCAAAAACGACGTCGCCGAATTGACGTTACGCACCCGGCAACCGATCGCGTTCGATCTGTTCAACACCATCGCCGAAACCGGACGGTTCGTGCTGGTGGACGAATACGACGTCTGCGGCGGCGGCATTATCACCGGGTTCACGCCCTTATCGGAAATCGACCGGATTCGGGACGAAGCGCGTTACCGCGATTCGCATTGGATCCAGGGCGCTGTCACCCCGGACATGCGGGCCTACCGCTACGGCCACCGCGCCGCCATGATTCTCATCACCGGTAAAGCGGGCGTTGGTAAAGCAGGCCTGGCCGGCCACCTGGAGGAAAAATTGTTCCACCAGAATTTTCAGAGCTACCTGCTCGACGGCCGCAACATCCAAGTGGGCCTCGGCGCGGATATGGATCAGGAAAAATACTTCTCCGAGGGGGAAGCCTTGCGGCGCTTCGGCGAAGTCGCCAAACTGTTCGTCGATGCCGGCCACGTGGTCATCTCCACCTCCAACGTGTTCAACCAGGAAGACCATTCCAATATCAGCCTGCTGGTCGAACCGGCGCCGATTGTGGAAGTCCAGGTCACCGACGACAAGTTCCCCCGGGGCAAACCGGAGATCGTCTTGACCGTCGATGAAGCGGCGGAACATGAATCCGCGGTCCAGAGAATCCTCGATTACCTCAAAGAGGAAAAAATCCTGACTGGCCATAACTATTCGATTTAAAAGGTATTTTTATGTTTGGCAAAATGGAGTTGACTTTCCTTTCCCGGCGTGACACAGTGCCCCTTCATTTCGGCCAGCGGGCCGGTTTCAGGAAAATTCCAAGAGACGCTTATGCCAAAGGTCACCGTTCATAATACAGAGACCGGCGAAATCAAAGTGTTCAAAGTCGGTCACGGCGCCAACCTGCGCAAGGGCGCGGTGTTCAACAATGTCGTGCTGTATAAAGGCATGGCCGCCCAGTTGAACTGCCGCGGCATGGGCCTGTGCGGCACCTGCCTGATCGAAGTCGAACCCATGGAAAACGTCAACGGCCACTCCCTGATCGAAAAACTCCACCGCATCGGACCCAACCAGAAACTGGGATGCCGCGCCAAGATCTATGGCGACATCACCATCAAAGTCGCTCTCAAGGGTCTTTAAATTCCCCTCTACTTTCCCCCTTTTCTTTTATCCTGCTTTATCCTGTCTTCCTGTCTACTGTTTTAATACATCTGCAGGAGGATCAACAGCGGCAGGAGGACCAGGCCGACGATGGCCACCAGGGCGTGGACCAGCACATCCCATTTAATACTCAGGGGAACGAGTGTGATAAAGTAGAGGCCGATCAGGTATTCCCAGATCGTGTTTTCGGAATGGATGCCGTTCATCACCAGGAATAACGCCAGGCAAATCAGGATCGTAATATAAAAAAACAGATGCACCCGGACCAGGCGGGGCTCCTTTTTGAAGAACGCCATGTACAGCCCCAGGAAAACATTGACCATGTTGAATAGAATCGCCGCCACCACCCAGATTATAGAGGGTGAATCGCTGATCTGGGGAAAAACGTCGGCAAACATAAGCACCGTTTGGGGATTCAGGATGAAGTTCAATTCGAGAGAAGAATTCTAACATGGATATAAATTTGAAAGACCGCAAAGTCCTCATCACTGGCGCCGCCGAGGGTATCGGCCGCGCGCTGGCGCTGGCGTTTGGCAAGGCGGGAGCGCAGGTGGCTGGTTGCGCCCGCACCGAAGCCCGCCTGCAGGCGTTGCAGGAGGAAATGGACGGTCAGGGCCATCTCTTTCAAACGGTGGACGTCATCTACCCCGGGCAACTGGAGGATTTTCACGACCGCGTGCTGGAACAACTGGGCGGGCTGGACGTGCTGGTCAACAACGTCGGGTCCATCGGCAAGCTGGCCACCTTCCACGAGCTGACCGATCAGGACTGGCGGGAATCGTTCGAGGTCAATCTCCTGCCCGCGGTCCGCTTGTGCCGGATGTTCATCCCCACCCTGAAACATTCCGCCGCACCGCGCATCATCAACATTTCATCCATCTCCGGTTCCCGTCCGGGAGAGGTATTTCCGCATTACAGCGCCATGAAGGCGGGGTTGTCGAACCTCACCGTATCGCTCGCGCAAACCCTGGCGCCGGATCATATCCTGGTCAACTCCGTGTCTCCGGGTCCGGTCTGGACCCGGTCGTGGGAAAACCAGGCGCAGGAAGCGGTGGAGCGGACCGGCCAACCGCTTCACGAAGTGGAGGAGAACATCAAAAACCAGACGGCGGAGACGGTCCCTTTGAAACGCATGGGCATGCCGGAGGACGTGACGGGACTGGTGCTGTTCCTGGCGTCGGATCACGCTTCATGGATCACCGCCACCAACTTCACCGTCGACGGGGGCGTGACGCACGACCCCTTTTAAAGATTTTTGATGGAATAACAAGATTGTCGGATGACAACCGAAATCCTTCGCGGAGTTTATCCTGAGCTTGCCGAAGGACTCAGGATGACAACTGAGACTTGTTCTGTCATTCCGAGGAGCGTAGCGACGAAGAATCCAGGTTTTAAATTATCAGCGGAGATGCTCCGCTAAATACGTTGAGTCAGGCCTTCGTGGATTTCTTCGAAGATTTTTCTTAGATCGTACTTATACTCCCAATCGGGATAATCCTTTTTGAACTTGTTGACGTCGCTGATCCACCAGATGTGATCGCCGATGCGGTTCTGTTCCGCGTACGTCCAGTCCAGTTTGTTCCCGGTGATTTCTTCACACAGTTGAATGGCCTCCAGCATCGAGCAGTTGCTGTGCCGCCCGCCGCCCATGTTGTAGACTTTGGCGAGGCCGGGGTTCTTGTAAAAATGATACAACGCGTTCACCAAGTCGTAGCTGTGGATGTTGTCCCGCACCTGCTTGCCCTTGTAGCCGAACACGGTGTAGGGTTTTTTCTGCAGGGTGCAGATCATAATGTAGGACAAAAACCCGTGCAGCTCGGTGCCGGAATGCCCGGACCCGGTCAGGCATCCGCCGCGGAAGCAGGCGGTTTTCATATCGAAAT
>SMUZ01025172.1_pt1 | contig 15512 bp, 12 predicted proteins | sample 2456421 | NCBI WGS metagenome assembly SMUZ01 (sample SAMN11095932, study PRJNA526329) | marine sediment metagenome | biome: Marine sediment; feature: Surficial sediment; material: Deep marine sediment; isolation source: Hadal surficial sediment | place: Pacific Ocean | collected 2014-11 | depth... | reverse complement strand
ATGCTTGTGATCAGTATCGTAAACGCGGCGATCCACATGATTGTTTCGTTGGCCACACTCACCTGCAGCAGCGCGCCGATAACGATAATGCTTGATATCGCATTGGTCACACTCATGAGCGGCGTGTGCAATGCGGGTGATACGTTCCAGATCACCATGTAGCCGATAAAGCAACTGAGAACGAACACCGTGAAGTGCGCCATGAACGAGGGTGGCGCTACAGCCCCGAGTCCCAGCAACGCGAGACCGGCGAGCGCCATGGCGATAATCGGTCCGCTCACGGATGGCTTTTCTTCGACGACCTCGGGAACCGGCTCCGACACCGCCTGCGGCGGGGCTGCCGACAGTTTTGGCGCCGGTGGCGGCCACGTCGTTTCGCCGTCCTTGCAAACCGTCGCACCCCGAATTGCCTCGTCTTCCATGTCGACAACGATCTGCCCGTCTTTGCCGGGCGTCATGTCCGTCAACATATGCCGAAGATTGGTGGCGTAGAGTTGACTGGCTTGCGCCGCCAGGCGACTCGGCAAATTCGTGTAACCGATAATGCTTACACCGTCAGTCTGCACCACCTTGTCAGGCTGGGTTAGTTCGCAGTTGCCACCTTGCTCGGCTGCAAGGTCAACGATAACGCTGCCGTCTTTCATTGAGCGGACCATGTCGGCCGTAATCAATCGCGGCGCAGGCTTGCCTGGAATCAATGCCGTCGTAATGATGATATCGACTTCTTTGGCTTGCTCGGCGAACAAAGCCATTTCGGCTTTTATGAACTCCTCGCTCATGATCTTGGCGTAGCCGCCCTCACCCGAGCCATCCTCATCATCGAAATCCAGCATCAGGAATTCGGCGTCCATGCTTTCGACCTGCTCTTTAACCTCAGGTCGGGTATCGAATGCTCGAACGATTGCCCCCATGCTTTTTGCAGCGCCGATCGCCGCCAGTCCGGCAACGCCCGCACCGATGACGAGGACCTTGGCTGGCGGAACTTTGCCGGCCGCCGTGATTTGTCCCGTGAAGAATCGTCCAAAATGCTGGGCGGCCTCAACCACCGCACGATAGCCCGCGATATTGGCCATCGAGCTCAGCGCATCCATTTTTTGCGCGCGCGAAATTCGCGGCACGCTGTCCATCGCCAGAACGGTCGCACCTGTCGCTGTAAGCTGCGCCAGGAGTTTGGGGTTTTGTGCGGGCCAAAGAAAGCTGATCAGGGTTTGATCCGCCCGCAGTCGGCCGGCTTCTTTTTTGTCCGGGCCGCGAACCTTGAGGATGATGTCTGACTGCTTCCAGATATCACGCGCGGAAGACAGGATTTCACAACCGGCTTGCTCGTAGGCTGCGTCAGAATAACTTGCCGCCGTGCCGGCACCCTTTTCAACAGCGACGCTGTAACCAAGTTTGATTAGCTGGGATGCAACATCCGGCGTCGTCGCCACACGTCGTTCACCGTCATGATTCTCTCTTGGTACACCGATTTTCATAGTCGCCTCCGTCAGGACCGACGTACTCTATCAACATCACGGAGACTTTTATTACTTTTTTCGTCGCGGTCGATCGGTATTCTGACGCTGTCGCATCCGGTCGCGCAAGCGCTGTCGCTGCTCCGGTGTCATATCGCGAAATCGGTCACGCAACTGCTGGCGACGCTCCGGGCGCATCTCATGAAAACGACGAAAATTCCTGCGTATACGATCCTGCTCGGCTGCCGGTAAATCGCGATAAGTTTGATAATGCTCCCGTATCATGTCTCGGCGCTCACTCGGAAGCTCCTGCCAACGGGAAAATCTCGACCGCGCGCCCTCTCGCTCCGAATCCGACATGCCAAGCCAGCGATCGGCGCCGTGCGCGAGGCGCTCTTGTCTTGCATAGGTCATGCCGTTCCAGTCCACGGCAAAGCGATCCAGAATTTGTTGCTGCTCCGCGCTCAGGCTGTCCCAGGCGACAGGCCTGCCCGACTCTTCGTCTGCGGCGGCCGTCGCAAATGCCAGCAGCACCGCTATTGCGAACAATGTCTTAACCTTCATCGTCATTCTCCGTCGATTCTTCGCCTTCAAGCGCGGGATCGGACCGCTCTTCGGATTCCGTAACGACCCACTCCGCCACCTGATCAGCTACCTGATCAATAACCAGCCATACTTCATCCGATTCCTCCCAGAAGCCGAGGTACTCAAGAAAATCTGTTCCCGGCGAACCATCGTCTGCGGCGAGTACCGTTGCGCAGATACCGAGCAACACGCCCGCTAAAAAGCCGGACGATCGCCGGCGCAATTGCCGACTAGCCAACATTGTCCGTTGCGTCTGCTTCAGCAATGTCGATCCAACTATAAAAATCCAGCTCCTCAATCATCTCAAGGGCATCGTCACCCATGAGTAATTCGAAATCGCTTTGCACGGGATTGGCCGCAAACGGCACATCATCCATGTCCGGCCCGCGCACGACGAGGACCGCGACCAACACCGCTGTCGCCATGCCCGCCGCCGGAACCCAGCGACGCCACAGGCGAGGCGCATCCGCCGCCGCCGCGAGCGCCGCCTGTCGGCCCTGATTAAGCTTCGACAGCGTTGCGGCATCCAGGCTGTCAACGCTTGCGTCGAATAAGGCTTTCGCACTTTGCTCAAATTGCTCATTCGGCCCTGGCGGCTCAATCGGCTTTTCGTCATTTGGCTTGTTCATTGCCAGTGTTCTCCCAACGCTTCCCGAAGCTTGTGTATGGCTCGGGAATAATGTGTCTTAACGCTGCCGCTGCTGCAACCCATCGCAGTCGCTGTTCCTGCAACATCAAGTCCTTCAAACGTTCTCAGCATGAACGCTTCCCGCTGCCTCGTCGGCAAGTCGCCCACGGCATTTTCAAGCTCGTCGATGGCTTGCCGCGCTTGCAACTGCTCATCCGGTGTTCGGCCGCCCGGATCGGGTGCCGCCGCAATGGGATCGTAGTCCGACTCATCGCGCGCGCTGCGGCCGAAAAACACCATGACCTTGTTGCGGACCTTCTGCCGCCTGTGCCAGTCTCGAATTCCATTTTGCAGAATCCGAAAAAACAGCGGTGTCCATTCCTCTGTCGAACGATCCATGTAATTACGTGCGAGTTTTATCATCGCGTTTTGCACCAAATCCAGCGCTTCATCGCGGTCACGCACCGCAATCTCGGCGATGCGCAAGGCACGTCGCTCGACCCCGGTCAGGAACTGATTCAGTTGCTGTTCTCGTTGCAGCGTCTCCGCTCCCGTTGCTTGCTCGCGAGAGAACGATACCGCAAAAACACCGGCGCAGGTGTTCATGGGGCAGCACTCCTTGCCCTGAGGTTCAATGCATCCATACTGGTCACGCGCTTGACTCCATCACGAGGTCATCTAACTTGTCACGCCTGAATAACGCTGCAGCCTGCCTGACGTTGACCAAAGTGATATAGAAACCACATAAGACATTGATAATTAAAACGTTTTGAAAAAAGATCGCGTCCTCAATATTGCCATCAACGTGCCCTTGTCGCGGCAGTTTGATTACCTGGCCCCGGCAAGCGGGCCAATGCCTGCGCCTGGCACCCGCGTGCGCGTGCCATTCGGGCGCCGGCGGCAAGTCGGACTGGTCATGGCACACTCTGACGACACCGAGTTCGATCGTTCGCGTTTGCGGCGCGTCGAGGAGACTCTTGATGACCAGCCGCTGTTGTCCGAGGAAGCCTTGTGGCTGATCCGCTTTACCAGCGACTACTATCACCACCCGATCGGCGAAGTCGCCGCTACCGCGCTGCCATCTTTGCTCCGCAAAGGAAAAACCCTGCACCCGGTACTCGAGTTTTTCGCCGTGACCGATGCCGGCGAGCACATCGACATTGGCCCGCTGCAGAAACGCGCGCCGCGACAGGCGGAATTGTTAATGCATCTGATCGATGCAGGTGGCAACGGCATCGACGCGGAGTCGCTAGGCACTCTATTGCCGAACTGGCGGCGGGCGGCAAAACCGCTGCTTGAGAAAGGACTGATCATGCGCTTCGAGACACGCGCGGACGAACAGGAACCCGCCGCAGCGCTAACGGCCCGACCCGGCCCCGTACTCAACCCGCAACAAGCAGCCGCTGTCGACTCGATCAGGCGTACGAGCAGTTTTGGCGCGTTTCTGCTCGACGGCGTTACCGGCAGCGGCAAGACCGAAGTCTATTTGCATCTTATCGAGGATGTCCTGCGCGCGGGCAAGCAGGCGCTCGTACTGGTCCCCGAAATCGGTTTAACACCGCAAACGATCACGCGCTTTCGGGCAAGACTGGGCATAGAACCCGCCGTGCTGCACTCAGGCCTGAGCGACGTCGAACGCCTTGCCAACTGGCGTCGCGCACGTGCCGGTGACGCTCGCCTCGTAGTGGGTACGCGCTCGGCCATTTTCGCGCCGCTTCCGGACCTCGGTATTATCGTGGTGGATGAAGAACACGATCAGTCCTTCAAGCAGCAGGAAGGGCTGCGTTACTCGGCGCGCGATCTTGCAATAGCACGCGCCAAACATGCCGACATCCCCATCGTGCTTGGATCGGCCACACCGTCGCTCGAAATGCTGCAGCATTGTCGTGCCGATAACTACACTCACCTGTCGCTGCCAGCACGCGCTGGCAACGCCAGACCACCCACGATCCGGGTCATCGATCTGAACCGCGCGGCCGCTGACGACGGCCTGAGCGCGCCGCTCGTTGCGGCGATCGACAGGCATCTGGGCGACGGCGGCCAGGTGTTGCTGTTCCTGAATCGGCGGGGCTTCGCGCCGACATTGATTTGCCCTGGTTGCGGACATGTAGCCGAGTGCCGTCGTTGCGACTCACGCATGACCGTTCATGCCCGCGCGCGAAGCCTGCGCTGTCATCACTGCGGCGCCCACCGCGCACTCAACGATGCGTGCACAGAATGTGAAACACCTGTACGACTCCTTGGCGCGGGTACCGAGCGCCTCGAAGATGCTTTGCATGAGCGCTTTCCCGGCAGGGCAATCACGAGGATCGACAGCGACAGTACGCAACGCAAAGGTGCGATGGATGCTGCGCTGGCCGCCGCGGCAAGTGGCGAGGCCGACATCCTCGTCGGTACCCAGATGCTCTCAAAAGGACACCACTTTCCAAACCTGACGCTGGTCGGCGTCATCAATGCCGACCAGGGCCTGTTCGGCACCGACTTTCGCTCTGACGAGCGCATGGCGCAATCGATTGTGCAGGTCGCAGGCCGCGCAGGCCGTGAGGAAAAACCCGGTGAGGTTCTGATTCAGACAGCATTCCCCGAGCACCCTTTCTGGCAGCGACTCATCGACTCCGGATATGCCGGCGTTGCGGAGGACGCTCTGGACGAACGAGCGGCAGCGCACTGGCCGCCTTTTTCGCGACTCGCACTGCTCCGCTCCGCCGCACACAAGCGTGCCGATGCGCACGCGTTCCTGGGCTCTGCCCGACACCGTATTGAGCAACTGGGCGCGGACTCCGTGCGCGTATTCGGCCCCGTCGACGCAGTCATGGGTCGACGGGCAGGACGCTATCGTGCGCAGCTATTGCTGCAGAGCGCTGACCGGCGGGCCCTGCACGCCGTCCTTCGGCAGCTCCGACCGATACTGGAAGGCGAACCGACAGCGCGTAAGGTCCGCTGGTCGATCGACGTCGATCCGATCGAGTTATTCTAGGCCGACATTATCGGGTCCTTATTTGCCAGGTTTCGCTGTAGAATTCGCGGCTCTCGTGGAGCTCTGCTCCTGAAAACAATCTTTGGAAATCATGAAACGACTCGTCGCAAACCTCGTTAACGATGCGCTGGCATCCTTGCCGGAGCTTAAGGAAGCCGCGGCCGACCTCTCGATGGAGAGCACCGTCGAACGCACGCGCGATGCGTCACACGGCCACTTCTCGACCAACGTCGCGATGCGGTTGGCCAAGGCAGCTCGTAAAAGCCCGCGCGATATTGCGACCAGCATCATTGCGGCGCTGGCCGAAAATGACAGTGTGGAAAAGGTCGAGATTGCCGGGCCGGGTTTCATAAACTTCTACCTGAGCCCCGCGGCGTTTCACGCGGTGATCGCGACCATACTCGATCAGGGCGAAAACTACGGCCGGCAAGCGGCCAAAAGCGGTCCGAAGATATTGCTGGAGTTTATTTCGGCAAACCCGACAGGTCCCTTGCACGTCGGACACGGCCGTCTCGCTGCCTACGGTGCCACGATCGGCAACCTGCTTGAGGCGACCGGTTATCCCGTGAGTCGTGAATACTATGTCAACGACGCTGGTCGGCAGATGGACATCCTCGGCGTCAGTGTCTGGCTGCGCTGGCAGGAATCGCAAGGAAGCGACGTCCCGTTTCCACAGGCAGGTTACCGCGGTGATTACATTCGCGAAATCGCAGCGGCGATTGATACCGCAGGCATTGCAAACGCGACCTCGGAGGCAATCCTCGATGGCCTCCCTGCAGACGGCGTTAGCAACGACCCGGAAGAAAAAGATGCCAGGGAAGCCTACGTTGAGGCACTCGCCGCACGTGCAAAGGAACTGCTTGGTGAAGAAAATTTCGACCGCATTCGCCAGCAATCCATTGACTCCATTCTCGCCGACATTGAGGACGATCTTGCCGGTTTCGGCGTCAAGATCGACACCTGGTTCTCCGAGCAAAGTCTGACCAGGACAGGGCGCATCGACGACGCTCTCGCCGTTCTTAAGGAACGCGGGATTCTTTACGAGAAAGACGGCGCGACCTGGTTTCCGGCCACCGATTATGGAGACGAAAAGGATCGCGTCGTCATCCGGGCCAACGGCGTCAAAACCTATTTCGCGTCCGATATTGTTTATCACTTCGACAAACGCGAACGCGGCTTCGACCATTTGATTGACATTCTGGGCGCCGATCATCACGGCTATGTGTCTCGTGTTCGAGCAGGCCTCGAAGCGATGGGCTACAAGGGCGATGACCTCGAAGTTGAACTCGTACAATTTGTCGCGCTATTTCGGGACGGCGAAAAGGTCGCAATGACCACGCGTGGCGGCACCTTCGTCACGCTAAGGCAATTGCGTGAGGAAGTCGGTAACGATGCTGCACGCTTCTATTATGTTTCGCGCTCCAACGACCAGCACCTCGACTTCGACCTGGATATAGCGAAATCACAATCCAACGATAATCCGGTATTTTACATTCAGTATGCGCATGCGCGCATCGCGAGCGTCTTTCGGCAACTGGCCGACAAGTCGCTTGCCTGGGACCGGACGAACGGTCAGGACAACATGGCGGAACTCAGTGAGTCCCATGAAAAAACACTCATGACGTCGCTGAGTCGCTACCCGGAAGTCATCGAACTCTCGGCGAACAATCGCGCACCGCAACATCTCGTGCATTATCTTCGCGATCTCGCCAATGATTTTCACAGCTGGTACAACGCGCAGTTTTTCATTGTTGATGAGGCGAATCAGCGTGATGCGCGACTCACATTATGCGCCGCGACGCGCACGGTCATCGCGAATGGCCTCACGATACTCGGTGTATCTGCACCGGAGTCCATGTAGTGGCGCAGCGTCGAAAACGCCGCTCCAGCAGGTCGACCCGGTCGGCGAAAAAACAGGAGTATCCGGGCTGGGCCTGGGGCATCTGGGGGTTCGCGATTGGCTTGTCGGTTGCGGCCGCTGTCTGGGTGAGCGATCGCAGACCACTGCCTGCCGAGAATCCGCCTCCCAGCGTCGTAAACAACATCGACCATAACGGCGAAACGGCCGTCATCGACGACCTGCGGACTGAATCCAAACCCGGTCGCTTCGAGTTCTACGACATCCTGCCGCTCTTCGAGGTCATCATTCCCGAAGAGGAGCCCGATGTCGCTGCCGACATCGAACCGAAAGCCGTTGACACACCCGGTACTTATGTATTGCAGGCCGGATCGTTCACGACACTCGAAGACGCCGACCGGCGTCGCGCTCAGCTGGCACTGCAGGGAATCGAGTCTGCGATTCAGCGCGTTACGATCGACGACAAGACCTATCACCGTGTGCGCATCGGACCGATCGACGACCTCGACGAACTCAATATGATTCGGAGCCGATTACGCGCAGCCAAAATTGACGTTCTCATTATTCGCCTTCGTGCCTGATTCAGGAAAAACGCTCGCACTTTTTTTGCTGCTGATCCTGGCAGCCTGCTCTACAACGCCACTGCCGCCCGAGCCCGTGATCAACGTCGTATCAACACCTCCTGTCGAGGAGGTTGTCGAGATACCCGACGAGCTCGGCAAATCGTCTTTCAGAATCACAATCGCTGCTGTCGGCGACATGATGCTTGGCACGGACTATCCGGAGAACCACCTGCCTGATGACGACGGCGTCAGTTTTCTGGCCGAGCTCACGCCCATTCTGTCAGCAGCGGACCTTACGTTCGGCAATCTCGAAGGCGTGCTCGTCGACGGCGGCGAGCCCGGCAAGAAGTGCAGCAACCCGGACGCCTGCTACTTGTTTCGCTCGCCCACGCGTTATGCGGAACACTTTCGCGACGCCGGCTTCGATGTCCTGAGCCTCGCCAATAATCATGCGCGTGACTTTGGCGAGGAAGGCCGCACGTCCACAATGGAGGCCATCGCTGCCGCGGGAATGTTACACAGCGGGCGTGAGGGTGATTTCGCATCCCTTGAACGCAAGGGCTTGCGCATTGCCGTGCTCGCGTATGCCGTCACGAAGAACTCCAACCTGTTGCTCGACTACGAGCTCGCGGAACGAACTGTGCGCGAACACGCTGCATCGCACGATATTGTCATCGTGTCTTTTCACGGCGGCGCCGAAGGCCAGGACGCTACACACCTGGCGTTCGACGAGGAGGAGTACTACGGCGAACCACGTGGCGACGTGGTGCGCTTTTCGCGCATGGTCGTGGATGCGGGCGCAGACCTCGTCATCGGGCACGGCCCGCACGTTGTTCGAGGCATGGAAACTTACAAGGGCCGCTTGATCGCCTACAGCCTCGGTAATTTTGCGACTTATTACGGCATCAGCGTTGCGGGCATCAAAGGACTCGCCCCGGTGTTGGTCACCACGCTGGATGGCGAGGGACGGTTCATAGAAGGCGAAATTATTTCAACGGTGCAGCTGCGCCCGGCCGGCCCGTCGATCGACGAAACCGCGCGCGCACTTAAGCTCATTCGAAAACTGAGCGGCGAAGACTTTGATCAACGCAGCCTCCGGTTTCTCCCGAGTGGACACATAGAACCAATCGACGCGGTCAGCAATTAGTCGTCGACAGAAACACTCTTAAAGTCGACACCCAGCGAACGTAATTTTCGGTACAGGTGCGTACGCTCCATACCCACACGCTTCGCGAGCCGCCCGACCTTGCCGTCACATAACACAAGCTGCTGCTGCAGGTACGCGCGTTCGAATTGTTCACGCGCCTCGCGCAACGGTAACGCCAACAAGTCCTGTTTCACGAGCGGCTCATCAGCATGCGCAGCACTGCTTATCTCTGCTTCGACTTCCTCTAGCGAAATGTATTCGTCCGTTCCCGTGAGCAGCAAGCGACGCACAAGGTTTTTGAGTTCGCGCACATTGTCCGGCCACGGGTAATTGCGCAGTCGGTTTTGTGCGGCAACGCTAAAGCGCCTGAACGTGAGACCTTCACCATCGACGAGTTTATCGACGTAGTAATTCAGCAATTCAGGTACGTCTTCCGAATAATTTCGGAGTGGCGGCACCTGCAGATTGAGTACCTGCAGATGCGACAACAGGTCACGCCGCAATTCGCCATTGTCGATTCTCGTGTCGTAATCGGCGCTGACCGTCGCAACGACGCGCGCGTCCAGATGGACAGTTTCACTGCCGCCGACCCGAAGGAACACGCCGTCTTCAAGCACACCCAGCAGAATCTTCTGCGCTGCCGCGCTCAAGTCGGCAAGCTCATCGATAATCAGCGTACCGTGGCCCGCGCGCTCAAACGCGCCGGCTTTGATGCGACCGTCCTGCTCGCTGCCGAGCAATTGCTCCTCAACGTTGCTGTCCGTCAATGATGCTGCCGTCACGCTGACGATGGGGCCTTCCGTCCGCTGACTCAGTGCATGCAGGTAACGTGCGAATGCGCCTCGGCCTGTGCCGGGCTCGCCACTGATCAGCACGCTTGCGTCGTGACGCGCGTACTGCTGAACTTTTTCGCGCAACGCCTTCATGAGCTCGCTGCGGCCGACAGGCGTTAACAAAGAGGGCAGCATGCTGCGCGCCTTCTTCGACTGCTTGCCGGCGGACTCAATTGCACCTTCGACCGTGCGCAACAACTTGGCAAGCGACAAGGGTTTCTCGACGAAATCAAATGCCCCGAGTCGAGTGGCTTCAACGGCCGTATCAACCGTGCCATGTCCCGACATGACAACCACCGGGCAATTTAAATCGCCTGCATCGTTCCACTCGCGCAGCAAGGTGATGCCGTCTGTGTCCGGCATCCAGATATCGAGCAGAATCAGATCAAACCTGCCACCTCTGCGCGATGCTCGCGCTTCCTCCGCATTGGCCGCTACGGTGACGTCGTAACCCTCATCACTCAAAATGTCCGATATCAAACTGCGGATATCGGCTTCGTCATCTACAACGAGTACCTGACTCACACCCTGTCCCTCCTTAACTCGGAATGACCCGAGATTTTGGCGATCATCGCCTCGCGTGCCGCTTCATTCATTGGCAGGCGAATACTGATCAGCGCGCCGCCTTCTTTGCGGTTGTCCGCCCGGATCGTCCCCATGTGTTCTTCGACGAGCTTTTTCACAATTGCCAAACCGAGGCCGGTGCCCTTTGGCTTGGTCGTCACGTATGGATCGAATACCTGTGTCACCGAACCGGTCTGGAAACCCGGCCCGTTATCTTCAACTCGTATTTGCGCTATCTCGATACCGTCAATCTCTGCTGAACTGACATGCACCTCTACGCGGCCATTCCTGGTATTTTCCAGGGCCTCGATTGAGTTACGAACAAGATTGTGGAGGATTTGTCGCACACGTCCGATATCGGCATCGATCAGCGGCATGGCCGGATCTGACGTCACCGCAATGTCGACGCCACTGTCTTGCGCGCGATAGAGATCAACCACCTCGTGCACGAGTTTGTCCAGACTGAATCGGCCGACATCCATATCAGGAGCTCGCGCATAGTCGCTAAACGCGTTGACCATTTCTTTCATGGCCTCGACCTGCTGCACGATCGTATGCGTCGCACGATCCAGAACCTGTGCCTCGTCTTCGCTCATCGTGTGGAGATACTTGTGCCGCAATCGTTCTGCAGAAAGCTGGATCGGCGTAAGCGGATTTTTGATTTCATGTGCGAGTCGTCTTGCGACTTCGCCCCAGGCCGCATCCCGCTGCGCCTGCAACAAGGCAGTAATGTCATCGAATACCATGACGTACCCCGGCGGACTGTCTCCGTCCGACGGCAGCGTCGTACACGCGCAGCTCAACACGCGCCGACCGACTTCGCCACGCAGGACGATTTGTTCGCGCCATTCAGTCTCACCTGCATCGAGATGTACGCGTGCAACATCGACAAACTGCTCGAGCAAGGGTTCGTTTTTCGCGATATCGGTCAGGTATTCACCGGCTCTGTTCTCCAGGTCGACGTTCAGGATTGCGCCGGAGGCCTGATTCGCTGTGCGAATCCGCAGATCAGAATCCAGGGCAACAACACCGGTCGAAAGCCGGGCCAGAATAACTTCCAGATTGGCGCGCTCGGCCTCCACCAATGCCTGACTCAGACTCGTCTCACGTCGTGCCTTCGCCAGACGTTGCGTCATGTCATTAAATTCATCGATCAGAAAGCCGATTTCGTCGCGCGCCGGTGACGGCAAAATCGTATCGTAATTACCTTGTGCGACGGCTCGCGTGCCGGCGACAAGATCCTGGATCGGTGCCACGAGGCGGCGCGACAAAACAAACGCGCCATAAATTGCGGCGAGCAAACTCAGCATCAATACAACCGTCAGCGTCAGTGTCAGCGTGCTCTTCAGGGGCTCCCGCAGAAACACCATCTGCTGATAACCCTGCAGCGAGCTTTCGACACTATTGGTCATGCGACTCAGCCGTTCGGTTACCGGAAAGTAAGCCTGCACAACGCCAATCGGGCTCGCTCTGCCACGAATCGTAACCAAAGCAGCTGTGCGTATTTCGTAACTGCCATTTTCGAGTGGGTCGAGACTGACAAACGGTCTGTTCTGTTGTGCCTGCATCGCCACTTCCTCGGTAAGCGGCCTCGGCAAGCTCGCCGTCGCATTGGCCGAACTAGTGGCAATTATTCGCGCGTTCGTGCCAAACAGAGTCATCTCACTCGCGCCGCTTTCGCGTCGCAGCATGCTTAGTTCAAAAACAAACTGGTGCTCCTGTACCCGGCCCAGCAGCCTCGCAGCATGCTGGGTGGCGAACAGGCGTTCGCGTTTCTGGATTTCGAGTACTGCCCGACTTAGCTCCAGTGCGCTGTCGAGCCCTTCTTCGACTTCGACGTTGAACCACGAGTCGATGCCGCGATTGATAAACTGCACCGAGAAGTAAAAGACCACGAGCAGCGGCAACACGGCGAGGCCAACAAACATTCCGACGATGCGCGCTTTTAGCCTGGCGCCCGGAACGTTCGTGCGATATTCACGCAGCAGACGCGCCAGGTTGCCAACCAGCAGCATGAACAAGACGAGTACGCCAACGACGTTTATCGACAGGATGACGATGTGCAGACGATCGAAGTCGGCGGCGTTTTGCGCGGAGCGACTGAGCAAAAACAGGGCGATCAGTGCCAGCCCGACACCGGTCGCAGCAAGTAGCGCGTAAAAACCCCGTTTTATCGTTTTAGAGTCCACTCAAACCAGTCGCTTTGCAGTTGCCATTCGCTGCGCCAGAAGAACAACAGTCGTAACGGTGCCGAGTACTGCTGCGTTTGCAGCATCACGCGCGCACGCACACGATAAGGCCTGTCCGACGCGAGCAAGGCATCATCGATCACCGGCAAAACCTCAATACGACCGAGGTTGTTCAAGGCGGAATACAATGTTGCGAAAGAATCCTGATGGCCGCTATTGAGGTTGCGGACGATGTATCGCTGACTTAAGGGTCGGTACTCCAGCTCGAAACGCACGGAAAGCTCCGCATCCAGCGCGTCCATGAAAAAGCGCCGTACACGGATCACCTGAAGTTGCAGCTCGATCGTCAGCGGAACGCCGCTGTTCAGGGCGTTGAGCGCCTCGCTCGAAAGAACGAGCTGCAGGCGCGCATCGAGAATATGCACACCGTCGATGAGCTCCGATGACGCGGACCGCACCTCGAAGTAACCCTCGCGAACAATCTCATCCTGGGCCAGCACGGCAGCACCCGTCAGCACGACAAACATCGTGACGAGTACGAATACGGCGCGATGCGCGACTGGACGGTGATTGATAACGTTTGCTGACATTGCTCAAGAGACCTTTTCAAGGCAGGCGAAATAAAATCCGTCCAGACCGGCCGTGCCGGGCAGAACCTGATAACCGCGTACCTTCCGACGCATTACATCGCGGATGTTGTTATTTGGCAACAATTCGTTTTCTCTCGCGTCCGCTGTCGCAGCGAGAAACCGGCCCACGACAGCGTCATTTTCGGCCATCAGGACAGAGCAGGTTACGTACAACAATCGCCCACCGGGCCTCAGCAGAGGCCAGAGCGCCTCCAGCATCGCAGCCTGACGCTGCGTCAGCTCGGCGATATCGGTCTCGCGGCGCAGTAGCTTGATATCCGGATGACGCCGAATGACACCGCTGGCCGAACACGGCGCATCCAGCAGAATCCCGTCGAACGGCTGTCCATCCCACCACTCATGGGGATTCGATGCATCGCCGGGCAAAAGAGTTGCATTGAGTCCAAGCCGGTCAAGATTTTCCGACACACTCTCTAGTCGCTGCGGGTCCCGGTCGACGCAGGTCAGCGCCAGGTCCGGGCCGCCCAGTTCGAGCAAATGCCCGCTTTTGCCGCCCGGTGCGGCACACGCGTCGAGAACACGGCCACGCCCGTTCGCGAGAAGCCATGGCGCCGCAATCTGCGCCGCCGCATCCTGTACAGACACCCGGCCCTCTGCAAAACCCGGCAAGTCGGCGACAGGCATTGCATTTGCAAGCTGCAGCGCCTGCGTCGCCCCGGGCATCGGGCTTGCCTCGATATCGCGGGATCGCAGCTCATCGAGGTATTCGCCTGCCGCGACGCGACTCTGATTAACACGCAGCCACATCGGCGCGCGATCGTTATTTGCCGCAAGAATTTGCCGCCAGTCGTCAGGCCAATCCTTCCGGATGGCGTTGATCAACCAGCGCGGGTGATTGTGTTGGGCCTCATCACTGCGCGGTTTCTTGTCCACGAGCTCCTCGCGACCAAAGCGACGGAATACCGCGTTAAGCAAGCCTGCGTGTTTTGGTCGCCGGAGGAGGCGAGCAGCCTCCACGGTTTGCGACACAACGGCATGATCCGGAATACGCGTATCGCTTAACTGGAACAAGCCGACGGCGATCAGCGCACTCATTACGCTGTCGCGCTTTTTCAACGGCCGGTCGAGGAGCTGGTCACACCACTCCTGCAACCGCCAGTGATGCCGCAAGCAACCGAAGCACAGCATGCGCAGCAAAGCGCGATCGTCGCTCGCAACGCGCGACTCTGCCGTGGCCAGCGCCGCATCGAGTGAGCGACCTTTGCTAATAACCTCGTCGATTGCTGCTGCGGCCGCAGCACGAACTTGTGCGCCCTTTTTATTCTGTGTCACAAGCACTGCGCCCTTGTGCCTACGCCAGCACGCGGCCGCACAGGTCTGTGACGGCCGCGAACTGCTGCGCCGATACTCGACTCTTGCCGGGACGCTGCAATTCGCTGAGCACGATGGAACCCGAGCCACACGCAACGACGATGCCCTCACGATCGGCCGACAGGATTGTACCGGCGGCTACGTCACTCGCATTGTTGTTTGCGTCGCTCACTCGTGCGCGCCAGCACTTCACGCGCTCCTCTCCCAGCATGAACCAAGCTCCCGGTGCGGGGTTGTACGCCCGAATCCGGCGATCGATATCTGCGGCGGACAATTGCCACTGCAGTCGCGCGTCGCTTGTCTTGATTTTCGCGGCATAAGTCGCAAGAGACTCGTTCTGCTCTGCGGCAGTGATTGTTCCCGATAAGATTTTGTCCAGGTTTTCCACGAGCAGCTTGCCACCGAGTGTCGCGAGGCGATCGTGCAATTCAGCGGCAGTCTCGGCAACGCCAAGCGCAATCGATTCCGACAGAAAAACAGGACCGCAGTCGAGACCGCCCGTCATCGACATGAGACTGACGCCTGTTGTCTTGTCGGCATTGAGTATCGCGGCCTGGATGGGCGCCGCGCCGCGCCAGCGTGGCAACACGGAGGCATGCACGTTGAGGCAACCGTGTGTTGGCAGGTCCAGCGCCTCCTGCGGCAGGATTAACCCGTATGCCGCGACAATCATCAGGTCGGGTTTCAGTGCGGCCAGTTCCGACAGAACGTCAGCGTCGCGCAATGTCGATGGTTGCAACACTGCAATGTCGT
>SMUZ01089343.1_pt1 | contig 15517 bp, 15 predicted proteins | sample 2456421 | NCBI WGS metagenome assembly SMUZ01 (sample SAMN11095932, study PRJNA526329) | marine sediment metagenome | biome: Marine sediment; feature: Surficial sediment; material: Deep marine sediment; isolation source: Hadal surficial sediment | place: Pacific Ocean | collected 2014-11 | depth... | reverse complement strand
GAACCTGCAAACGAGGCTGTTGATTTGCCGACTACAGTGACTTTTACCTGGGCAGAAGTACAAGGAGCCAATCCTTATCATTTGCAGCTAAGCACCGATGCCAACTTTGCATCATTGGTCGTCAATGACTCTACCTTAGCCGATTCAACTCATGAAGTGGAGTCGCTGGCAGAAGGGAACAAATACTACTGGCGCGTCCGCGCCGAAAATGCCTTCGGATGGGGGCCTTATTCCGAAACACGGACCTTTGAAGTAATGAAGGCAACGAGCGTTGAGCAGTCCACAAATCCCAAATGTATTTGTTCTGAGGCAGAATTATCCAAACCCGTTTAACCCATCCACGAGCATTTCTTATGAATTGCCCAAAGCAGAAAACGTCAGAATACTCATTTACGATTTAGCCGGCCGGCAGGTTCGCGAGTTAGTCAACGAACATAAACAAGCGGGTATTTACACAGCCATGTGGGATGGCCGGAGTCAACGAGGGCTTTTGGTGGCGAGTGGATTATATATTTATCAAATTCACGCCGGTGAGTTCAGTCAAATACTTAAAATGACTCTCTTGAAATAACCTGGAGAAAAAAGATATTTTTAAATTGCATTTTTGAATAAAATATTTATATTATGACTCTCTAGAATGACAGGTGGGTCGGAGTTTCCAATGATGTGCTCAAACTTCCCTTGACTCAAGGTCAATCTATGAACTATCAAAGGAGATATTCCGCTGTATGCTAAAACCAAGAAAACGATTAACGAAAAAACAAATTAAAGAAGATAAATTTGTCACCTTCTATTTTAAGGCACAAAACTTTATCAGTCAAAATAGCCGCTATTTTACGTGGGGGCTTGTCGGGATTCCTGTTGTAATATTTGCCTCTTTTATTCTTTCGAATATACAACAGGAAAAAGAACAAAGTGCAAACATTGAATTATCAAAAGCTCGAATTGATTATTTCGCGGAAAACTATGAAAGTGCAATTAGCACTTTAAATAACCTGGCCGAGAATTACGGTGGAACCAAATCAGGAAAAAAAGGACTCTATTATCTAGCCAATGCTCATTTTATGTCACAGAACTTCGATGAGGCAGAACAATATTTTAGGCAATTCTTGGACCAAAGCAGCGATCTGGATCTTATGGTTTCAGCTTTAGCGGGTATTGCTGCATGCCAGGAAGAAAAGGGGTATTTTTCTATTGCAGCCGAAACTTACAAAGAGGCAGCGGAAAAATATGAAGATGGGTTTATGGCCCCGCAGAATTTATACGATTCGGCACGATGCTTTTCTCTGTCTGGAAAGACTCAGGAGGCCACCGGCATGCTGAGTAAGCTGATTGAAAACTATTCGAACTCGCAAATTAAAAATGAAGCCGAAATTTTCCTTGCTGAACTGAACTCATAATCGAATAAAAGGCAACCTATGTCAGTTTTTTTCTAAAAAAGATACAATTTTTGCATACGCAGAATTAACTTGCAAAAACAAAATAAATTACTTATATTCAAGTCTTCAAAGTGGGTCTCGCGACCCACTTTTTTGTTATATGCTGGTTTTCATGAAAGAAAAGATAGAAAAATTGTTGGTGCCAATATTGGCCGCAGAGAATGCTGAGCTGGTAGAAATGCAAATTAATGGGAGGATCGGCAACCAAACAATAAAAGTGTTCATTGACTGTGAAGAAGGAACCACTTTGGAGAAATGTACGAAAATCAGCCGGGAATTTTCAGACAGGTTAGACATTGAAGACATCATTCCGGATAAATATCGCATCGAGGTTTCCTCCCCGGGACTGGATAGACCCTTGAGGAGATTACAGGATTTTTCACGAAATCTAAATAGAGAAGTAGATATTGTTTATGAAGACGTCATGGAACTTAAGAGTTTTCATGGCAAAATTGTCGACGTTTCAAATGAAGCAGTTCAATTAAAAGGCAAGAAAGAATTCATGACGATTCCCATTTCCAAAATTAAAAATGGGAAATTACGCTTGCCGTGGTAATCTTTGGACCAACAGGAGGTTTTTAGTCAATGAAGAGCGATATTGTTGAAGCCTTCTCAGCGATTGCAAAAGAAAAGAACATTGAAAAGGAAGTCCTCGGTGAAATTTTAGAAAGCACCATTCTTGGAATCATTAAGAAAAAATATGGCAAGACTGATAATTTCGACATCTTTGTTAGTCTGGACAAGGGCGAAATCGAAATTTATCAAAATAAAACAATCGTAGAGGAAGTTATCGATGAAGTTGAAGAGGTCGACCTTGAATCTGCGAGAAAGGTTGAACCGGATCTCGAGATAGGCGATGAATTTATAGAAATTATCGACCCGAAAAGTTTCGGCCGAAGGTTAATCGTTTCTGCTAAGCAAAATCTAAATCAAAAAATAAAAGACGCTGAGAAGGAAATCCTCTACGAAGAATTTAAGAATCGTGTTGGCGAAATCATAGTAGGTGATGTTCGTCAAATCTACCGCGATGAGCTTTACTTAAATATTGAAAAAACTGAAGTAATACTGCCTAAATCAGAGCAGATTCATACCGAACGTTATCGACGTGGGGATCATGTAAGAGCAATCATTAGTGCCGTTGAGAAGACAAATCGTGGGCTTGAGATTATAATTTCAAGAGCCTCTCCAAAGATTTTAATTCGTCTTTTTGAACTGGAGGTGCCCGAAATTTATGATGGTATTATTGAGATCAAAAGAGTCGCGAGAGAACCTGGCGAGCGTGCAAAAATTGCGGTTCTTTCAAACGACAAACGCATTGATGCTCTTGGCGCCTGCGTGGGTATGAAGGGGATTCGCATTCAATCTATCAGCAAAGAACTCAACAATGAAAAGATTGACGTCATTAATTGGCATGGTGATCCTGGCATTTTTATTGCCAGGGCCTTAAGTCCGGCTAAAGTCTACAAAGTAATTGTTGATCAAAATAAAAAGAAGGCAATTGCTGTTTTGACTGAAGACCAGATTTCCTTAGCTATTGGGAGAGGTGGACAAAACAGACGGCTGGCCTCGCGATTAGCAGACTATGATATTGAGATTATCAAAGAGTCTGAATATACAAAGATCATGGAAGGCAAAATTGGAACAGGTGATTCGGGTGAAGATTTGAAAGATTTAAAAGGGTTGACTCCCGGCATGCTCAAAAAACTAACGAAAGCAGGCCTTTCAACCATTGAAGAAGTTGAGGATGCGGGAGTGGAGGGGCTTTCCGAACTTCCGGGCATTGGTGAAAAAACCGCCAAAAAAATTATTGATCTCGTTAAGAATAATTAATACCATAAACGTTGTACAATTCACTCAGATTGGAGTTAAGTGAATTTGAGTAAGAAACGAAGAGTCTTTCAAGTGGCGCGCGAATTTTGTTTGTCCAACGAGGCCGTTATCGGCTTTCTGGCCAAATTAGATAAGTCTGTTCATACCCAGATGAGCTCTGTATCCGACGATCTCTATGATGAGATTTGTAAGAAGTACAATGTGGACGAGTCGGCTGTAGAGACACCCCAAGATTTTCGCAAACAACTCAAAGAAAAGCAGGTGTTGGAGGAGTTGCGTAGAAATAAAGCACGCATGGAGTTGGAGGAGCGCTTGCGATTTGCAACTAAATTGGCTGAAGATAAACCGGAGCGTACTAAAAAGGCTGCAGCGGCCAAGAAGGCTAAAGAAGAAGCCGTTGCCTTAAAGAAAGACCAGGAGAAAAAGGTCGAGATTGTTGAGGAAACGCCTGAAAGTACCGCGGAGGGAATCTCTGTTGTTGAGCTCATATCTAAAGCAAAGAAGGAAATAGACAAAGAAAACGCGGCTGCTGAAAAAGACGGGGAAAAACCATCTAAGAAAAAAGTCGCAAAAGAGACAGGCACAATCAAAGAAGCACAGGAAAAGGAAACTAAAAAGAAGGGCAAGTCTAAATCCGTACCCGAGGTTGAAGTTGTTGAGGCTGAAAAGGAAGATGATACTTTAGTTGACACGCAAAAGAAAGAGGGTGAAGTTAAAGAAGCTGCAACGACCGCTGGAACAGAAAAGGACAAAGGCAAACGTAAGGGCAAAAAGCGTAAAAGGCCCAAGATAAGTGAAGAGGAGATTCAGGAATCAATCAAGCAGACCCTTGCTGCCATGGACGAGGCCAAACCAAAGCGGCGAAAGAAAAAGTCTAAAGATGGTGAAGATGAAGTAGTCGAAGAAACCGGAGATATTATCAGGGTCAATGAATTCATCTCTGCGGCTGAACTGGCTGACCATCTGGATGTCGAACCCGGTGAAGTAATTACGAAATGCCTGGAGCTTGGCATGATGGTTTCCATTAACCAGAGATTAGATGTGGAGACCATCGAGGCGGTCGCTGATGAGTTTGGGTACGAGGTCGAAATGATTCAAGAATACGGTTCTGAAATAGTGGACAAGTATGAAGAATCAGAAGATGATGCCGAGTCGGCAGTTCCGCGACCTCCGGTTGTAACCATCATGGGGCACGTCGATCACGGGAAAACATCTCTCCTCGATTATATAAGAAAAAGCAACATCATCGCAGGGGAGGCCGGAGGAATTACACAACATATCGGGGCCTACGAGGTCTCGGTCAATGGTAAAGCAATCACATTCCTGGACACACCCGGTCACGAAGCATTTACGGCGATGAGAGCCCGCGGCGCCCAGATTACCGATTTGGTTGTACTGATTGTTGCTGCTGATGATGGTGTGCAGCCACAAACCGTTGAAGCCATTAATCACGCCCGTGCTGCAAAAGTTCCGATTGTGGTAGCGCTTAACAAAATCGACAAAACTAATGCCAATCCCGATCTCGTCAAGCAGCAGCTTTCCGACAATAATGTTTTAATCGAAGAGTGGGGCGGTAAATGTCAATGTGCGGAAGTTTCTGCTAAGTCGGGTCAGGGTATGGACAAAATTCTGGATTCAATTTTGTTAGAAGCGGAGATTCTTGAGCTAAAAGCTAATCCGAATCGAACTGCACGTGGCATCATCATTGAATCCAAGCTGGACAAAGGCAAAGGGCCGGTAGCTACAGTCTTAGTTCAAACCGGAACATTGGCAGTGGGAGACCTGTTTATCGCAGGTCACTACAGTGGCAAAGTCCGGGCGATGTTCGATGAGAGAAAAAAGAAAGTTACGAAGGCTCCACCATCTACACCCATTCAGGTAGTTGGATTTGATGGGGTGCCACAGGCCGGAGATTCTTTTCTTGTCATGGAAACCGAAAGGGAAGTCCGCGAAATAAGCAGCAAACGACAACAGCTAAAGAGGGAACAGGATTTTCGTAGAACAACACATATTTCACTCGATCAAATAGCCAAGCGAATTCGTGAGGGTGCAGTTAAAGAATTGAATATCATCCTGAAAGCTGATGTCGATGGCTCGATTGAGGCTCTAACCGACTCTCTTGTAAAGCTATCAAACAAAGAGGTTTCTGTTAACTTTATTCACAAGGCCGTTGGCGGAATTTCCGAATCCGACGTGCTATTGGCTACGGCTTCGCAGGCTATTATTATTGGATTCCATGTAAGACCTACTGTCCAGGCGCGCGAATTAGCGAAAAAAAATGAGATAGACATCCGCTTGTATGATATTATTTACCATGCTGTAGAAGATGTCAAAGCAGCGTTGGAAGGTTTACTCGATCCGGAAATCAGCGAAGAACAAGCGGCAACTATCGAAGTACGCGAGGTATTCAAAGTACCCAAGATTGGAAAGATTGCCGGATGCTATGTCCTCTCTGGGAAAGTTGCACGGACTGATTTAATTAAGATTTATCGGCAAGACAAACTTTTGAACGACACAAAAATCAGTTCTTTGCGCAGGTTTAAGGAAGACGTGAAAGAGGTTGCTTCAGGTTTTGAATGCGGCATTGGATTAGAGGGTTTTGATGATATTAAAAATGGCGATATCTTTGAAACTTATATAGAAGTGAAAACTGCACGAACTCTATAATTCCATAGTTTTGAACATGCTTGTTGGTGTTTGCAGGTTGGAAATATTTGTACCGGAAAGCAGTTCTTTGAAAGCCAAAAGACTCGTCCTGAGCAGTATTAAGAAAAGAATCCGAAATAAATTCAATGTTTCTGTTGCGGAGGTTGAGAATAATGATAAATGGCAACGAATTTCTTTGGGAATATCAATGGTTTCAAATGAACGAAAGTTTATAGATATGAACATTGAGGAAATTCTAAAGCTGATAGAGAGCGATGGCAGAATGGAAATTTTGAGCCACTTAGTGGAGATTTATTAAAAAATGCCAGAGTTCAAACGCTCACGCCGTGTTTCTCAACTTCTAAGAGAAGAAATAAGCCGGATTATCACTCAGCAATTAAAGGATCCCCTGGTTGGCATTGTAACGGTGACCGGTGTTAATATAACCGATGATCTTAAATTGGCACGAGTTTACGTCACTATTCTGGGTGATGAGAAAAATAGACAGGACGGTCTCCGTGGGTTGGAACGTGCCACTAAATTCATTAGAGGTAAAATAGCACGCAGAACGAATTTAAAATATATCCCCGAACTTGAATTCTATTATGATGAAACAATTGATTACGCCCAAAACATTGAATTGCTTCTAAAAAAAATTCACAAATAAAATGATAAGTCCTCGTGCAGTAACTTTAGGTGAAACATTTCGCGAGCCTAAATTATCGTTCGATTTCGAGCTTGGAGAGATTCTCAATATTAATAAGCCCGTTGGCTGGACCTCGTTTGATGTTGTGAAAAAGATTCGAGGTCAACTTAATATTAAAAAGGTCGGACATGCAGGAACCTTGGATCCCTTTGCCACCGGGGTATTGCTGATTTGTACCGGCCGAGCTACCAAAAAGGTAGAGGACTTGATGAATCTGAAAAAGGAATATATTGCCAGAATTGAATTTGGAAAAACCACTGATTCTTATGATCTCACCGGCACTATCGTAAGTGAGAGGAGTGCGGATAACCTTGAGCTTGAGAACATCAATCAGGTTATTAAGCAGTTTCACGGAGAAATTTATCAAACACCGCCAATGTATTCGGCAGTCAAAGTCAACGGTGAGCGTCTGTATAAACTTGCGCGACGAGGTGAAGTCGTCGAACGAAAACCCCGGAAAATTAAAATTTATCAAACGGATGTTATCGATTTCAGAAATCCTTTTCTTAAACTAAGAATTGTCTGTTCCAGAGGAACTTATATCCGTGCATTAGCCAATGATATGGGAGAAATATTGGGTTGCGGCGGCTATCTTACTTCGCTAACTCGTACACGGGTTGGCGATTATAAGTTAGAGGACTCGTTCGAGATCAAAGATCTGATTCGGGATATAAAACATTAGTAGAATGTAATAAATGGAAATTTTCCGGGATATTGCCAGTGTAAAGAGACTTGAAAACGCGGTTTTAACTGTCGGTACATTTGACGGCTTGCATTTGGGACATCGATTCATTATCGAAGAACTTAAGAAAAGAGCAAATTTCCATGACGCGCGAAGTACACTTGTTACCTTCAATCCGCATCCGCAACTTGTTCTCAGATCACCCGATAAGCTCGACTTAAGAATATTAACAACAATCGATGAAAAAATTGATCTTCTAAAAACGTTTGACATAGATCGGCTTGCAATTATCGAATTCACCTATGACTTTTCAAGAACAGCACCTGCCGAATTTGTAAAAAAAATTCTCTATGACTCTGTTGGATTCAAGGAGATCGTAATTGGCCACGATCATGCGTTTGGAAAGAATCGACAGGGAGACTTCGAAACGCTCAAAAAACTAGCTTTGGAAACAGGATTTTCCGTAAATGAATTAGGGACTTTTAAGGTAGGTGAGGATTTGGTTAGTAGTACCAAAATCAGGAATCTGCTTTTGGACGGCGATATTCAAAGCGCAAGCAAACTTTTGGGACGGAATTATTTTATTAGTGGAGAAGTCGTAAAAGGAGAGGGTAGGGGACGAGATTTAAGTTTTCCAACTGCCAACATTAAGCCCAATTCATCCGATAAGTTGATACCCGGTGACGGTGTTTACGCTGTGTATGCCTGTTTCGGTTCAAAAAAACATGCAGGCATGATGAACATCGGGGTTCGGCCCACTTTCGCTGCCAACACACGAACTCTGGAAGTTAATCTATTTGATTTCAATGAAAATATCTACGGTCAAGAACTTAAAATTGAATTTGTTGAAAGAACTAGGGATGAAAAACATTTCTCCGGTCCGGATGAATTAGTCGCACAATTAAAGGAGGATCGGGAGAAAAGTTTAAATATTCTAAGAAATTAATCAGGAGGCATAAATGGCGCTAACGAGTGAACAGAAAAAAGAAATATTCGAAAAATTTGGCGAAAATGGAAATGACACCGGTAAAGCAGAAGTCCAAATTGCTATGCTTACCGAGAATATCAATCAATTGACGCCTCATTTTGCCAAACACAAGAAAGATCATCATTCAAGACGTGGTTTATTAAAAATGGTCGGTAAAAGAAGACGTCTGCTTGATTATCTGATCAAAAAGGATATCACTCGATACCGATCCATTATTAAAGAGCTGGGGATAAGACGATAGCCCAAAAAATAGCGCTAGAAGAATTTTAATAGACTTTCCAAAAGACACTTTTGCAGAAGTCTAAGAATTTTTAGATAAAGGAGTATATTTAATATGGTTCACAGTGAAGAATTAGAACTTGATGGGAAAAAATATTCTATCGAAACAGGGAAGTTGGCGAAGCAAGCGGACGGAGCAGTGGTCGTTAGAGTAGGCGAGACGATCGTGCTCGTTACAGCAGTTGGCGCTGCAGAGCCGAATGAAAACGTGGACTTTTTCCCATTAACCGTCGACTATCGGGAAAAGGCTTATTCGGCCGGTAAGATCCCCGGCGGATTTTTCAAAAGAGAGGGCAGGCCAAGCGAAAACGAAATTCTGAGTTCCCGAATAGCTGACCGGTCCATCCGCCCTCTGTTTGCAAAGGGTTATAAGAATGAAGTGCAGATACTAATTTCAGTTTTGTCAGCTGACAAGGAAAACAAACCGGATGTTTTGGGAATTACGGGTGCATCGGCTGCTTTGGCGATCTCTGACATCCCATTCAACGAACAAATCGTTGGCGCAAGAATTGGCCGTGTAAATGGCCAACTTGTTTTAAACCCTACTTATGCTGAAGTTGAAAATGGCGACCTCGAACTTATAATTTCGGCAACCAAAGAATCGATTGTGATGGTTGAGGGCGAGGCCAAAGAAATCAGTGAAGCGGACATGCTTGCAGCATTGAAATTTGGCCATGAGAAGATTTGCCAGTTATTGGAAATGCAATCAAAATTGGCCTCCAAAGCAGGGAAGGAAAAACGTGAATTTGTGCCTGTGGAATTTCCGAGTGATATTGAGCAAAAAATTGTTGAAAAGGTTAAGTCCCAATTAAGCGAACATTTGGCAATTGCCGACAAAAAAGAAAGAAAGCTTGCCTTGCAGGAGCTGACGGAAGAAACTGTGAAGGACATCGACGAACAATTTCCTGACCATACTGCGGATACGATTGAAAAAATTTATGAAATTGAGAAAAACCTGGTCAGAGAACAAGTTGTCAAAAACAATAAAAGAATTGATGGCAGAGGGTTGGATGATATTCGGCCAATAGAATGTGAGGTGGGGCTGTTACCACGTGTACATGGCTCAGCTTTATTCACCAGAGGGCAGACTCAGGCTCTTGCAGCAACGACTCTCGGTACTAAAATGGATGAACAAAGAATGGATGTATTGGAAGGCGAGTTTTGGAAGAGCTACATGCTTCACTATAACTTCCCACCTTTTTGCGTCGGAGAAATTCGTTTCTTGCGCGGCACCAGCAGACGGGAAGTTGGTCATGGAAATCTGGCGGAACGAGCCATCAAACCGGCGATGCCTTCGACAGAGCTTTTTCCCTACACCGTAAGAGTCGTTTCGGATGTTTTGGAATCAAACGGATCATCTTCAATGGCAACTGTTTGCGCCGGAACCCTGTCCCTTATGGACGCGGGTGTGCCGCTTAAAACGCCAATTGCCGGCATCTCGATGGGTCTTATTAAAGAAGATGATAAGCATGCTGTCTTAACTGATATCCTCGGCGACGAAGATCACCTTGGCGACATGGATTTTAAAGTTGCTGGATCAGATAAAGGTATAACGGCCTTTCAGATGGATATCAAAATAAAAGGAATCCCCACTGATGTATTGGCTGATGCGCTTGAAAAAGCGAAAACTGCTCGGCTAAAAATTTTAGAAATCATGAACCAGACTCTGGCTAAACCACGAGACGACCTTTCAATTCATGCACCCAGAATTACCACAATGAAAGTAAATGTAAATAGCATTGGCGCCATCATTGGACCTGGAGGTAAAACAATACGCGAAATCACAGAAAAATCCGGAGCCACCGTAAATATTGATGACGATGGTACGGTTCTTATTGCATCAACTGAGGCTGAAAGTGCCGCGATGGCAATGCAAATGATAGAGCAATTGGTACAAGAGCCGGAAAAAGGGAAAACCTATCAGGGCAAAGTTAAAAAAATCATGAACTTCGGCGCATTTGTTGAAATACTGCCCGGAAAAGAAGGCCTTCTTCATATCTCACAAATCGCCCATCAACGCACAAATAAAGTTGAGGATATCCTTAAAGTCGGGGATGAAGTCGAGGTTAAACTGCTGGACATCGATCCGCAGGGCAAGCTTGACTTAAGTAGAAAAGCACTCCTCACAAATGATTCCGAAAATTAGACAGCATTAATGGTTAATGAAGAGTTTCATTCATGATCACATCGGCAGAATTCAAAAAATCGGTTTTAAACAATGGTATTCGTTTAGTAACAGAGAGAATACCCTACGTAAGGTCCATTTCCATTGGGGCATGGCTAAACGTTGGCTCCCGTGATGAAGTACCCGACAACAATGGCATATCCCATTATATCGAACATTTGCTTTTTAAGGGCACAAAAAATCGCACCGCGCTCGAAATCGCCGAAAGCCTGGAGTCTGTCGGTGGGCATTTAAATGCGTTTACAGGCAAAGAATTAACTTGCTATTACGCTCACGTCCTGGATGAACATTTGTCTATATCTGTCGAGATTATTGGAGATATTTTGAGCAATGCTTTGTTTGAAACATCCGAGATGGAAAAAGAGAAGAAGGTCATTCTCGAAGAACTAAATACGATCGAAGAAACACCCGAAGAATTAATTCATGAGTATTTTTTGGATGACGTTTTCCCAAACCATCCTCTCGGATTGCCTGTCATAGGTAAACGTCAGAATATCACAAGCTTTAACAGGCAAAACGTTCTGGACTATTTATCTGATAATTACACTATTGACAGGCTGGTTATCGCCGCGGCTGGAAATGTTGATCATGATGAATTAGCAAGACTGGTGGAGAAGAATTTCGAGAATCTTGGCGATAAAGGGAGTCAAAATTATGAACCGCCAAAAGGACCTCGACACGGCAAACACGTAATGGAAAACGGCGCCATTCAAGCACACATTTGCTTGGGAACACATGCATATTCATATCGAAATCCAAAGAAATTCGGTTTATTGGTTTTAAATACTTTGCTTGGCTCCGGAATGAGCTCTCGCTTATTTCAAAATATTCGGGAAAAACATGCCCTTGCATATTCAATCTACTCTTTCATTGATTTTTTATTTGATACCGGACTTTTCGGAATCTATATTGGCACAGACAAACACAAAGTTGACGATTCGCTTGATTTAATCAACAAAGAGCTTGAGCAATTGATGAAGCAACCCATTAGCAGTGCGGAATTGGACCGAACCAAGTCACAACTTAAAGGTAATCTGATGTTGGGTTTGGAAAGCACCTCAAGCCGCATGAATCGATTAGCCAAAATGGAAATCTATCTGCAAAAGAACTTTACCTTAGATGATACTCTGAATGAAATAGCAAAGGTTTCTCAGGAAGATATCTTAAATATCGCAAACGAACTCTTTACAAGTGACAGAATTTATACTACAATTCTGAAACCTCAGGCCCAAAACTCGAAGGTGAAGGAACTCTAAATGCGAGTGGGAATACCGAAAGAAATAAAAGCAAATGAAAACAGAGTTGCTTTGATTCCCGCCGGAGTAGAAATTTTAAGCAGTTATGGTCATGAGATAATTATTGAAAAAGCTGCAGGGTTAGGCAGTGGTTTCACAGATGAGGACTATGTAAGTTCGGGTGCAGAAATAGGCTCTGATCCTACCGAGGTTTTTAAGCAGGCCAACATGATTATGAAGGTAAAAGAACCCTTGCCTGAAGAATACGGTCTTATTCGTGAAAATCAGATCGTTTTTACCTATTTTCACTTCGCAGCTTCTCTGGAGTTAACCGAGGCAGTTGTCGACTCTAAATGCATAGCGATTGCCTATGAAACAGTGCAAAATGAGGAAGGACAATTACCACTTCTTATTCCCATGAGTGAAGTTGCGGGTCGTATGGTTATTCAAGAGGGCGCCCGATATTTAGAAAAATTTGAGGGCGGAAAAGGGATATTGTTAGGTGGGGTGCCGGGCGTTGAGCCCGCCAGCGTTGTTATTCTCGGTGGAGGTATTGTAGGCACTAACGCTGCAAAAATTGCTGCTGGACTTGGAGCGAGAGTATCGATTTTGGATATTAATTTGGAACGACTTAGATACCTCGATGATGTGATGCCTAAAAACGTTATCACAATCATGTCGAATCCAGCAAACATCCGCAGGGCCATCTCAGAAGCAGATTTGGTTATCGGAGCCGTTCTGATTCCAGGGGCAAAAGCGCCCAGTTTAATCACCCGCGATATGTTGAAACTCATGAAAAAGGGCTCGGTTATTGCTGATGTTGCCGTCGATCAAGGAGGCTGTGTTGAAACAATCAAGCCGACTACTCATGAAGACCCGATTTATGAAATTGACGGTGTAGTTCACTATGGTGTGGCAAATATGCCAGGCGCTGTCCCAATGACTTCAACCAAAGCCTTGACCAATGCAACACTACCCTATGCAATTCAAATTGCCAATCAGGGATTTCCCCATATTGCTAAATCCAACCCAGAAATCGCGAAAGGAGTCAATATCGCTTATGGGAAAATCACCTACAAAAGCGTTGCAGCGGCATTCAAATTACCCTACACTCCTCTCGAAGAGATTGTCCAATAAAAGCTCGTATGAAATTTGTTCCCATCCTTGCTTATCATAAGATTCAAAACACTTTCGATTTTAGCGCCACTTATGTAACACCCGCAACGTTTGAAGCTCAACTTAAATATTTAACTGACTCAGGTTACCGGTCAATCTCAATACATGATTATGTGAACAACAAAAATATTACCGGAAAAAGAGTTATATTTACATTTGATGACGCTTATACATCGGTTTTTAAAAACGCATTCGCGTTACTAAGCAAATACAATTTCACAGCAAGTATTTTCGTCATAACAAAATTCGTTGGCAAATCAAATCACTGGGATTATAATTTCGTCAAAAATGGCTTTGGACATTGTGACTGGCAACAAATTTGTATTTTGGCATCAGAAGGGTGGGAGGTAGGCTCTCATACTGTTAGTCATCCAAATCTGAAAGCACTGTCAGATGGTCATCTCTGGTATGAAATAAAAAGTTCAAAAGATGTTTTGGAAGATAAGATTCAAACGCCGATTAATATAATTTCTTATCCATTCGGTAAATTTAACGGAAGAGTGTTGAATGCGGTTGAAAAAGCCGGGTATATGGGTGGCTGCACCTTAGGGTATAACTACCCGCATAGCCAAAGTTTTCCGTACGCAATCTTCAGACGCGGAGTTTACCTGGCAGAGCCCTTCAAGCTTTTCAAGCTCAAACTTCAAAATAATCGCCTGTCGCATTTGGACGATGTCAAACAGAAGTTTATAACTTTTTGCTCTCAGGGTTCTATCTTTTTACGCTATTTCAAATCTGTTTAAATATTGCTTGATTAATTACTTTAATCTTATATATTTCTTTCCGGGACTGGGGAAATGCACGGTTCGATTTTACATGAACTCCCATGAAAGAACCGATAATAAAAAAGCTGTACTACTCCATAAGCGAGGTCAGCGAAATGACTTCGTTGAAACCCTATGTCTTAAGATACTGGGAGAGCGAGTTTCCAAACCTGAGGCCCTCAAAAAACAGAGCAGGCAAACGGATCTACCGAAGTAGTGATGTTGAACAAGTTCTCGCAATCAAGAAGTTGCTTTATGAGAAGAAATTTACAATAGAAGGTGCCCGGAATCAATTAAAATCTACTCATGAAAATAACGATCAGATTGGGGATGTAGTGAAAAATGATAAACCTAAAGACGTGTTAGAAGAGATAAGAATTGGTTTAAAGGGCATTATTGATTTATTAGAAGGTAAGAAATAACGTATCGGGGCGTGGCGCAGTCCGGTTAGCGCACTTGACTGGGGGTCAAGGGGTCGTAGGTTCAAATCCTATCGCCCCGACAATGCTTGGAGCCGTAAATAGCAAATCTAAAAGTGCTTACGGCTCCTTTTTGTTTCTAGACGATCCGAACCAATTGGTACTGATGGGTATGATTTGGTACCACGACAGTCTTAAAAAGAAGTGACGAACGGTGTTCTTCAAATTCAAAGCTTTGGCTTAACGAAGCTGAATCAGCATTGAAGAGACTTAATCGCTAAATGAGCTTAAATTCAGACAGTAAAATGGTTTAAAAAAGACATCTCGTTCGGCGCATCAAACGTTCCGACACTGAAGCGTTCAGGGAGTTGTTTGAAATCTACCAGCGGGACATATTCAATTTCTTACATTTTAAGCTCGGCAACATTGAAGCAGCCGAAGACCTTTTGCAAGACGTATTCATAAAAATTTGGGAAAGAAGGTGTCAACTAAGAGAAAACACTTCTATCAAATCCTTTTTATTCACCATTGCAAGACACGCGGCTTTAAACCATCTTCGTCACAACCAGATCGTATTGAAATTTCAAGTGGAGCAGACAAACAAAGTCTCAGCAGAACAAGCTGAATACCTGGAATTTGAAAGAATTGAGATTCAAAATATTTTGATGAGGGCCATCACAAATCTTCCGGAAAAATCGAGAGTCGCATTTATGATGAATCGTTTTGAAGAGTTGACCTACCACGAAATAGCAGACAGATTAAATATCAGCGTCAAAACAGTTGAAAGTCATATGGGCAGAGCATTGAGGCTTTTACGGGAATCCTTACAGGTAATTATTTGATTTCGATAGCCCTAATCTAAGGGGCTGGGTTTGACATTAGGTTTCATATAACAAGCTTGACCTCAAGGTATTACCAAATTTTCCAGCTCACAGCAACTAAAGTTTGAACAAACAAATATTTAGACCAGGGTATAGTTTGGCCTCCGGAGCCAAAGGTTGGGGGGTTCGAGTCCCTTCTGGCCTATAAATGTAAGTTATTGAAAAGCAGAATGAAGGAAAATTACCCATTGAGAAGTGATTCCAAAAAACGCAAAATAGGCACCAGTTTATGTCAGAAAATATTGCCAAAATATTTCACCCGGCACGAATCAAAATTGTATCCTATT
>SMUZ01066386.1_pt1 | contig 15525 bp, 16 predicted proteins | sample 2456421 | NCBI WGS metagenome assembly SMUZ01 (sample SAMN11095932, study PRJNA526329) | marine sediment metagenome | biome: Marine sediment; feature: Surficial sediment; material: Deep marine sediment; isolation source: Hadal surficial sediment | place: Pacific Ocean | collected 2014-11 | depth... | reverse complement strand
GTGTTGACTGACACTGCCATCACGCCTCTGTCGGCCCCCAGGTAGTACAGCTCTTGGCCGTCTCGACTCCAGGAAACCATCCCCAAGCCTCCTTCGGTAGACACCTGCCACTGTTCAACCTCAGTGTTCGCGCCGCCCCCAAGGGCGACAGAGCGGACGAAGATTTCACTACGTCCGGTCTCATCCGACCGGTAGGCGAGATAACGGCTGTCGTGAGACAGGCGTGCGGCTATTATCGTGGACTCGGAGCGAGCGACCTCAATTGCTTGGCCATCGCTATCAAGCGGGAGTAGGTACAATACTCCCCCGGCAAGGTCCCACCAGTAAAAGCTCAGGAAACGTCCATCCATGGACCAATCGGTGAGGTTTATCGACCCGCCGGGGTGCTGGTAGATGAGTTCCTCTTCACCCCGGCCGTCTGCAGCCTGTCGATAAATTCCGAAATAGCTGTCGCGCAAAGCGACATAGGCAACCTGGCTGCCGTCTGGAGACCAGACCGGTGATTGCACTCGTTCCAGAGACTGATTGGTAGTGACACGAGTGCTGTTGCCCGTCACCACATCCAACAACCAGAGGTCTGCGGAATCGGCTTCTAAGTCGACCTTGATCACTGCGACGTGCGTGCCATCCGGAGATAAAACTGGCTGGCGATACATCGCCCGCTCGCCTATTTTGTGCGTCACCTTGCCCGCGCGGTCAAACACGGTGAGTACTCTAGCGTTTCTTTCAAAACGTCGGGCGATCCGCTCGGCCTTGGCAGCTTGGGCTTTATCGCCGACCTGGTCGTCGGCGCCAGCAAGGGGCGGCGCCTCATCCTGGCAGCCGAGTAGCGTAGCCATCAGCACGACCGTCGTCGCGATCATGATGGCAAGCTGGTAAGTACTTTTCACGTTCTACCCTCCTTCGCTAAGTGCCGACAAGCAGGCTGGTGGAGAACAACCAGGGGCATGAGGGTATGGTTCGAGTGACAATACTCAGATTTCAACAATTTTGCGGACATAACGACACAACCGTCCCGTCCGGCAACGTGATCATCCGCATAAGCCCGGAAAGAGCGCCGTTCCTGGCACGGCTGGCTTCCACGGTAACTGTCTCGCCGATGGCATTCTCAAAATGGCTCTTGCCGACGTCGCGGGTGCGAAAAAACTTTGGTGACGGTCCCTCGAAAAACCATGTCTCCCCCTAGCCCTGGTCGTTCTTCGCGTCCACGGTCAACTTGACGTGGGGATTCCTCCAATCGGTCTTGATGAGTATGCCGGTCCGTGTGAATCGCTGATCGAAGTCGAACAGCGCCGTCATGTTGTGATGCGCCCACGCAGGCCCCACCAGAGTTAGACTAAGAGCAAGGGCAGCAAGAACACTTTTTTTCATGATGCTGTCCCGGTAGTTTTCAGCAGCCAGGTGACCTTAGCCGCGCCTCAGGCTGGCTACTTGCAGCGAGGATCGGCCGCCTGAACCCCGGCGATCTGCTCACGGGTGAACTCGATTGGTTCGCATCCATGTCCTTTTTCGCAGATCAGATCCCATTGAGGTTCGGCTCTGATATGGCATGCAAAGCAGTTTCCACCAAACCGGTTCACTACATCCACGAACCCGCGCTTGTCTATCACCGTCCCAGCCTCGGAAACATTGAGCTCGAAAAATTCCCAATCCCGAGTCGCAGCGTTGTATCCGGCTCTGTGTTTGACCATCACTTCGCTAGGTACCAGTTGCACCACCGATCCCGGTGGATATGTGGCACCGTTGGGTGAATTTGCAGCAGCAAGCGTACCTTCAAGGTCGCCTAACAGGTTGTCAACGAAGAAGTGACGGACACGCGTCATGTCGTTGACGCAGGAGAAGTTGTCGGCTGTGACGTCGATACCTGCGTTTTGTGTCGCCTCATCAGCCGCGTATGCGCTTCCAGCAAAGGCGAAGCCCGCCAACCAGATTGCGCCCGAAGCAAGTAGCGACATTTTGGTTTTCATTTTGGCCATTCTCCCTGGTTGGTATGTTATGCCCTCAGGCGCTTGCGCTGGGGCGACTCCCGACCTGTTTGCGCCACCGCGCGAGGTTACTCAACCCGTCATCCGGCTTGAGGTTCACAAGTTGCTCGGCAAAATCGATAACACACATGGCGGAAATATCGGCGGCGCTGTAATCGTCGCCTGCGATCATTGCCCGGTTGGCAAGCTCACCATCGAGCCGTTCATAATATGCGTTTACGGCCGCGTCACTTTGAGTTTTTGCTTCTGGAATTTGCGTGAAGCGACCCTTGGCAATCTGCGCAACGACGGCCCCGTTCACCCAGGAAACGCCTATGTTGCGCCCCAGAACCAGTTCTATTCGACGCATATGCATTTCGATGCGAGCAATGTCCTTTGCCGTCGTACCGAATAACGATGGGTCTGGGTGTAGCGCTTCGAAGTAACGGCAGATAGCGATCGACTCCGAAATGCAGGTGCCGTCATCCAACTCCAGGACCGGAATCTGGCCGTTCATGTTTTTCTGCAGAAACTCAGGCGTTTTGTGTTCGCCCGCTTGCAGATCGACAGACACGCGCTCGACCTCGATATCTTTTTCCGCGAGGAACACACGTACTCGTCTTGGGTTGGGTGCGGTGGGATGGTCGTACAGCTTCATGAATAATTCCTCGCGAGCCGGCAAAATTATCTAGAAAGCACTGGCGAGCGTATCACGAGTTTGCCCGATAGCGTCAATGTGCGATTGAGCATCTGGCAATTCCTGGTTCATTGTCAGCACGGCAACATGGGTGACACCGAGATCTCCTAGGTCCTTTAGCCTCTCCACGGTCGTGTTCGCCGGAATGATGCACTCGATTCCGATACTGGCTGGGTCCCGGCCGGCTGCTTTTGCCTTCTCGTGCATTTGTTCGATGTGGTGCTTAAGTTTTTTGGTTGCAAACGGAAACCAGCCATCTGCAATCCGTGCGACTCGGTCGATCACCTGTGGTGCCATGCCGCCAAGCCAGATGGGGATGTGTTTCTCCACTGGCAGCGGGTTCAATCCCGCGTCTGTTATCTTGTGCCAACGTCCGTCATATGAAATGGCTTCGTCCTTCCACAGACGGCGTAGCAGATCTATTTGCTCCTCCGAGCGAACGCCTCGATCGTGGAAGTTGGCGTCGAGGGCTTCATATTCCACTTCATTCCAACCGGTTCCGATACCGAGCCGAAGTCGCCCATTCGAGATCACATCGACACAAGCGGCTTGTTTTGCGACGAGGGCAGTTTGACGTTGCGGTAGGATGATGACGCCGGTCACGAGCTCGATTGTTCTGGTGAGTCCGGCGAGGTAGCCAAAGAGCACAAACGGTTCCTGAAACATGCTCTTGGTCGTATAGGGGCCTTGCCAATCCGGACGACTTTCCGTGTTCGCACCAAGGACATGATCATACGCAAGGATGTGATCGTAACCCAACGATTCCGCGGTGGTTGCGAACTTCGCAATCATAGCTGGATCCGACCCGATCTCTGTTTGTGGGAAAACCACTCCCATTTTCATGTTTCATATTCCTCGTGGTGTGTTTCGTTCCAGTCTTTCAACAGCCCGCGCGTCCGTTCGCGTTCGTCTTCGTTCGTGGTGAACTCAGAGGGTGCAAAGTCGGTTACTCCAACCTCCGCCAGTTCTTCAATTAGATCGCTCACTCGAGACTCGCCTCCGACGAGTGCCAATTCGCCGGGCTCGTTGACACCCTCGCGCTCGAACATCGCTTGATAAGAGGGAAGCTTCGCATACATGCCCAGTGTTTTGGAGATGCGAGCTCGGACATCTTTCTCATCGTCCGTAACACACACCGGAAGTGTCGCGATGATTCGTGGTGAAGGTCGACCGGCGTCCTCAGCGGCTTCGGTCAGCTTAGGTCTGATGTGCTCGCGAATGGTTCGGGGACCTACCCAGGCCAGGGTCGTTCCATTTGTCATGTTCCCCGCTACTTTGAGCGCTTGTGGTCCGAGGGCCGCGACGACGACGGGGCAGGGTTGGCCAGGTTGGAAAAACGTTTCTGCTTCGCAGGAGAGTGTTTCGCCGGTGAAGGATACGCGGCCTTCATTGAGCAGCGGGATGAGTATCGAAAGGTATTCTTTCAGATGGCGAATCGGCCGATCGAACGAAATGCCGAGCTGCGCCATCATTGGCGCGTGTGACAGACCGATGCCGAGCGTCAGCCGATTGCCAATAGCGTTTCGCGCCGTTAGTACCTGGCCGGCCAATACCATTGGGTGGCGAGGAAAGCTCGGGATGATGGCGGTACCGAGTTCGAGATCGGAAACGGTCAAACCCACAACCGTTAGCACGGTTAATGCATCAAGACCACCGGTCGGATGTTCTGCTAGCCAATAACTTGAAAACCCATCGCTCGCTGCGCGTCGGGCATGGTTAGCAATAGCGTCGATTGATGCCCGTTGCACCAACCCCGTTCCATTTATCCCCATCCTCATTTAGGCGAACACCTCTGGTGTGAATACCCGTGAAATTGATGTGGAATAGGATGTTTCAGTTTTAGCTTACCTACTTGATCGGTGATGTTGCCTACCCGATACACCTGCAGTTCGCTCATGTGCCCAAAACCGTCATACACCACTTCCAGAATATAGCCATCGTCCTCGCGCTGTGAATTCTTGGCTGGCGCGAACAACGGTTCTGAACCGTAGTGGCTGGGAGGCAGCGTCACAAAGTAGATTCGCCATAGAAATTCACTCGCTGGATTGCATTGAAGAAACTATTCGCCCCGTTGTCGATTGAACATGCGGCGTAACAGACCTGATGTTTCTTGCGTGTTGGGGCAGAGAGTCTTCAAAACCCTTCTATTTATGCGGTAGATGATATCATCGGAAAGACTAGAGAATCGGGCGGCAGGAAACGATTCCCGTTCTCTGGCATAGTTGTTGTTCTACTTGATAGACATCAACTTGATAGATATCAACGGGTGAACAATGGGAGCAAGGTCTTGACGCACGATTTGGTAATTCGCAACGGCACCATCGCGGACGGTACAGGCAGTGAGCTATATCAGAGCGACATCGCCATCGACGGTGATTTAGTTACCGCGATTGGTGAGGTCGGAGATAAAGGCCGCGAAGAGATTCAAGCTGATGGTCTGGTAGTAACACCGGGTTTCATCGATCTGCATACGCATCTGGATGCGCAGATCGGCTGGGATCCGCTCATGACCTCGGTGACCTGGCACGGCGTAACCACAGTTTTGCTCGGTAACTGTGGCGTTACCTTCGCACCTTGTAAACCGGATGATCGGGAATTCCTGGCCGGCATGATGGAGACCGTGGAGGATATTCCGAAGAATGCAATCATGACGGGGCTGCCATGGGACTGGGAATCTTACGGTGATTACCTGAATTCCATCGAGCGGCTGGGTCCAGTGGCCAATGTTGCGGGTCTGGTCGGACACTGTGCGACGCGTTTTTACGTCATGGGCGAACGCGCTGTAGAGGAACCCGCAACGCCGGACGAAATTGCCAAAATTGCGCAAATTGCGGGTCAATCAGTGAAGGATGGTGCACTCGGTTTCTCGACGAATCGCCATCTCGGTCACCTTTTACCAGATGGCCGTTGCATTCCGGGCACACATGCGCATCCGGATGAATTGAAGGCGATTGCCAAAGCAGTGGGTGAACACGGTGGCATCATGCAGACGGTGATGAACTTCAGTCAGGTTGATAGCGAGATGGATCTGCTCGCGGAGGAAGCGCGCTTGAGCCGCGGCGTACTCTTCAGTGCTGTGGCGGGTCCGACGGCCGATTCGGTGGCTCATCTCGATAAGCGCGTCACAGCGATGCGTGACGAGGGGCTCGATGTCACGGCTGTCACGGTGCCACGTGCAGGCGGCGGTGTCGGCGGCCTGGTGAACGACGGCTTCTGGCGTACGCGTACGTGGAACGAGCTCAGAAAGCTCGACTTCGAAGGCCGCTTGGCTGCCATTCGAGATGCCGATACACGCGCGAAACTCGTCAGTGAAGTCAAGGCGGATCAAGAATCGGCGGGCCGCACGAAACACTGGTACTCAATGGGTAACGATAAGCGCCCGAATTATACGAAGGAGCGGCACGAGAGCCTGCTCGCTCTGGCGGAAGCCGCCGGTGTTCACCCGGTAGAAATCTGGCTCAAAATCATGCTGGAAAGCGACGGTAAGGCATTGTTCCACATGCGTGGATTTAACGTAAACCTGAAAACGCTCGAGGATTTGATCACAACAGACTGGGCGATGCCCGGTTTGGGCGATGCGGGTGCCCACGTCAGCCAGATGATCGATTCGGGTTGGGCTACATTTGTCCTCTCGCACTGGCACCGCGATGTTGGTGTTTACAGTCTGCCCGAGGCCGTTCGTCGCATTTCCGCGGAACCTGCTCGGGTGTTGGGACTGGTGGACCGTGGCACGCTTGCGGCGGGTAAAAAGGCAGACATCAATGTCATCGACATCGACCGTGTGGAAGAACGACAGCCGTACATAGCAAACGACTTCCCTGGTGGTGCACCGCGTTTCATGCAACGGGCCGTCGGCTATAAGGCGACCATCTGCAATGGCCAGGTAACTCTACGCGATGATGAGCATACCGGCGTTTATTCCGGACAGGTGTTACGAAACCGGGGATAGGTGGGATCAATACACTTAAGCACACGGCAATTTCAATCACCGGCCCGTATAGAGCTACCGGGATGCACCTAACTTGAGATAGAAAGTAAGGTCTTATCCTGCAACTTTTTATTGGCTCTAGCGCGACTAAAGGGCTACGGATCGAGGTGTTCCTTGAACCAGGCTACCATCCTCGGTAGCTCGAGCGCGGCGTTGAGGGTCGCGAAAGCCGTGCCCTCCGCCCTCAATGACGAGCAAGTCATGCGCGACCCCTTTTTCTTGCAGCTCGGCTTGCAGGTATGAATATGGGTTATTATTGCCGTAATCGTCTCGATCTAACACCCGCGTTGTCATATTTCACTCAGACGTAGACTGCAGGTTTAATATCCGTGCTGCTTTTCGTTGGTTTGTTATTGAATTAGGCCGTTGAGTTTCGTCGCGAGTAGCCTCACAATCGTTGTTTTGGCGCGCCCTTTTATGCGGGGCGGATTTACGTTAAGGAGAGATGGCAGTTTGAATTCTTTCGCTCGCTATTCGGCAAGATTGGCGATGGTAATCGTGGGGATTACAGTCACAACAACTACCGCCGCACAGGATACTTCTACGTTAGGTCAGCAAATCAGCACCCTCATCTTTGGTGAGATCGACTATCGGGAGCGGGAAGATCAGGGAGATGATGGTTTCGTCGTTGGTCAGGGTGTTGCTCAGTTCAACGTAAGGTTGGACGACCGGCTCAGCGTTTTTACGGAGATGACGGCAACCGCACGCAAAGACCAGAATACTAAGTTCCAGATTGAGCGCCTGTTCGTGCGCTACGATTTTTCGGATCAATACAAAATATCTGCAGGGCGCTACCATACTCCGCTCGGTTACTGGAATTCAGCGTTCCACCACGGCAGTTGGTTGCAGACTACGGTCTCTCGCCCGGAAACCGTGAAATTTGGCAGCAACGTAATTCCCGTCCACTTCGTCGGCGCGTTGCTCGAAGGTAATATCGGTGATTCAGATTTTGGCTATAAGGTAGGGTATGGCAACGGTCGCTCCGACAAAATCAACGCGCCCGGTGACATTGGCGACAGCAACAACAGTCGAGCCTGGATGGTGGCTGGTCACTATCGGCCACCAGGCCGTCTCGGCCTGCACACGGGTTTCAGTTTTTATGTCGATGAGATCAACCCGGAATTTGAGCCCGAGATCGACGAGCAGCTATTTGGTGCCTACCTCGCTCTGGAGAGAGAAGCACCGGAGGTGGTGGTGGAGTATACGTACGCGAATCACGAGTCATCCTTGAACGAAGGAAAAGTCAGTTCGATCTATGGCCAGGTGGCTTATCGTCTTACGGGCAGAGCCGACAAGTTCAAACCGTACATTCGCGCAGAACGACTTGACGTTGACGACGATGATCCATTGCTCGGTGCGCTCGGTCTCGATTATAAGGGTGTGGTGGCTGGTACACGGTGGGACTTTTCACCGTTTGCCGTTCTCAAAGCCGAAATACGTCACGAAGAGTTCGGCAATACCGGTAGTCGCAATAGTTTCTGGCTGCAACTTGCGTTCGTATTTAATCCCGGCAGTGGCAGTCAGCCTTATGTTGCGCGGGCGCCGCAGTACAGGGTGGCTTCTAGCAGATGAAAAAGTTGTTCGTAATATTTGCCTTAACGACGATGGTGTTCATCACAAGATTAGGACTCGCAGAAGATTCAGCGGTCGCGATCGTCGTGCATCCGAATGTTCAGGTGTCCGATCTTTCAACGGGTCAACTGCGGCGGATTTTCCTGGCCGATCAGCAGTTCTGGCCAGACAAATCCAGAATCGTTCTGCTGGTCAGAGCGCCTGAAGCGGACGAGCGTAAGATGGTCCTCGATCGAATCTATGAGATGAACGAAAGTCAGTTCAGGAAATACTGGATAGCGAAGATCTTCCGTGCCGAGGTCGCCGCACTTCCAAAGATTGTATTTAGTTCCAACATGGCCCAGGAACTTGTCACCGCCATTCCCGGTTCGATCACTTTCATTCCTTCGAGCGAAATCGATTCAAGTATCAAAGTATTGAGTATTGACGGCTTGTTACCCGACCAACCCGGTTACTCTCTTCACTGATCCAGATCGGTTTCAATCTCCTGTTGGGAGAGCAACTCCAGCGTCGCGGCATAATAACCACTCAGTTCCGATTCTGAGTTTGCCACATCCGAGACGAACCGCGACGCGTTGTAGATGGTGATTTCCAGATTCTTCTTTTGCAGATTGTTGGGAGCGAGTAGATCTCGCAGTCTCGAGTTGTAGTTTTCATCGAATCGCAGTTGGGTGTTGTAGGTCAGGCTAAGCGCCTGGACGAGTGCGAAGTCCATGCGTCCCAAGGCCCCTGTGGCAACTGCGGTCTGCCATGCGCTACTGGTGAGCACCACCGGTTGCATCGAATCCATGATTTGACGAAATTCGATGACCGACGTGGTACCCGGCGTGCTGTTGCGCCGTTCGAGGATCTGATAAACACCCTGGTGGTACGGGCTGACATCCTCTATGCGCAACTTGTTTCTGGTTAACTCGTTGGAGAAATTAACGAGCGAACGGTCGATCAGTTCCTGAATTTCCTGATCTTCCTGCCATTCATCCAGCGCAAGTGCCAACATGATACTCACGACGATGAGTAGCGATTCGACAAGCGCCCTGGGCAACCATTCGCGAACGTTCGTAGTCATTCGGATAACCAGATTATTAACGGTGGCCGAATGATAACTTAAGGAACGCCTGATTGATTCTGGGAGCTCGCGGGATTCAGGGATTCGACCTCTATTGCAGATCAATCAGTAAACTCAACCCCCGCAATGAACTCGTTGATAATGCCAGCCAGTTCTTCACCCGCATCTTCCTGCACGAAATGACCAGCACCTTCAATTGTGACGTTCTGGGCGCCAGGGATGCGATTCAGAAATGCCTGCTCGCCGCCTCGAGTAATCGGGTCCGAATCGGTAAATGCGCAGAGAAATGGCTTTCCCCAGGTTTCCAATACCTTCCAGGCTTCGGCGTTTTCTCTGAGCTGTGAGGGCACTAGATAGGGCATGATGTGGGCACCGGCTTTGTAGCGCGCATCGGGAAACGGCGCGGTATAGGCTCTAATGATCGCGTCGTTGTCTTCGGCACCCATAAATCTCATCAGTTCATCGACAGGCAGATCATCCACGTTGTGGCTGTAAGCTACCCAGCGGGGAAAGGTGATGTTGGATTGCAGTTCTTCCATCGTCATCCCCCCCTCCCACCAGACCGTCAGTTTGAATATCGTGTAGCCTATCCAACCTTGAATACCCTCGGCAGCGGGTAGCCCCGTATTGGAAACGACGATTCGTGCGAACCGATCCGGCTGCGCGGCAACGACGCGCAAACCGATAAGCCCACCCCAGTCCTGACCAAAAAAAGTGGTTTGCTGAAGATCCAGGTGGGTAACCAGTTCGGACATGACGTCCACCTGCATCTGGTAGCTGTAGTCACTCTGAAGTACCGGTTTGTCTGACTTGCCGAAACCCACCAGGTCCGGGACGATCACCCGATGACCGGCAGCGGTCAGGATTGGAATCATCTTGCGATAAAGATAACTCCAGGTCGGTTCGCCATGTAGGAGCAGGACCGGATTGGCGGTGGGTGGCCCTTCATCCAGGTAGTGCACGCGGTACTTGCCGATCTGCAGGTAGTGTGGTTCGAACGGGTAATCCTCGAGATTTTCGAATCGCTGATCAGGCGTACGCAGGATGCCCGGTTCGATTTCATTCGCGGTTACCCCAAAGGCAACAATGAACATCAGTGGTATGAGTGCGCGTTTGCTATACAAACTCGCTTGCGGGCGCCGTGGCTTGGTTTTCATAACAAATTTGTCGCCTCTAAAGGCGCCTCCAATTCAATCCGATGTTCATTACTTGCGCATCTTGTCTTATTAACATCGAATGTTCTATTGTCGAGTAAGCCAGTGGGAGCTGGAAGCCTCTGCAGAAGATACTCGGCTGATACTGGAATTCAAGATCCCGTACGGCGAAGATATCGCCCCCATCTATACGAAGCGCTGATTGAAGAGGATATTTGAACTTGTTGAATTTGAGTAACAAATTGGTCGCCACGTTCGTGTCGTTTTTGCTGAGTGCAGCATCAGCGCAAGCTCAAGGACCGTGCGAAGCAACTCGATCCGCACCCGGGTTAGAACGGTTTTACTCGCAAACCTGGGGCACCCAATACAACGGGCAACGTTTTCAATCTGCGGTCAATACGTCGATCAATTCTGCTAACGCATCGAAGTTGGAGTTGCTATGGGTGTATGGCCTTTCGACCAATTCGCCGCGGTCTTATCCCCTGGTGACAGAAGACACTATTTTTATCGGTGACGGGGGGCGGGGACTTGTTGCGCTGGATAGAGAAAACGGTTGTGTACGTTGGGAAAACACCGAGATTCAAGACATCTCAACCGCCATCGTTTCCGAAGTAGTTGACGGGCGTACCTTGTTGATTTTTTCAGGGCGAAACTCCGGCGTCTTTGCGGTTGATGCGAACAGTGGTGAACTTGTATGGCAGCGTTTCGTTGACGATGACCATCCCATCCCGATGTTCTCGGGTAGCCCCCTTGTTTATGAAGACAAAGTTTTTGTGCCGATTTCTTCTTTGGAGATTGGCTTAACGCTCAATCCGTTTTATGGGTGTTGTACCACCAGTGGTGGCATGGCGGCACTCGACAGCGCAACGGGTGACACGCTGTGGTATCGCCCGACAATTGAAGAAGAAGCTAAAGTGACTGGTAGGCATTTTTTCTTCGTCGAAGAATACGGCCCTAGCGGCGCTCCCGTCTGGGGTGCACCCATGTTGGATACCAAACGCCGTTTGCTGTTTTACGGTAGTGGGCAGAATTACAGCCGCCCCGCAAGCCTGACAAGTGACGCCATTTTTGCCGTTCATATCGACACGGGTGAAATCGCCTGGGTTGAGCAGTTCACAGCAGGGGACGCGTTCAACTTAGCCTGTGGCCTTGGCCTGCCGAATTGTCCCGAACCCATGGGCCCGGATGTCGATTTCGGCGCGCCACCGCTGCTTGTCGAGCTAGCAACGGGTGAGGACCTGGTGATTGCAGGCCAAAAGTCAGGGGATGTTTATGGTATAGATCCAGACAGTGGCGAGACAGTCTGGTCGACGCGAATTGGTCGCGGTGGGGCGCTGGGCGGTGTGCACTGGGGAATAGCAGCGAATCCAGAAATGGATCTGGTGTTTGTGCCGATCAGCGATATTCCCACACTGCCAAAAGAACGTCCGCCACAACCCGGTTTATTCGCATTGGACTTCAACGATGGCCGGATCGTTTGGTCGGTAGAGCGAAAAGCGAAGTGTGAGGCGCGTAGCTGTTGGCCAGGGCTCTCGGCAGCGATTACAGCGGGTCCCGACATCGTCGTAACTGGAAGCCTTGACGGCATGCTGGAAATATACCGAGCCAGCGATGGTGAACTTCTCTGGTCCTATGACACAGTTACCGAATTCTCGGCCGTTAATGAACTTGCCACAAAAGGTGGCGCATTCGACGCTCACGGACCAATGCTTGCCGACAACTTACTGATAGTTTCATCTGGATACGGATCGTTTGGTCAGGAAGGAGGCAATGCGCTTCTGGTCTTCACCGTTGCAGAGGAACAATCACCATGACAGATACCTCACCTCTGGCTGGACGGGGCCGCCGCCTGGTTGCTACGTTGATCGACTTGTTTGTGGTTCCTCTGGTTTCCGTATTGGTGCTGTTGGTATCTGGCGTGTTTGAGAACGCTGAAGCCTATGCAGGTAATCAGATTTACATCAGGGGTTTTTTGCTTGGTGTTGCCGGTTATCTGCTGATTAACGGCTGGCTTCTGCACACACGCGGGCAAACCTTAGGGAAAACAATCATGGGAATCATGATTGTCTCCAACGGTACTTCAACCCCAGCGCCATTGTGGAGACTCGTTCTCATTCGAGCGTTGTTTTTTCCGACCCTTTACCTGGTGTTTTTTTTCCCGCTGACCTTGATCGCGATTATCGACCAGGCGTTTATCTTCAGCAAAAAGCGTCGTTGTTTGCACGACCTGGTGTGTGGGACGTCGGTTGTTGTTCGGAGCGACGTTGGCCAGGAGTAAACGGAGTAAACGTCTCGTGTGAGACCTACACGTCGGTCAGGTTGAACCTGACCCCTTCTTTACGGGTCGATTGATGGGATAGTCGCCGATCTCTCCGTGGAACGGCTGCACCAGCATCCGGTCGGGCCACAACTCGCGATGGGAGCGAAATTGGTCGATGCCAATAATCATTTCTTCATGACCGTGCGCAGGTTGTGCGCAATAGGTTCCGAGCAAGCGGTCCCACCACGGTAGGTTGAAGCCAAAATTGCTGTTGGCTTCTCGCGGAATTATCGAATGATGGATCCGGTGCATGTCCGGCGTGACGACAAACCAGCGCAGTATTTGATCGAGACTCAAAGGTAGTCGCACGTTGCTGTGGTTAAACATCGAGGTGACGTTTAACAGAATTTCGAAGATCAGCACCGCGATGGCCGGTACACCCAGGGTAGCCACGACAACCAGCTTGATACCCATAGAGAGAATGATTTCGAGGGGGTGGAACCGACTGCCCGTGGTAACGTCGAAGTCCAGATCAGTGTGATGCATACGATGCAGGCGCCACAATACTGGCACGGCATGAAACATGACGTGCTGCAGGTAGATGGCAAGATCGAGAATCAACACCGACAACAGAATTGCGAACCAGCCTGGCAGCATCAGCTGGTTTAGTAGTCCCCAACTGTTTTCTTCGACTGCGATGGCTAAACCAATGGCGCCGGTGGGAACGATAATTCTCAGCAGAATCGTATTGATTGCCGCGATGCCTAGATTGCTGGGCCAACGAACCCACCGCGAGACGGAACGCGGCCGACGGGGTGCGAACACCTCCCAGAGAGCGATAAACAAAAGAATCCCAAGGAAAAAGCCGAGGCGAATGGCCGGTTCCATTAGAAAAATTGTTTCCGTCATAGTCCAATTCGGCTAGGTTTCTGGCCCGGAAGCCTTGACAAGTGAAAAACCTGAAACCATCATTCAATTAGTTAATTGAATGTTTGATCGATTCAGTTTTGATGTCAAGTAATAACCCCAAAATGGCGCTGTTTGAACAGTTCGCGGCTGTGGCCAAAGCCCTCGGCCATGCACACAGACTGGAGCTTCTGGAGTTTGTCGCCCAGGGAGAGAGGAGCGTCGACTCGCTTGCCGAACGAACCGGACTGACGACCGCCAACGCCTCGCAGCATCTGCATCAATTACGCCGTGCTGGGTTGGTAACGTCCCGGCGCGAAGGAAAACGTGTTATCTACCGGCTTTCCGGGGATTCGGTTGTCAGCTTGCTGGCGTCGCTGAGACATATCGCCGAACAGAATGTCGCCGAGGTGCAGCAGATAGTGCATGGTTATTTCCATGCCCGCGACGCGCTGGAACCTGTGTCTCGGCAGGAGCTTGTTGCGCGAATGCAAGGTGGCTTGGTGACCCTCCTGGATGTTCGTCCTGAAGATGAATTTCTTGCCGGTCATCTGCCTGACGCGCTCAACATCCCGTTGGGGGAACTCGAGAACCGACTGAGCGATCTTCCCCAAGAGCAGGAAATTATCGCGTATTGCCGGGGTGCATACTGCGTATTGTCTTTCGAAGCGGTTGCAAGGTTACGGGAATGCGGGTTTAAGGTTCGTCGACTCGAGGAAGGTTATCCTGAGTGGAAGGCGGCTGAATTACCTGTCGTGACAGGGTAAGAATAGGTTTGGGGTCAGGGAAAAAACTAGCAGGAAAAAAAAGGGTCAGGTTAACTTCCCTTGCGGAAAATAACCTGACCCCTTTTATCCGCCAATTTTTCTCAGCGTTTCTTGCTGGGACCCAACACGATGTGACGCCGACCACCCAGGGGATCCTGGTTGGTGAACCCGGTTGGTACCTGCTCAATTTTCTTGCCGGATTTCAGGTACGCCTTAACGTCCGCTTCGATGGATTTACGCATATCTTGGGTGGAGACCCTGGCATCAGCTTTTTTCTTCGGACGACTCATTGAGTATTTGAACTCCATGGTTGGTAACGAAACGACCGCGCACCTTACCAGAATTCGGCCTGCAACGCGCGGTATATAGCAAAACGACCTGTAGTTGCGGGTAGACGCCCGTTGCGGCCTCTACCCGGACTTAAGAAAAATGGATTACCGACGTGGTTTGAGGATCGCCTGGTAGGTCAGCCGCCGCGATAGAGAACGCACGTCCGGTCGGCCCTGGCGAAATTGTTGAATCATGCCGACAAATGCCAGATCTTCGCGCGGATCAATCCAGAACCAGGTTCCAGCGGCGCCACCCCAGTAGTATTCACCCTCCGAGATGGTATCGGCTGCCACCGGATCTATGACAACCGCAAAGTCGAGGCCAAACCCCACACCAGAGCCCGGACGCATCTCGGGGAAGTCTGTGGGCAGCTGGTTTCTGTGCATGAGTTCAATCGTGATCGGGGCGAGTAACCGCACGCCATCCAGTTCGCCACCATTCAGCAGCATCTGGCAGAAACGCATGTAGTCGGTGGATGTGGACACCATTCCACCTCCACCCGAGAGAAAAGTTGGTGGATCGAGGTAGCCACCGCGCGCCTGGTTTTGCGGGGGTGCTGTTAGCTTGCCATCTTCGTCGTAGGTATAAACGGACGCGAATCGATATACGGAAGTGGCTGGTACGTAAAATCCGCTATCTACCATGCCGAGGGGTGCGAAAATTCGTTCGCGCAGAAATTCATCGAAACGTTGTCCTGACAACACCTCTACCAGATAACCCTGTACATCGACAGATAGGCTGTAATGCCAGATAGTCCCGGGTTGCTGACGCAGTGGAATACCGGAGAGTTTGTCGATCATGTCCTGCAAAGTTGACTCGGG
>SMUZ01065635.1_pt1 | contig 15594 bp, 14 predicted proteins | sample 2456421 | NCBI WGS metagenome assembly SMUZ01 (sample SAMN11095932, study PRJNA526329) | marine sediment metagenome | biome: Marine sediment; feature: Surficial sediment; material: Deep marine sediment; isolation source: Hadal surficial sediment | place: Pacific Ocean | collected 2014-11 | depth... | reverse complement strand
CGTCATCTGTGTGGGGATCGGATTACCGCCCCCGAGCCTGGAACGTACCCTCATACAGGAGCATTTTGATTCGGTTGGCCACGGTCGCGCGGTGGCCTACGACCTGCCCGCCATGACAAAAGTATTACAAGCAGCTGGTCGCATACTGCGGTCGGCTGAAGATCGAGGCGTGCTCTGCCTCGTGGATGCACGGTTCAAGCAACGGGCGTATCAGTGTTTTTTTCCGGCTCACTGGAACCCGGAAGTGCTCAGAGCGAGGCAGTTGGCTGATGCGCTTGCGCAGTTCTGGGAAACAAGTTTGGGGTTGTGAACCCCGAATTTCCCCAGGTAATTTGCCCAGGAACTCACTAAGCTGCCATTAATGAGCATCCGTCGTACCAAGATCATCTGCACCATCGGGCCCGCTACCGCAAGCTATCCCAAGTTGGAACAGCTTTATCACGCTGGCATGAATCTCGTGCGGCTGAATATGTCTCACGCCGACCACGCAGACGCCAAAAAAATCATCAACTGGATCAAGACGCTCAATCGGAAGGTTCAGTACCCGATCCCCATCCTGCTCGACACGCAAGGCCCGGAAATTCGCACGGGTGAGATCAACGAGCCGATCGATCTCAAGCCCGGGCAGATAGTTACCGTCAGCGTGCGCGGCGACGATGTGGAAACCAGCTCAATTCACGTCAACTACTCCGAATTGGTCGACGTGCTCGAAATCGGCAACCGTATGACCGTGGACAACGGTCTGATCAATTTCGAGGTATTGGACAAGAAAGGCCATCAACTGATCTGTAAGGTCATCGATGGGGGAACGTTAGGCAGCAAACGCCACGTCAACCTGCCGGGTGTTCGAATCAATCTGCCATCGATTACAGCGAAGGATCGCAAAGATATCGAGTTTGGTCTGGAACACGATGTGGACTTCATCGCGTTGTCGTTTGTGCGCTCGGCAAAAGACGTTGTCGAGTTGCGGGAACTCCTCCAGTCCAAAAACAAAGCGAGCTCGGTCCAGATCATTGCGAAAATTGAAGATCAGGAAGGCGTGCACAACGTTCATGAGATAGTCCGGGCTGCCGATGGGATCATGGTGGCTAGAGGCGACTTAGGTATCGAAACCGACATAGCGGATTTGCCAAACATACAGCGAAGAATTGTTCACTCGTCTGCTAAATGGGGAAAACGATCTATCGTGGCCACGCACCTTCTCGAGTCGATGATTAAAAACCCCATACCAACTCGTGCAGAGGTCACCGATGTCGCCAACGCGATTTACGAAGGCGTGGATGGAATCATGCTTTCCGGAGAAACGACAATAGGAAAATATCCGGTGCGCTGTGTGGAGCAACTCGACGCGATCGCCAAGCAAACCGAAAAATGGCCAGGGCTCGGTTACGAAAAAGAGTTGATTGCCGATACCGACAAGCAACATATCGCCAACAACGCAGTTGCACTGGCCGAAGACATTAACGCTGCAGGAATCGTAGTAATTACCCGGCGGGGTATCACGGCTGATCTCGTAACAAGCGCACGGCCACAAACGGTACCTATCTATGCGTTTACGAACAGCAGTAAAACACGGCGCAGATTGTCTTTGAATCGTGCAGTACTCAGTTATCGAATGCAGTTCAGCAGCGAACCGGAGAAGACGTTGCAACGTGCTCTATTGATTCTCAAACAGCGTGAAGGTTTCGGGGGAAACGCAAAGGTTGTCGTGATATCGGACGTGTTGGCAGAACGTAAAACGGACGCTATTCAGCTGCGCTACATCGAATAGGCAAGCGCCGATTGGGGTCAAAGAAGAAAAGATAAATCATTTGCAGTACTGTAAGGCGTGAAGTTTCGGAGTCGGGTAAGTTGAATCGAACACACAACACCTTGTATGCCCTTGCGATCGGATTGGTGTCCGCCTTACCAGCGTTCCCAGTGCAGGCCGATGTTGAGCGCATTGTTCTTCCCAACGGTGACATCTATGTAGGTGATGTTGTTGACGGCTCTCGCACTGGACGAGGGGTATATACCTGGGCGGATGGCCATCGCTACGAAGGCGACTTTGTCAATAATCGTATGCAGGGCGAGGGTTCGTATTATTGGCCAGATGGGCGCACCTACAACGGAAGTTTTGTCGCCGACAGGCGGGAAGGTATTGGCGTGTTGCGGTCGCCAAACGGTGATGTTTACACCGGCGAATTCGCACGCAACCAGATGCATGGTGAAGGCACATTCGTATGGGCCAACGAAGACCGGTATGAGGGTAGGTTCCAGGAAGGCAAACGAACCGGTGAGGGTGAAATCCACTGGTTCACGGGGGAGCGGTACAAGGGCGCATTCGTGGATGGCGTACAGCATGGGGAGGGCGTATTCGAGTGGCCTGATGGACGCAGCTTTTTGGGGACGTTTACAACCGGCGCCAAATCAGGAGTTGGCGTGTTTCAGTGGCCAAACGGTAATCGTTACACGGGGGGGTTCTCCGCGGACGAACGCAGTGGACTCGGCATATTTTACTGGCGTGACGGCACGATTTACCAAGGTCAATTCGCAAACAACCGGATGCAAGGTTACGGAGTCAAACGGCAACCGGATGGGACGAAAGAACTACAGCACTGGCATGAAGGCGCATTGGTGTTGGCCAGACCCCTGGTGGAGGAGCAGCGTTGTAAATTGGCCGTGCAAGAAAGGGATTGGATGTTCGATGGTCCTGAGTGCGTAAACGGCCTGGCGCACGGGCAGGGATTGGCGGTGAGTCTTGATGGCGAACTTGTTATCGTCGACGGACAGTTTCTGTTGGGCAAATTGGTTCGAGGGGAAGTGCAGGATCTCAAACCCGGGGAATCGTAGTGGAGTTGCCTGGCTTTCGAATTGAGCGGGAGATCGGCCGGGGCGGTATGGCCCGCGTGCACCTGGCTGTGCAGAACAAGTTTGGGCGGCTAGTTGCGCTCAAAGTCGTTTCCGCAGACTACGCAAACGATACCAATTTCCGCAAGCGCTTCCTGAGCGAGTCGCGCATCAATGCCCAGCTGACCCACCCGAACATCGTCCAAGTTTACGACGTGGGCGCGCACGAATCGTTACTTTTTCTGGTGATGGAGTATCTGCGGGGGGGTGATCTAAACCAGCGCCTGGAAAAAGGCATGCACGTTACAGAGCTCATCGATGTCATCAACGACATTGGCAAAGCGCTCGATTACGCCCACCACAAAGGTTTTATCCATCGCGATATCAAACCAGAGAACATCCTGTTTAGAGAAGATGGCAGCGCCGTGTTGACGGATTTTGGAATTGCTCGGACCGTCTCAGAAAATCCGAGTCTTACCCTCGCTGGTACCGTTGTGGGGACGCCGCAGTACATGAGTCCCGAGCAGGCATCCGGTCGGGAATTGGATGGACGTTCGGATCTGTACAGTCTCGGGGTGGTGTTTTATCGCATGTTAACCGGCGATGTGCCTTATGAGGCCAACTCGGCGGTATCGATTGGCATTAAACACCTGCAAGAACCCATTCCCCGCCTGCCGAACTATCTGGATGTTTTTCAGCCCATGATTGACCGAATGCTGGCTAAAAAACCTGAACACCGCTACCAGACGGGTGCGGAGTTGAGTGCGGCGTTGGATGAAGTGCGCACTTCCACCAGGCTCCCCAACGCAACGATCAAATCCAAGGTCGTCACGACCCAGGAAATCCGTGCGGTCGGCACCACCCTGTTAACCACCGCGCGAGATCCGGTGCGCGCCAAACGTCGCTCTCGCCGACAGAGGCGGCAACGCCTATTTCGTCGATTTACTTCATTAGGGTTGGTGTTCGTCCTGGTGGGGATCGGTAGTTGGATATTTGTTCAACAACCCCAGTGGATCAACAGATTGATGACCATCACCGGGATCATCGAAGATCCCATGGTGCAGGTGGTGTGGAACGATGCGCAGTCGCTGCACCAGGATCCGAATCAGAGTCTCGATGCGATTGTGGCCGGGTACCGGCGGGTGCTGAGCATCGAGCCTGAGCACTTAGAAGCCCGCAGCGCCATCGAGGGGCTGGCGGCGCAATGGAAAGACGACATATTGCAAGCGTTACAGCAGGGCAACCTGGCGGCGGCTGAAACAAAACTCATCGAGTCCATTGCGGCTTTTCCGGAAGACCCGGTACTCGCAGATCTCTCCCAGCAGCTCACAAACCATCAACACGCAGACAGTCTCCTAACAACCACCCAAGCGTTGTTACGCAGCCACGGTCTCTCGGATATACCGTCGGCGACTGCGGCCATACAGGCGTATAAGGAAGTCCTGCGCCTGGCGCCAGATCACGCCGTCGCCGTTGCTGAGTTGGATGCTCTAGCCGAACATTATTCGGACCTCGCCGGAACGGCCGCGGACAACGGAGATGTGGACAGTGCAATGATTTTTCTCGACCGGGCGAGTGCGGCAAACGCCAAATTGCCGGATCTTGCCCTGGCACGAGAAAAGATTCAGCAGGCGACCACGCTGCGGGCGGCGATCGCCGAGATGCTTCAGCAAGCTAGTGCCCATCGCGTGGCTGGCGCGCTAATTAACCCGGCGGGAGAGAACGCGGCCGAACTCTATCACAGTGTCCTTGCGACGGATCCAGACAACGTCATTGCCATCCAGGGAATTGGCGAAATTGTTTCTCAGCTTCTTAACCTTGCGACTCAGTTGTTGGCGGACGGGCAACTCTCCGACCTACAGGATCTTGTGGATCGAGCCAGTGCCGTTGGTCTCGCGCAAACGGCTGTCAATGAGATCAAGGAACGATTGGACAGCGAGGTGTTACGCCTGGCGACTGTCGAGCGTCATCTAAGCAATGCTGAGTTGTTGTTGAGCCAAGGTTTTATTACCGAACCACAGGAAGGTAATGCTGTTTTTCTGCTGCGTGAGGTCGAGCGACTCGACGCTGGTAATGTGATCGCGCGGGCCCTGTTGTCACGCTCTGCCGCGCGGTTGGCAAGTGTGGCTCAGGAAGCCTGGGAGGTTGGCCTCACTGAAGATGCCAAACATTATCTTGAACTTGCACTGACGGTTACGCCGGATGTGGAGATCTGGCGAAGACTTAGAGAGGATTGGGAGAAAAACCCTGCAACCCGTTGATATAAAATACTATTTAAGCTGGGATAATGAGCGAAAGGAACTCGGTGCGAGCATCACGATCGGTCGTCATCTGGACAACGACCTGGTGTTCGCTGGCGAAGATGTCCTGGATTATCACCTGCGTATCGAAGCCACCAACCGCGGCCCGAAAGTTTATCCCCTCGGCGAGGCGAGCCTGAATCTGAACGGCGTCCACCACGAGGAGTCCGTCAACCTGATCATCGGCGATATCTTACAGGTAGGCCAGAGTCAGCTTGCCATCACAGCCGAACCTGACCAACTCCCGGAGGCGGACGAGTGGTGGTTGTATGGAAACGATGACCATACAACGTACAAACTGGATGGCGAGATGTATGTAGGTCGCGATAAGCACAGCGACATCCTCGTATCGGATGATCATATTTCACGCAATCACGCCCGTTTTCGCACTGAGGCGAAAGTCGTGTGGATCCAGGATCTTGATTCTGCCAACGGCACCTATGTGAACGGTGAACGGCTGGTTGGTGGATGCCGTCTGTTTCATGGTGACGAGGTGGCTTTCGATACCATCGCGTTTCAACTGGTCGGTAAAGGAGCAGACCTTACGCCAGTACGCAAACGTGAAACCCCAACTGACCAACTGCGCATCAAGGATGTGCCGCTCAGCACGCTGGATACTACGGAAATCGTCGTGGTGAATCCTGACGATCGAGCATTGGTCATTCCGGAAAATACGACTGCAACCGGCGCCTTCTTGCTCGGCGCGAGCCATCCGGTTAGTGGGTTGGTATTCCCCATCACCATCGGACGAACGACTATCGGACGTGACGAAGGTTGCGATATCGTGGTGAATGATCTGACGGTTTCAACGCGCCATGCCGAGATCGTCCTTCGACCTGAGGGTTGTACGGTTTCCAATCTGATGGCAACCAACGGTACCCGAGTAAACGACCGTGAGGTACAGAACGCGGAACTTACCGATGGTGACCTGTTGCACCTCGGAGAAGTGAGTCTGGTGTTCAAGAACGTTCCGGTCACCCAGGGCGGTGGCAGTCTGTTGCGCTATGTCCGGTGGATGATGCTCGCCGGATCGGTGTTAGTTGTTGGGTTGGTTGTGTGGCAGTTGCTCCTTTAGCGAAGCTGACCCCAAACTTAACAACGTCGACGATCAAGCACGGCACATACCTCCCTTATCTCACTGCATTGCTTTTACTCAAGGTGCATCCTATCCTTCGCGCCGGTTTTACAAGAGTCTATGAAGCAGGTGGTAAACAAATGGGTGTGAAAATTCCGTTCCGACGCGAACTCGATTTTCGCTACGGTGAGGTCGCCGAGATTGGACCGGGAATTCGACGGGTTGTCGCGAACAATCCAAGCCCGTTCACGCTTCATGGTACGGGAACGTATATTCTCGGGACGGGGAAAGTTGCGGTTGTCGATCCTGGTCCGGCTGATCCGAATCACATCCAGGCAATCGTCGACGCACTCGCGGGGGAGACCATCTCTCACGTTCTGGTTACCCACACACATATGGACCACTCTCCTGGTTGTGCGCTGTTAAAAAAATTCAGCGACGCCCCCACCTACGCTTATGGACCGCATGGTGCGGGCAAACTCGAAGAAGGGGTTGCGGTGGAAGAGGGTGGAGACATGGACTTTGTACCCGATCATCTCGTCAGCCACGGCGAGGTGATCAGCGGTGGCGACTGGTCGGTGGAATGCGTGTACACACCCGGTCACACCTCTAATCACATCTGTTACCAACTGCGTGAGGCAAAAGCGCTGTTCAGTGGCGATCATGTCATGGGATGGTCGACGAGCGTCATCTCACCACCCGACGGCGATATGCTGGCCTATATGAAAAGCCTGGATCTTCTCCTGGAACGTGAAGATGATCTTTACTGGCCAACACATGGACCTGCCATCATCGACCCGAAAACCCACGTACGGGCTTTCATCGAACACCGCCGTGAGCGTGAACAACAAATTCTAACGTGCGTGGGTAAGGGCGTTACCCACATCCCGGATATGGTGCCGTTGATGTACACGGATACGCCCGAGTTCCTGTACGCGGCTGCAGGACGCAGCGTTCTGGCTGCCGTGGAATATCTTGTTGCCAGAGGGGATCTGGCTATCGACTCGGCCGTGTCACTGCAGGCAGAGTACCGTCTAGCGTAAAATTTACCGATTCGCGATGATTTCGCCGTTATCTCTGTCCTGCCTGCCTTCCTGTGTAGCCTCTTGAGGTTCTTCCATCGGCAATTGAACCATGATGGCCACACCGGAGCCGTCGGTAAGATTGATCGCGCGGACAAAACCACCGTGGTACTCGGCAATGATGCGCACAACGTATAAACCGAGACCGAAATGCAACCGGTTCTGAGGACCACGATGAGTCACCATGGAATCGAAGAGCGACTTCTCTGCTTTCACAGGCAACACGGGTCCTCGATTAGCGACCGTAATCTGCAGAAACTCCCGATGCGTGTCCAATTGCACCTTGATCGGGCTGTTCGCCCGGTGAAAGTCGATCGCGTTGTCGATGATCTTGTCGAGCATCTGTTCGATGCGGAAGTCGGATACCCGTGCGTACACGGGTCGGCCAGGCCCGCGAAAGGCAAATTCACATTGGGTATGAGTAATCTTGCAGTTCGTGACGTAACTCTGCAGTAACTGCCCGATGTCGATCACCTCGAGTTCTTCTGCTTCGAGTGACTCTTCCAGATTGGCCGCATCCGCCAGGTTCTGTACGATGGAACCGATGCGGGTAACGCCTCGTTGGGCGCTTTCCAGGTACTTGCTGCCCTGAATGTCGGGATTCTCCTCAGCCAGGTTCTGTAATGAAGTGCTGAGTGTGTTCAGCGGGTTGTTGATCTCGTGGCGCAGCGTGCGCGGCATGTTTTCCAGGAAATTGTTGTGCTGATGCAGCTTCGAAAGCATGTTAGAAACGGTGCGTGCAAGATCGCCGATCTCATCACCCGCATTCATCTCATTGCGCAATTCGCTGGTTTGCAGCCGACCATATTCGTCAATCGCCGCACTGGTTTCGCGGCGCAGGTTGCGAATGCGCCATGCGAGACGCCCGGCAAATGCGAGTAGCGCAATGAACACGGCCATCAAACTCGCTATAGACAGCAGCATCATCTGCTCGAGCGCGGAGCGCTGGAAAGCCAGGATCTCATCGATATTCTGTTCGACTACCACTGTACCGATGACCGCGCCTTTGGACACGATAGGATGGGCGGCCATGATAACTTCGTTGGTCTCGCTGATACTTCGTCTGAGAACAATCGGATCCCCGGATAGCGAGGACGCGATAGCGGCATCCGCCGTCGCCTCGGCATCCTCAGGCTGGCTGCGTACCGGTTGCCACTCCTCGCCGGTGGTGAGCTCGTGAATGAACGGCCGCACCGCCTCGAACCAGGAACGTAACAAGTTGATACCAGCTTCCGATGCAGTCGGTTCACCTCTCGTGACGGTATCGCTGTCCAGCACCGTACCTGTTTCCGCCCGGACCCGGTTTTGTGCATCTATCACCAGGATGCGCGCCCCGGAATAACCGAGGCCTTGAATGATGTTCAACAGTTCAGGCGAACGAAGTACAACGAGATTGAAACTTTCTTTACCGGCAGTCGGTAACGTTTGTGTCGTTGTGCGGATCTCGCGATTGTCTGCATCGTCGACATCCACGAAGCTGAGGCCAAATCCGCGCGATGAGCCGAGATAATCCAGTGGCATGCGAAATTCCAGAAGATATCCCTCGTCCGTTTCCTCCACGAAGCCCTGAATCGCGTTGTCGGGTGTACCCGTTGCTGCGAATCGCCAGTCAGCATCCATCTGATAGGCCGTCACCACGCCGGGTTCCGGTAGTGTCAGGTTGATACGCCCGTCTTCGCCATCAGCTCGAATGAAGCTGAGTCGGACATGGTCGGCGTTGTCGAGGCGAAGGTATTCGGGGTCCCGGTACACGTGATCGGCATCGTTGATGTTCATGTACACGTACAGTTGCCCACCACGCTCTCCGAGCAACAACGAAAAGTCGGCGTCTAACGTGCCAGATTCGCTACCAAAAGTGAGAACCTTATCACTGAGTTCCTCGCCCCAGTCTTCGACCTTGCCGTCGAGCCGGATGTTACCTTGCAGAGGGTGCGCGTACAGGGATTCGTAATCTTCGATAGTGATAGGAAGATCGTTGAACAGATCTTCGCGCCCGTTGAAAAGTGTGGAGATGCCCTGGGCAGTCAGGAGTTGCGCGTTGGATTGTCCGCGAATCAGCAGACGTTCCATCTCGACGAGTTGCCGGTAGCTGAACCAGGGTATGATCAGCAGCGTCAAGCCAAGTAACATCAGCTTGGTGCCGAGGCGCGGACCGGTAATGCGTCTGAATATTCTCATCGCGCGCGATTGTAGCGGATGAGGACTGCTACGCTGAAGGCTCTTTTACAACTGATCTGTCGACCAGCGGTAGCCGAAGCCGTACTCACTTTTGATCGAGGAGAAATCTTCATCGACTTTCTCGAATTTCTTGCGGATGTTGCGCATATGAGTGTTGATGGTGTTGTTGGTCACGAGGCTCTGCATGGTCGCGTTCATGAACGTATCATAACTCACGGCGTGTCCCGGCATACGCACCAGCTTGGCAAGCATACGGAACTCGGTACCGGAAAGATCTATGCGCTGACCTTTCCATGAGATCAACAATGCGTCCTGATCCAACATGAGATCTCCGACCCGTTTTGCCGTCGGGCTTTCCTTCTCCGCATTTTCTGCGCGAACCTCGCTGATGCGCAGCAATGAGGAGATGCGCTCCGCCAGGTACGCGAGACTGATGGGTTTAGGGAGGTAGTCCCACGCCCCGAGACGTAACCCCGAAATCTTGTCGATCTCGTTGATTCGCTCGGTCAGAAAGATCACCGGCAGCGATGGCGCCCTCGCGAGCAAGTCGCGACAGAGTTGAAAGCCTGCGTCTACTTCTTCACCCAGAATAATATCCAGGATGACGAGATCCGGTAATTCTCGATCGAACCCTTCAAGGGCTTCCTGGCGGCTACCGTACGCTGAAACCTGATAACCTTTGTTGGTGATGGCGTCGGTGTAGTTGGCCCGTTGGTCCGGATCATCCTCGACGATTGCGATGCGTTTTGCCATGGTTGACTCTTTACCTGTTTGGCGGTTCGGACCCGCCAATTCTATAGAGTTTTGGTGGATGTTGACGATCATTTTTAGTGGTTAATAACCGGTTGTAGGCCTAACACTACTTTTCGTGAACTACGCACGTTTTTGCTTTCATCGTTTCTCCATGATGCCCATGCGTGACTCCAGTTTTACTGCATGCAACCTGCAGACAAGACGTCTGTAATGAATATTCAGGAGCACGCTCCGGCAATAGCTCCATGAGCAGGGACTCTTTAGGTGGCAGCATGAAAGTATTTGTTCCCTTTAACGAAGCATTGATCGAACGGGTAGGTTTGAATATCGGCGATCTGGTACCGTTCCAGCTTGAATACGAGTGCCTGCGTCGGGAAGACCAGAACGATATCTCTGAAGTATTTTCAATCGTAGAACAATCCCCCTCCCTCACTGCGGGCTTGCACAGCTAACAACCTCCCGGCACCCTGTTGTGGCGTGCCAAAACCTAGGAACCCTAGGCGATATTCAACTCATGCGTTGATGCCGCATGGATTCGTTTACTGGCACCTGAACGCACGGGAGTGCCATTGAGCGAATTAGTCAATGCCGTCTTGAACGTCGATCCGCTCGAGTTGCTGGGTCTGACCTCCGGTCTCGTCTGTGTCTGGCTGTTGATCAAACAGAACATCTGGACGTTTCCCATCGGCCTGATATATGCCGTTGCTTCCGTGGTCGTATTTACCCAGCAGCGTTTGTACGCCGACGTTTTGCTGAGTGGTTATTACGTGTTGATGAACGGATATGGATGGTACTACTGGGTGTATGGCGGACAGCGAACGGGAAGTGACAACCTCCCCGTCGGCAGAATTTCACGCAACACCAGTCTCACCCTCATCGTGCTTGTTGCGAGCGCGACGATGCTCATGGGGTGGTTCTTCGACACACAAACCGACGCGGATCTCGCGTACTGGGACAGTGCCACGACCACCATGAGTTTTGCGGCGATGTGGATTACCGCGCGCAAGTACATCGAAAACTGGATTCTATGGCTGGTCGTCGACGTCATGCTCACCGTTATCTATCTCTACAAGGGCATCGAACCTTACGCGCTACTCTATTTTGTGTATCTGGCGATGGCGTTCATGGGGTGGAGGGCATGGCAGCAAACCCTGCAAACAGCCTGATCGTCTGCCTCACCGGTCCTGAATCCACGGGCAAGTCGACGTTGGCGAAAGCACTGGCGACTGAGTTTGCGGCGCCGTTGGTGCCTGAGGTCGCGCGCGATTACCTCACTGGCAAGGAGGGGTATCGTCGCGAAGACGTTCTGGAGATCGCACATCGTCAGCTCGCCGCAGAGCAGGCCGTTGTTGCGAGCGCCCCGGGGCTGATGATCTGCGATACCGACCTGTTGGTTATCCGCATCTGGTGGGAGGAAAAATACGGCGAGCTCGACCCCTGGTTGCGCGAAGCACTAATGGCACGCAGCCATCGCCACTATCTGCTCGCTAAGCCGGATTTACCCTGGGAGCCGGATTCGCTTCGAGATGCCCCCCACGACCGGGAGCGGTTGTTTGCGCGTTACCAGCAGGCACTTGCCGAAGACGGTTTCCCCTATGTGGAAGTTGCCGGTTCAGGGCGCCGGCGAACCGATACAGCCGCGGCTCAGGTCCGAACCTGGTTGGGACAGCAGTAAAACGACCACTATCAAAAATTCAATAGTTTTTCCGCCGCTGTCTCCATCTGGATTTCGATCTCCTCTCGATGGTTGTCCTGTGAGGCGTGAGCGAATGCCCAGCTGTACTCCCTGAGCCAGAAGGCGGCCAGACACCCGTGTAGACGAACCTCCGCAACCGTATCAGCCAGGTAGCGCTCACTGAGCGCCAGTAACCCGCCATCCTCCATCTGCAGTCCCTGGTGTAAGGTCACGAGGTCGAACAACGGATCGTTCATACCGAAAAACTCCCAGTCCAACGTCACCCAACCCTCTTTCCCGCGAATGACGTTCCAGGGGTTCAAATCGTTGTGGCAAGCCACAATCGGCCCGAGAGGCCAGGTCAGAGAGTTTACCAGGCGCGTGGCGTGAGGATGCGGTCGAGCGCCGGAGAGATACGTTCTTGAAAGTGCGATCGGGTCATAACAGCGATCGACCCGCGGCAAGTTGCCATGTAATTCCCCCAGATAGGCCAACAGCTCATCATCGCGAGGAGGATCATCAACCAGAAGACGTCCTGAGACCCACTCGGTAATCATCGCCCCGTTATTGACATCCAAAGCAACAAGTGGGGCAGTAGCGACGCGATGAGCGGCAAGATAAAAAGCGCGCTCCTGCCTCCAGTCCACATAAGGTTGGCTTCCACCTGGTGCCCGCAATACGTAACCCTTACCATCCAGCGAAAAGCGATAGTTGGCGTTTGCGTATCCCCCGGGCAGATAATCAAAAGCAAGATCCTGGGGTAGGTTCCAGTCAGGCATCAAGCGGCAGACAATTTCCAGCATCGCAGTAATTTGGGGTCAGTGTATAAATAGGGGGTGTCAGGCTACCATCTGAAAGTTGACCAGACCCCCTGTTTTTACCCTGGCCCCAAACTAAACCAGCCCGCTTACGGTAAACTCGCTCCCCCATGGAGGTTACCCTTTCCCGATTCGTCCACGCGCTCAGAAGCGCCGAAGTACCCGTATCACCCGCCGAGACGCTGGACGGATTCCAGGTTGTCCAGCAGGTGGGTATCAGCAATCCACGACTGTTGGAAGACTCTCTCGCCCTGGTGTTGGCGAAATCGCGCGAGGAGAAGGCACGATTTGCGGATTGTTTTTCACGGTTTTTTCATCAGCTTGCCTTTCAGGAACCACCCAAGCGCACGATGTTGCGCAACCTGGATAGCGCAGCCCTGATGGCTCTGGTCGAACGTCACGGTGATGAACAGTTATCCAAAGTATTGGCGAGCGTACTTCACGATGAACAGAGTTATCTTGCTTTCCTCGTTCAGGATGAGGCGGAACGATCGGATCTCGCTTCGATCAAGACATTGCGCGACAAGGCAACGCACATCGATCGGCTGTCTCGTGTTCTGGCAATTCCGGCGCTCGAACAGCTGCTTGCAACGGCTGGGGAAGGTGCGTCCGTTCACGTGGAATCGATCTCTGCGTTGCGATACCTGCGGCAGTATCTGCAGCAGCAGGTACGCAAGTATGTGGACGCCCAGTACCATCTGCACGTAGACGCTTCGGGCAGGAAAGCCCTCATCGAGGCCGCGCTGCGCGGTAGCCTCGATCAGATACCCCCGGGATATTTCGATGAAGTGGACCGGGTGGTGCACAAGTTGGCGGAACGACTTGCCCAACATCATCGCCGGCGTCGTAAACGGGCGCATCGTGGCACACTCGACATTAAACGCATGATTCGCGACAACGTTGCCTACGATGGAGCGTTCTTCAATTTGAGTTGGCGGCATAAGCGACAACGAAATTCAACGATCTACGTCGTATGTGACGTGAGTAAATCCATGAGTCGACTCGCTCGGTTTCTATTGCTGTTTCTGCACGATCTGAGCGATGTGCTGCCGAAGCTGCGCGCTTTTGTTTTCTCTAACCGTTTAGGCGAGGTGACTGAATTATTTGCCGAACACGGTCATGAACGTGCCGTCGAGGAGGCGCTTTTCCGCTGGGGCAACGGCTCAACGGACTACGGTTGCGCTCTGGTGGATTTTCGCGAGTTAGTCCATCAGGAGCTGGACCAACACGCTACCGTGATATTCCTGGGCGACGCGCGGGGTAACTACTTCGATCCGCGGGTAGACATCCTGCGTGCTATTTCGCAACGGGTGAAGCAGGTTTACTGGTTGAACCCCGAAACGCGTGATCGCTGGAAGGAAGGGGATTCGGCCATGCACGGCTACGCCCCGCACTGCCTGAAGATAGCGAACTGCTCCAGACTACAGGACATAGAACGCTTCGCCGACAACCTCCTGACGGCAACTCGGGCCGGGTGATAGCCGCTCTCGCGAGCGCTATTTGTTCTTGGTGATCGATGTAATATGCTCTTCCGTAGACGCGATTTGGAGTCCTCTTGGTAGAACTCAGCAACATATACCGCACAAAAAATAGCGACGTCGTCGATGCAGACGGGCATATCCTCGAGCCGCCTGATCTGTGGGAGAACTACCTGGAAGAAAGGTACCTCGACCGGGCACTGCGCATAGAGAAGGACGACAACGGCCTCGAGCGGCTTTCCATCGGCGGCAAACCATCGGTCATGTCTGCCAACGGTTTCCCCAGCACCCTTGGCCTCATGGGGAAAACGGCGAAGGCGGATTTCAGACCCGATCCGGAACGGACCTATCTGTCTAACATGCCGTTCGGTGCGATGGATGCCGACGAGCGGGTGCAGATGCTGGACGCGGAAGGCTTGGATGCAGCGGTGCTGTACCCGACTATCGGTATTCTTTGGGAAGCCGAACTCGAAGACGTCGAGTTGTCCCAGGCGTATTGCCGCGCATACAACCGCTGGATCGCCGATTTTTGCCGGCCTCATGGCAAACGGCTCGTGCCAATCGCGCATCTGTCGTTGGGTGATCCCGAAGCGGCTGCTGTGGAGCTTGAAAGGGCGGTGAAAGACGGCTGCCGTGGCGCCTTTGTGGTGCCGTTTACGCTGACCCACAAAGCCCATGGCCATCCAGATCATGATCCGCTCTACGCCAAGGCTCAGGAACTCGACGTGCCCATCGCCCTGCACCCAAGCTTCGAGCCGACGACATTACGTTCACAGCGTTTTGATGATCCACGCCGAACCCCATTACTCTCATCCGTTACCGCTTCCGATGGCGTGCGGCATGCGTTCACCACGTTCTTCGATTACGCCTCGTTTGATCGATTTCCCAATCTGAAGCTGGTCGTGCTGGAGTCGGGTGGCGGTTGGATCGGCTATTGGATGGATCGGCTCGACGCGGTTTATGAGGACACCATCATCGGCACGGGCGCGAAGACGCAGAAAAAACCGAGTGACTGGTTCAAGACCAACTGTTACATCTCGTGTGATCCGGATGAGCGAACGATCGCCGCCATGATGGCGTTACTGGCAGAAGACAGGTTCTTCTGGGCAAGTGATTATCCCCATGCCGATCACACACCGGATTATCTGAAGAAGCTGGATGGGTTGGCGGAGACCTTGTCGGGTACCGCGCGCTCGGGATTGCTGGGCGCCAATGTGCGAACAGCGTACGGATTTTAAGGCAACGTCCGGCCTTATTTAGGGTTTCTGGCTTTAGTTGAGATTCACCGCATACGCCATGGTCGGGCCGATTTCTTCGTGGAGCACGAGGTCTGCAATGGGGTCGAGGGGGGTTTCTTCGCGGTTGAGGATGGCGAGTTTTGCGCCGCGGCGTTTACTGTGTTCAGG
>SMUZ01011107.1_pt1 | contig 15594 bp, 16 predicted proteins | sample 2456421 | NCBI WGS metagenome assembly SMUZ01 (sample SAMN11095932, study PRJNA526329) | marine sediment metagenome | biome: Marine sediment; feature: Surficial sediment; material: Deep marine sediment; isolation source: Hadal surficial sediment | place: Pacific Ocean | collected 2014-11 | depth... | reverse complement strand
CCCCAGTCGAGCATAGCCGTAGGCAAGATATGCGTAGTAGAAGTGTGGTTCTGATTCCGGTACCGCGTGCGCCAGAATCTACTGTTTTCCCGCGCCGATCATCTCGACGTAACGACCGTAGGTGTCATACATGTGAAACAGCGATGCATACACCATTTGCGGTGGCTTAGGCAGGTCGAGCAGGCGTAGCAGCTGTGTCTCGGCGCGGTGAAAGTCGCCGCGTGTCCGATAACGGTTGGCGAGGTTGGTAGAGAGCACGGGATCGAGCGGATCGCGTGCCAGCGCCTCTTCCCATTGGGCGAAGGCTTCCGCAATCTTGTGCTGGCCACCCAGTGCGTTGCCGAGCCAGTTACGGGTGCCGACGAGGTTCGGATCGAGCGCCAGGGCCTGGCGCAATACCGGCTCGGCTGCCGCGTAGCCATGCTTCTGCAAGAACGAAAGGCCCTGGGCCGCAAGACCGATCGCATGTTCGGGATCCAGTTCCAGAGCGGCTGCGATCGAACGGTCCGCTTCTTCCTTGCGATCCTTGAAATGCACGGCGTCGCGGCCCGTGAGCATGAGTGCGATCGCCCGCCCGGCGTGCGGTTCCGCATATCGATTGTCGATTTCGATCGCATTGTCGAAGTGCTTTATGGCGTTCACCTCGAATCCCGGTGTGCGCGCACGCAAATATTCGCGCCCGAGCAGGAATTCCTGATACGCATCGATATTCGGCTGGTATCTACGATTGTCGATAAGGCTTGCGGACATCGTATCGGCGAGACTGGAGGCGACGGCGGCGGCGATTTCGCTCTGAATAGCAAAAATACCGCTCAACTCCCGGTCAAACTTCTGGCTCCAGACCTGAAAATTATTCTCATCAATGAGCTGCGCAGAAATCCGCAGGTTGTTTCCGTCCTTGCGCACACTTCCTTGCAGTATGTATTTGACGCCAAGGATGTCGGATAATTTTGCGGCGCCGAGTTCAATTCCTTTGAATGCAAAGGAAGATGTACGCGCGAGCACATGCATGTCGCGGTAGTCGGCCAGGCGGTGAAGTATTTCCTCGGAAATACCGTCGCAGAAATAGTCGTTGTCGGGATCCCCGCTAATGTTCACAAACGGCAGGACAGCCACGGAGTTCGGCAACTTGTCGACAATCGCCGTTAAGGCATCATCCTCGGATGCGGACTTGAGAACATCGCCCACGACGCTATACACAATGAGACCAACGGCAATAGTGAGCCCTGCCAATGTCAGGTAGTCGCCACGCCGTAGTTCCGCGGAGGGTGTACCGCTAACAGAATCAGCGGCCGCTGTGCGAACGATGCCCGCCGTCGTGATGTCGTACATCCACCCGAACAAAATCGCGATCGGAAATCCGAGGAAAGCTGCTATGAGTAAATAGCGAAGAGCTGCATCCGGGATACCCCAGGCAGGGAAGAATACATCGGCAACCTGGATGATTAGCCAGGCCGCTATAACATAGAGGGCCGCGACTCGCAGCACGCCACGCCGCCTTAGTTCGTCAATCAGGCCAGTGTTCACGAGCCCTCTGCCTCCAATTCTCACTTGCTCGCAAGCTTATCAAAGTGAGCACCGGGTGATGGGGAATTCCACGTCTTACAACGACAGCCGAATGGCCATGAGCATTCTGGATTGTGGGCGATTGGTAATCTGGCCTCGAAAAAATGCAGATGACCTGGCGATGGTCTACGTGCTACTCCTTGGCGATACTTATTCAGAAGCGCTAACGGTAACGGTTGCCCAACCCGGAAGTGAATTGCGAATCGCCGGCATTGAATGGGGCCGCCCGTAAAAAGGACCCGCTGACCGCTCGAAAAAAAATGCTCCTGGCTAGGTTTTTTTTGGAGTGGTGCCAAGGGTGCCAGACAGCCGCGCGATCTACATAGTAGGAATTGAGTTGCGCCTAGCTTGATAGCCAGTTTTCTACGTTTAAGCCGTGCACTCGCCGAAACTCCTTCTCATTGCCTGTAACAACGGTTAGTTTCGACGCCAATCCGTGCGCTGCGATGAGCAGATCATACGGACCGATCGGCGTGCCGAGTTTCTCGAGGTCAACGCGAATCCGACCGTAGTGGACGGCGATATCGGACGGCACGTCGAACACAGCAATTGCTTCAAGAATCGTCTCGATCTGCCGCCGAAGTTTGGATGATCTGCGTTTGGTTAGCCCGTACTCAATTTCGCAAGCGACTATAGGATTAATCCCGAACTCGTCAGGCTGTAGCGCCGCAACGCGATTCGCGACATTGCCTTGCGGGTTTCGGGCTATCTCACCAATAACATTTGTATCGAGAAGGTACGTCACTGGCCGAGGGGATCGGGATCCAATGGTGGCAAGTCGTCGACATCCGGCAATGTCTCTTTCGCCGGCAATGGTGACAACTCGCGGAGTACTTCGGCTAATTTGCGCTGCGGCGCCGGCTCAAGAATGAGTCGCTTCCCCACCTTTCGAATAATCACACGCTCGCCCGAGAATTCGAACTCTCGAGGAATGCGTACCGCCTGGTTGCGGCCGTTGCGGAATATTCGTGCTTCGCGTTCCTGCGACATGGCGATGATCTCCAATCGGCAAATAGCATAGGCCTAAGCAGATGCTGATAACACAGCGGTTACAAGGAACCAGTCGAACACCAGTTTCACTATTACTAATGATTTTAGTCAGATTCCCAACTGTTCTGGCGGGGTGTTCGAGTAGACGAATATTGCCGGAGGCCGGAAAAAACAAAGCCCCTGCAAGAGAGGCTATGCCGGTTCTGGTTTTTCTGGAAATCTGGCTCCCCGACCCGGACTCGAACCAGGGACCAATTGATTAACAGTCAATCGCTCTACCAACTGAGCTATCGGGGAATCACGTCTGAACGCGGCCGCGATTTTCGTTCAGGCCCCGCCTTAAGTCAAGCGTAGAGTGCGCGTTCAATACGTTTCATGGCTTCTCGAAGCCTGTCGATGGAACAGGCAAACGAGAGCCGCATGTAGCCTGGCGCGCCAAACGCAGAACCCGGGACGCAGGCGACATCCGCCTTGCTAATGAGCAGTTCGACCAGCTCTGTGTCACTGGCGAGGCCTTTGGCCCGCAGCAGGCCGGCGATCCTCGGAAACGCGTAGAACGTGCCTTCTCCGGGTCGGCATTCAAAGCCATCGAGCTTATTCAGGGCCGCGACGATATAGTTGTGACGTTTCTTGTACTCGGCAGTCATTTTCGCGACCACTGTCTGATCACCGTCCAGTGCTGCAGTCGCCGCAACCTGCGACACGCTGCAGGCATTCGACGTGCTTTGGCTCTGAATGGTTTTCATTGCCTTGATGAGTTCATGCGGGCCGGCCGCATAGCCGATTCTCCAACCCGTCATCGCATAGGCTTTCGACACGCCGTTAATCGTGATCGTTCTGTCGTAAAGATCCGGGCAGGCCTTTGCAAAGCTCAGGAAGGCCTCATCGGCCCACTGGATGTGTTCGTAAATTTCGTCGGAGACAATCGCAATCTTTGGGTGCTGTGCGAGGATTTCACCCAAGGCCTGCAATTCCGATCTTGTGTAACTGGCGCCCGTCGGATTGCCTGGGCTGTTCAGTATGAGCAGTCGCGTCCTGGCAGTAATCGCCGCCGCCAACTGAGCGGGCGTTATCTTGAAGTCAGCTTCCAGGCCAGTCTCGATGATGACGGGCTCAGCCTCGGCCAGCCGCACCATGTCGGGATACGACACCCAGTAGGGTGCGGGAATAATTACCTCGTCCTCGGCGCTCAGGAGGGCGAGGCACAGGTTGAACAGAGCCTGTTTGGCGCCCGACGTAACCAGAATCTGCTGGCTGCTGTAATCCAGCGAATTATCTTTGGCAAATTTTCGCTGAATGGCCGCCTTTAGCTCCGCTGTACCATCAATCGGCGTGTATTTTGTGGCGCCGTCGGCAATGGCTTTGACTGCTGCATCCTTGATGAACTGCGGGGTGTCGAAGTCGGGCTCGCCGGCGCCGAGACTGATGATGTCGCGACCTTGCGCCCGCAGTTCTGTCGCCAGCGCGAGCACGGCACCTGTGGCTGATGGCTTGACCCGAGCCATGCGGGATGAAACTGATAAGCTCACTCGATTGCCTCCTGGAAACTGCTACCGAATGGTACGTGAAACGATATCCTTGCCCAAGAAGTCTAAAGTGGATGATCGAGATCGCTTGACGCTGGTATCCGACTATCAGCCGGCCGGCGACCAGGGTCCGGCGATCGCGGCTCTGATCGAGGGTCTGGGCGATGGGCTTGCACGACAGGTTTTACTGGGTGTGACAGGGTCGGGCAAGACATTCACGATTGCCTGCATGATCGAACGCGTGCAGCGCCCCGCCATCGTGCTGGCCCCGAACAAAACGCTCGCAGCGCAGCTCTACGGTGAAATGCGAGAGTTTTTCCCGCGCAATGCGGTTGAGTACTTTGTCTCTTATTACGATTACTACCAGCCCGAGGCCTACGTACCGAGCTCCGATACCTACATCGAAAAAGATGCATCGATCAATCAGCACATTGAGCAAATGCGTCTGTCGGCGACTAAAGCGCTGATCGAACGTCCCGATACGATCATTGTCGCCACTGTCTCGGCGATTTACGGCCTCGGCGATCCGGAAGCCTATTTCCGCATGATCCTGCATCTGGTGCGCGGGGACCGCACTGACCAGCGCGGGATATTGAGCCGGCTTGCCGAATTGCAGTACACGCGCAACGATGTAGACCTGTCGCAGGGTACCTACCGGGTTCGCGGCGATGTCATCGATATATTTCCAGCCGAATCCGAGCGAGATGCGGTCCGGATTGAGCTGTTCGACGAGCAAATCGAGTCTCTGTCCTACTTCGACCCGTTGACAGGCGAGGTCTCCAGACGTGTGCCGCGGCTGACAATCTTCCCGAAAACGCATTACGTCTCCCAGCGAGAGACCTTGCTGGCGGCCTGCGAGCATATCGAGGTCGAGTTGAGAGCGCGCCTTGTGGATTTGCGTGACAGAGATAAACTTGTGGAAGCTCAAAGACTTGAGCAGAGAACTTTATATGATCTCGAGATGATTCGGGAGCTCGGCTATTGCTCGGGAATAGAGAACTACTCTCGCTATCTGTCGGGCCGCAAGATCGGCGAAGCGCCGCCGTGTCTTTTCGACTACCTGCCGGCGAACGCGTTGCTGATCGTGGACGAGAGCCATGTGACAGTGCCGCAACTGGGTGCCATGTATAAAGGTGACCGATCGCGCAAGGAAACCCTGGTCGAACACGGCTTCCGCCTGCCGTCGGCGCTCGACAACCGGCCACTGCGATTTGACGAGTTTGAGCGGCTGTCGCCGCAGACGATCTATGTTTCTGCAACTCCGGGTGATTATGAGAAGGAGCATGCGGACAAAATCGTCGAGCAGCTCGTGCGTCCTACAGGGCTGGTCGATCCTCAGATCGATGTTCGACCCGCGAGTACGCAGGTGGACGACGTGCTGTCGGAAATTGGCAAGCGAGTTGCGGTCGGCGAGCGCGTGCTGATCACCACGTTGACCAAGCGCATGTCCGAGGATCTAAGCGACTATTTGCAGGAGCATGGCGTGCGCGTGCGGTATTTGCACTCGGATATCGGCACAGTCGAGCGAACCGAGATCATCCGGGACTTGCGCCTGGGGGCGTTCGACGTTGTGGTCGGCATCAACCTGCTTCGAGAAGGGCTGGATATGCCTGAGGTATCGCTGGTCGCGATTCTCGACGCAGACAAAGAGGGCTTTCTGCGCTCGGAGCGTTCTTTGATTCAGACTATCGGGCGCGCGGCGCGTAACGTGAACGGCATGGCCATCCTGTATGCGGACCGCATGACAGGATCCATGCAGCGCGCAATCGACGAGACCAACAGGCGGCGTGAACGCCAGGACCGCCACAACAAGAAGCATGGCATCAAGCCGACGACCATCATCAAGCAAGTCGCCGATATTATGGAGGCGTCCTACCCGGTACCCAAACGGGCTCGCGGCAAGGCCGCGGAAGAGGCGGCGCTGTACGCATCGATGACCCCCGAGCAACTGATAAGGCGTGCCGCGAAGCTCGAAAAACGCATGCTGAAGCATGCTCGCGACCTGGAATTTGAGGAGGCGGCTGGGCTGCGTGACGAGATTCAACGCATCCGCGCAGACAGCCTCGGCATAGGGGATCGCAAGGCCGGCTGACGGGCCTGAAAAAAGCCTGCCCAGGGCCTTGCGAACATCCAATGGTTTCAGTATCTTGTGCCGCCCCTCGCAGGAGGTGGCAGGGTTTTTGCGGGCGATTAGCTCAGGGGTAGAGCGCCACGTTGACATCGTGGAGGTCGCTGGTTCGAGACCAGCATCGCCCACCAGAATTCTTTGCTTTATATGGTTGTTTCCTGCACTCCGGCTATATAGAATCGCGGTCCCGCGTCGGCATTAGGCCAGATGGGCCTGTTTGGCCGTCGCAGGACTTGTTTTTTGCTGGAGGATTTCAGGATCGCAGTATCAAAGCGCGTAAGGCGCAATGACGAAATAGACGCCGTCGAGGTACGAGTAATCGACTCGACGGGAGAACAACGCGGCGTCATGCCATTGGCTGATGCGATCGAGGTCGCCAAGAGTGAAGGGCTGGACCTGGTGGAAGTTTCACCGAACGTTGATCCGCCTGTGTGTCGCATTATGGATTTTGGCAAACACTTGTTCGAACAGAACAAGAAGGCCCAGTCCGCGAAGCGCAAGCAAAAGCAAGTTCATGTTAAAGAGATTAAATTTCGTCCGGGGACGGACGAAGGCGATTATCAGATTAAGTTGCGTAAGCTTATTCATTTCCTCGAGATCGGGGACAAGACGAAAGTTACGTTGAGATTCAGAGGTCGGGAGATGGCGCACAAGGAATTGGGCGCGCAGCTGCTGGCCCGGGTCAGGAAAGACCTGGAAGAATTTGGTGCAATTGAGCAAGTGCCGCAGATGGAAGGACGGCAAATGGTCATGGTTATCGCACCAAAGAAAAAGTGAGTATCGGTTTGCAGGAAGGTCCTCAGGCCCGAATCAAGCATTTACCCCGCCTGTGACGGTTGCCACTTGTTTACAAGTGTCAGCGCGAAGCAAGGCTAGAAAAGTGGAGACGACGAAATGTCGAAGATGAAGACCAACCGGGGCGCAGCCAAGCGCTTCAGTAAGACGGGCAAGGGTGGCTACAAACGAGCCCAGTCCCACCTCAATCATATTCTTACGAAAAAGAAGCCGAAGCGTAAGCGTCAGCTGGGCTCTACCCAGCAGGTTGCTGCTGCCGACGTCAAGAGCGTGCGCCGCATGCTCCCGTACAGTTAAGAGGAGATTGAGATATGGCACGAGTTAAAAGTGGCGTTACCGCCAAAGCACGTCATAAGAAAGTCCTCTCGAAAGCGAAGGGCTATTACGGCGCGCGCAGTAAGTTATTCAAGACGGCCAAGCAGGCAGTCATCAAGGCTGGCCAGTATGCCTATCGCGATCGCCGGCAGCGTAAGCGTGTGTTCCGCGCGTTGTGGATTACGCGTATCAATGCGGCCGCACGTCTGCACGGGCTGTCGTACAGCCGCCTGATCAATGGTCTGAACCGCGCAGAGATCGAAGTGGACCGCAAGGTCCTCGCCGATATCGCAGTTCACGATCCAGAGGCATTTGGCGCAATCGCTGAGGCTGCCAAAGCCGCACTGGCAGAGGCTGCTTAATCCGGTAAGGGTCGGGCGCGGGTGACCGAACCCGGCCCCGGATTCGCTCCCATGCAAGCGCTTAACGAGCTCGTTGCAAATGCTGCATCAGAGATTGATGCGGCCGGCGATCTTGCGTCGCTGGATAAGGTTCGCGTGCATTACCTGGGTAAGAAGGGTGAGCTCACCGAGCGCCTCAAAGGCGTGAGCCAGCTGCCCAAGAATGAGCGTCCTGCAGCTGGTCAGGACATCAACCGGGCAAAGCAGGATGTGCAGCAAGGCCTGAACGCACGCCGCGACGCGCTGGAATCGGAGGCACTTGAAAAAAAGCTGGCCGAGGATGCCATCGACGTTAGCTTGCCGGGTCGCGGTCAGGACATCGGTGGTCGCCATCCTGTGTCGAGAGCGATGCTGCGGATCGAGAAGATTTTTCAGAACGCGGGCTTCGGAATTCGTACGGGTCCTGAAATCGAGGATGACTTCCACAACTTCACGGCCTTAAATATTCCCGAAAATCATCCGGCACGTGCAATGCACGACACGTTTTATTTTCCGGGCGGAAAGCTGCTGCGCACTCACACCTCACCCGTGCAGATTCGTTCGATCGTGAAAGAAGGCGTTCCCATACGGATTATTGCGCCGGGTCGTGTTTACCGCTGCGATTCAGACCAGACCCATACGCCGATGTTTCACCAGGTCGAAGGTCTGGTCATTGACAAAAATGTCAGCTTTGCGAATCTGAAAGCTGTCTTGCATCAATTTGTTGAAAACTTTTTCGAACGCAAAGCCGAACTTCGTTTTCGTCCGTCCTACTTCCCGTTCACCGAGCCCTCGGCCGAGGTCGATGTGCGTTGGGAGGAAGGCAAGTGGCTCGAGATTCTGGGCTGCGGCATGGTACACCCGAATGTCCTCGAAAGTGCCGGCGTTGATCCCGAGGTTTACACAGGTTATGCCTTTGGCATCGGTGTCGAGCGCCTGGCCATGTTGCGCTATGGCGTAACAGACCTGCGCACGTTTTTCGAGAATGACTTGCGCTTCCTCGCGCAGTTTCGGTAAGCATTATGAAGATTGTAGAATCCTGGTTGCGTGAATGGGTTAATCCCGAGCTTGATACCGAGGCTCTGGGTCATCAGCTCACGATGCTTGGCCATGAGGTCGACGGAATTTCGATTGAGGGCGCGGATCTCGATGGGGTTGTCGTGGCGGAGGTCATTGAATTCGGTAAACACCCCGATGCCGACCGTCTTAGCGTCTGCAAAGTGTCAAACGGCGAGGGTGACTTGATTGACATCGTCTGCGGTGCCGGAAATCTCTTCACCGGCATGAAAACGCCGCTCGCAACACCTGGCGTTACCCTGCCAAACGGCCTCACATTGCGCAAGTCCACGATTCGCGGCGTTGTATCAAACGGCATGCTCTGTTCGGCCGTCGAGCTGGGTCTTGGCGCAGAGTCGGACGGGATTATCTCCCTGCCGGCCGATGCGCCTGTCGGAGCAGCACTCGCAGATTATCTGCATCTTCCGGATGCGGTAATCGATCTCGACCTGACTCCGAACCGTGGCGATTGCTTCAGCGTTCTTGGCATTGCCAGAGACGTTGCCGCGCTGACGGGCGCCGAACTAAAAAATGCCAGTGTCGAAAGCGTGCCCGCGACCATTGATGATCAGCTTGAGGTCGAGGTACTCGACGCAGCCGGCTGCCCTGTTTTTGCAGGTCGCGTGATTCGCGGTATCGATCCAGGCGCACGTTCACCGTTATGGATGGTGGAGCGCCTGCGGCGTTCCGGCCTGCGAGAGATCCATCCCGTCGTCGACATAAGCAACTACGTCATGCTCGAATTGGGCCAGCCGCTGCACAGCTACGATCTTGGTCTCGTTAAGGGCGCCATCAAGCCCAGGATCGGCAAGCAGGGCGAAACACTCACCTTGCTTGACGGCACGGACGTCAAGGTCAAAGAGGGTACGCTGGTTATCAGTGACGATAGCGGCGTGATTGGCCTCGCGGGCATCATGGGCGGGCTCAGTACGTCGGTTAGCGACAAGACCATCGATGTGTTCTTTGAAGCGGCTTTCTGGCCACCGGATTTCATGGCCGGCCGGGCACGTCTGTATGGCCTGCACACGGATGCATCGATGCGTTTTGAACGTGGTGTGGATCCCACGGGACAGGGACGCGCTGTCGAACGTGCAACCGAATTATTGCTGGAGATTTGCGGTGGAGCTGCAGGTCCGCTGGTCGTCACCGAGGCGCGCGACCATATTCCCAAATTGACTTCCATTCGCCTGCGACGCGACCGAATTACCCGACTCCTTGGCGTCGAGATCGCTGATGAGATTGTCGCGGATATTCTTGTTCGACTCGGGCTCGCCGTCGCCAATGCGGACGATGGTTGGGACATAATTCCCCCGTTACATCGCTTCGACATCGCGATCGAAGCGGATTTGATCGAGGAGGTCGCGAGAATTCACGGCTACGATTCGATTCCTGAGACAACAGGGGTCGCCGAAACACCATTGGCAACTGCAACCGAGTTGCGTATCGACCTGGAGACCGTCGCAACGACGCTTGTTGCACGCGACTATCAGGAAGTTGTCACTTACAGTTTTATTGATGCAGATGCGGACGAATGCATCACGGGCAAAGAGTCCTTGTTAAAACTCAGCAATCCGATCTCATCGGAAATGTCGGTCATGCGTGCCTCGTTATGGCCAGGCATGCTGGAAGCGGCTGCGCGCAATGCGGCTCGTCAACAGGAAAGAATTCGTCTTTTTGAAATGGGTAAATCCTTTCACGGCAGCCTGGAGGATCACGACGAACGTGTTCGCATCGCGGGTCTTGCGAGCGGCCCGGTGTTCGCGGAGCAATGGGGAAGCAAGGCACAGCCTGTTGATTTCTTTGACATAAAATCAGATGTAGCCGCGTTGTTGGATTTGGCGAACGGCGATCATGAGGTCACGTTCGAGGCGCTTGTACATCCGGCTTTGCAGCCAGGTCAGTCCGCGAACATTCTTCGAAATGGAGCAGCGATCGGCGTCATTGGAAAATTACATCCGCGGGTTGCAAATCACTTCGCGTTAAAACGAAATGTATTCGTGTTTGAGCTGGATGCTGAAAAGACACTGGCGTCACAGCCGACAGAAGCGGAACTTGTTTCCAGATTCCCAAGCATTCGCCGTGATATTTCGTTCTTTGTCGATGAGAAAGTCAGCTCGGCAGAGCTCATTAAAGCGGCTGCTTCAGCGGCCCCTGATCTGATACAAAGTGTCAGAATTTTTGACGTTTATACAGGGCAGGGCGTAGAAGTTGGGCTAAAAAGCGTTGCAATAGGCTTGATTTTGCAGGAAACATCCCGCACCCTTACTGACGATGATGCGGATGCCGCACAAGCCGCGGCGGTGTTAAAATTGCAACAAGAATTCGCTGCCGAATTGAGAGATTAGATTCAATGGCGTTAACAAAAGCTGACATGGCGGAATCGCTGTTTAACGAGCTGGGGCTGAACAAGCGCGAAGCTCGAGAACTCGTCGATATGTATTTTGAAGAGCTGCGTGCATCACTGGCAGTTGGGGAGCAGGTCAAACTTTCCGGGTTCGGGAATTTTGATCTTCGGGATAAAAAAGAAAGACCGGGCAGAAATCCGAAGACCGGACAAGAGATTCCAATCTCTGCACGTCGCGTTGTGACGTTCCGGCCCGGACAAAAACTAAAGGCCCGAGTGGAAGCATATGCTGGAACCGGGGAATAACGACGAACTACCTCCAATTCCTGGCAAGCGCTACTTCACGATTGGTGAAGTAAGCGATCTTTGCGCAGTGAAACCCCATGTACTTCGGTACTGGGAGCAGGAGTTCCCACAACTCAAACCTGTGAAACGTCGCGGGAATCGCCGCTATTACCAACGTCAGGACGTGCTGATCATTCGCCAGATCCGCAGTCTTCTGTATGAAGAAGGCTTCACTATTGGCGGTGCACGCCAACGCCTGACGGGCGATGCAGCGAAATCGGACGTTAGTCAAAGCCAGCAAATCATCAAGCAGTTACGTACGGAGCTTGAGCAAGTCCTCAAGATTCTCAGACGTTAAATATCTTCCGGTCGGGGCGTAGCGCAGCCTGGTAGCGCACCACAATGGGGTTGTGGGGGTCGGAAGTTCGAATCTTCTCGCCCCGACCATTTGATCAGATACGAAAATGCCTCCCTCGCAAGAGTGGGAGGCATTTTTGTATCTGATCGAGTGGCGGGAAGTGGAAGTACCCAGAAAAGTTCGCACCGAGGCCGGCTTTGCCGGCCGACAAAGGTCGCGAAACGACGGTAATCTTCTCGCCCCGACCAATTTATTTAAATCGCACTTGGCCTGAAGCTCAGGCCGGTAAGTCAGACTGCGGCAATTTTCGATCTTCGATACCCAGCAGGATTGGCTCCGCCGACTCCCGGTAAATATTCACTTTTGCGTTATACGCAATGCGTGTCAGCCCGTGCTTATCCGTGATCGTCAGTCGCCGGATATTGAATTGACCGTCGCCCATGTCTTCGCCCGTCAAATAGCACTTGATCGCTGTCACTCTTTCACCCGAAATCTCCATCCCGCTGAGCTTGGACAGATTGCCCTGGGCACGCTGCAGGAAGCTGACCGCATCGAGGTTTGCCTGAGTTGCTTCGGGGTCCGTTGGTCCCGTCAAAACGTCGGTGAGAAAATCGCCGACGAGTATCTGTCCCGGAAGCGCTGCTTCAATCATGCGTGCAAGCTCGATCGTCACATCACCAACGATAAAGTCGTGCATGGTCGGGTTAAGTCCCTCGGCCTGGTGGAATTCATAGCAGCTGCCGACGTGAAAACAGGCTCTCAGTCGTGGCACGGCATTGGACGATGATTTGGCGCGTGCGATGGCATTGTCGGCCAGTACAATGTGCATGAAGTGGTACAGGTTAACGTTGGCCTCGAGGCCGTCATCGCGATTCCAGATATAGAAACCATCGCCACTCGATGAACGCGCGAAGTTGATTCCAATATCCTGCTCGAGCATCTTTGCATGCGCCGAATTCAGGGAATAGGAGAGGCTGTTCAGTTGCGTCATTTGCTCGAACGGCGTGAGCAGGCTAAAGCCCACGATATCGAACAAGGTTACGGCGCGACTGGCGATGTAGTTAATGCCGTAGCGACAAATCATTTTTTCGATGATTTGCGTTTCGACGTCGTGCCCCGAAAGCGGCTCACGCAACGGTATGTAATTTGGCTGTACGTCCAGCAGGCGAGCGACCTTCTGCATCTGCGTGAACGTCAGTTGCCGATTTCCCGAAATCAGGTCAGTGATGAAGCGCGGAGAAATTCGTGGCTTTTGGCTTTCCGGTTGGATTGCTGTGTACTCAGCGATCGCGTAATGCGGTACGACAAGCACCAGCACCCCTTGATCGAGGGGCGACCAGCTAAGGATGTTGTTCTGGCCCAGCGCCCAGTGCTCATGCAGGCTACGCTCCAGCTGGACCAGGTTGCTGCGCTGCCGCAGCCCCATCTCCTGAGCGAGCCCGGCAAGCTGGTCCAGATACGGCGTAAAATCGGCGATTCGACGTATTCCGGATTGCGATAGATTTTCCATGTCCATACAGATTGCCGACGCTAATCAAGTCTCATGTTTATCGCAAGTAATATCCGAAAGTGATTGTAAGCTGCGGGAAAATCGGGATTATTACATGCATTCGAAAGAATGATAGTTTACATAACTTATTCGACCTGAGCCGATATTTAGCATGCAAGACACTGCGCCGAGTATAGAAGAGATTGTCGCACTGAGTAAGTCGCAGGCGACAAGAATTGTGCGCACACCGAGCGTTCGCTGTGCGGGAATAGAAGATACCCTGGATAACGGCACGATCGTCTACGGCAAACTTGAATTTCTGCAACACACAGGGACCTTCAAAGCGCGTGGCGCATCGGCCCTGACGAGTAAGCTAAGCGTTGAACAACGCGCTATCGGTGTTACGGCGGTCAGTGCCGGAAATCATGCCATCGCCGTGGCCTATGCCGCAAATGTGGTCGGCACGCATGCGAAAGTCGTCATGATAGCCTCCGCAAATCCCTGCAGAATCGCAGCGTGTCGCGCGCTCGGTGGCGAGGTTGTCCTCGCCGATACAGCACACTCAGCATTTGAGGTCGCCGAGAAGATTCAACGCGATGAAGGGCGATTTTTTGTCCACCCGTATGAAGGACGGGACATTGCAATGGCTACGGGGACGGTCGGTCTTGAGATTGCTCAGCAGATTGATGATTTCGACGTTGTGCTGGTGGCAATCGGTGGCGGCGGTTTGATAGGAGGTATATCGAACGCGCTGAAACAACTGCAGCCAGATTGCGAAATCATCGGCGTCGAGGCCAAAGGCGCTGATTCCATGCATCGCAGTTTCGTCACGGGTAAACCAGAGTCAATCGACGCAGTAAAAACAATTGCCGACAGCCTGGGCGCTCCGTATGCGTTGCCGTTCTCGTTCAGCCTGTGCCGCAGGAATGTCGATCAGCTGGTCCTGGTGTCGGATACTCAGCTTCGAGAGGCTATGGGCTTCCTGTATTCGCACATGCAAATTGCCGTTGAGCCGGCGTGTGCGGCCGCGACCGCAGCCTTGCTGGGACCATTGCGCGAGCAGCTTGCGGGCAGGATAGTTGTGCTGGTTTTCTGCGGTAGCAATATCGATTGGGCGACCTGGCAAGCGCAGGCGATTCTCAATTGACATGTTAATTGAACGCTTAAAAAGCATCGTCGGATCGAAAGGGTGGACGCAGGATGCGAGCGAGCTTGAGCCACACCTGACCGAGTGGCGAAATGCCGTGCGCGGACAAACCCCGATCATGCTTTCCCCGGCGTCAACCGAGGAAGTGTCAAAGCTTGTGCGGGCTTGCGCGGATGCGGCTGTGGCGATTGTCCCCCAGGGAGGCAACACGGGCATGTGCGCCGGGGCGATTCCGGATGCATCGGGCAAGCAAGTTATCTTGAATCTCGCCCGGATGAACAACATTCGCACAGTCGATCCATGGGACTTTTCGATGGTCGTCGACGCGGGCTGCGTTCTTGCCAATATTCAGCAGGCCGCCAGGCAGGTTGATCGATATTTTCCATTGAGCCTGGGCGCAGAAGGCAGTTGCCAGATTGGCGGCAACATTTCGACCAATGCCGGCGGTATCAATGTAATTCGATACGGAACCACGAGAGACCTCGTATTAGGGCTGGAAGTGGTCCTGGCGGACGGCAGGATCTGGAACGGCATCAAGACACTTCGCAAGGACACGGCCGGCTATGACCTGAAGCAGCTGTTTATCGGCAGCGAGGGAACCCTGGGAATTATTACGGCTGCCGCGTTGCGACTGTTTCCGGACCCGGGGAATACAACAACGACACTTATCGCGATCAAAAATGCCGGAAACGCCGTGCCATTGTTAGCGAAATTGAGAGCCTCTCTAGCCGACCGTATAGAGGCATTTGAGCTCATGGGAGGGAACACGCTGGCTCTTGTCGAGCGACATATACCCGATTCGAAAATTCCCTTTGAGGAGAGCTACCCCTGGTATGTGCTGATCGAGGCATCGGTTGAGGGATCGCCTGATGTGCTCGTCAATGCGTTGGCGCATTGTCTCGACAAAGGGCTCCTGCTGGACGCCGTCGTCGCCAAAAGCAAAGCAGAGGCCGCCAGGCTCTGGCGCCTCCGCCACTCGATCGCAGAGGCCGAGAAACGCGAAGGGGTCGGCCTCAAGCACGATATATCGGTGCCGATCGGTCGTATGGAAGAGTTTCTCGCTCGCGCCGAGAAACTACTCAGGGAGGCATTTCCGGAGTCAGAACAGTTCGTTTTCGGTCATGTCGGGGATGGCAATCTGCACTACAACGTGCACCTTCAGCGCGCGTCCGGGGAGAACGAATACTAGCAGAAAAAAGCGAGAATCACAGCCCT
>SMUZ01051718.1_pt1 | contig 15619 bp, 15 predicted proteins | sample 2456421 | NCBI WGS metagenome assembly SMUZ01 (sample SAMN11095932, study PRJNA526329) | marine sediment metagenome | biome: Marine sediment; feature: Surficial sediment; material: Deep marine sediment; isolation source: Hadal surficial sediment | place: Pacific Ocean | collected 2014-11 | depth... | reverse complement strand
CGTCTTTGCTGATCGCGCCGAATACCTCGGTGACAGCGACTACGTTGACGTACCGATGGAGCGCCTGACCAGCGACGAGTACATGCGCATTCGCGCGCAGGAGATCGACCCGGAATACATTTCGACTCTCAACGGCGTTGCACCCGGACTCGAATCCACTGACACGACTCATTATTCGATTGTCGACAAAGACGGCAATGCGGTATCGAATAGCTACACACTGAACCTCCATTTCGGTAGCGGTGTCGTTGTCGAAGGCGCCGGCTTCCTGCTCAACGATGAGATGGACGATTTCAGCGTTAAACCCGGTGTGCCAAATGCCTACGGAGTCGTTGGCAGTACGGCGAATGAAATTCAACCCGGCAAGCGCCCGTTATCGTCCATGTCACCGACGATATTGTTGCGTGATGGCGAGGTCGAACTCGTCATCGGGACACCGGGTGGCTCAACGATCTTTACGTCGGTGTTTCAGACAATCATCAACATACTCGATTTTGATATGACCCCGCTCGAGGCTGTGGGCGCGACACGCTTTCACCACCAACTGCTGCCAGCCGATCTCATTACCTACAGTCCACTCGTGCCACTGCCTGCGGAGATAATTTCGCAATTGTCGGACCGGGGATATCGTGCGGAGCCACACTCTTTCTCCTTTGGCGACATGCAGGTCATCGTCCGCGATGGCGATAATTGGGACGCCGCATCGGACCCGCGCAACAGGGGCGAGTCACGCATACTGCAATGACGATTCGATCTCTTTGTATTACCGAAGGCGCCGACCGGCCGACGATTGAAACCTTCATTGGCATGCACCGTGCCGGCATTGAACTCACCGTGGTTTGCCCGGCCGACCATCCCAACCACAAACGTCTCTGCAATGCCGGTGTCGCGGTGATCGACATTCCACTTAAGAAAAATTTTGATGCGTCCGGCACTGCATTGCTGCGCGAGGAGTTGATTCGCGGTCGTTACCAGATCATTCACACGTTCAATAGCCGTGCTCTTACGAACGGTCTGCGCGCTGCCAGAAATTTACCCGTTAAAGTTATCGCCTATCGCGGCATCGTCGGAAACCTGAGCTTTTTGGACCCAATGTCGTGGATGCGTTACCTCAATCCTCGAATCGACCGGATCGTTTGCGTTTGTGAAGCAATACGGAGCTGGTTCCTGCAAATGCGGCCGGCGTTCCTGCGCATGCCCGCCACGCGGCCGGTCACTATTTACAAGGGCCACAAGCGAGAGTGGTACACAGACGAACCGGCGGATCTTACGGCCGAAGGCATTCCCGCGGATGCCTTCGTTATCGCCTGTACGGCCACCTACAGACCGCGCAAGGGAATCGACTACCTCATCGAGGCGCTGGAAAAGCTACCGGCCGATATTCCGGCGCACCTGATGCTGGTCGGTGACATGTCCGCGGACAAATTGACAGCGTTGATCGAGCGCAGTCCCGCACGCGATCGAATTCACCGCATCGGTTACAAAAACAATGCGCCCGCCTACAGTGCCGCCAGCGATATTTTCTGCCTGCCATCAACCAAACGCGAAGGCCTGGCTCGCGCGATCATCGAAGCGATGATTTACGGAGTGCCGGCCGTTGTGACGAACAGTGGCGGCAGCCCGGAACTCGTGGTTGATGGTGAATCCGGGTATGTCGTGCCAATCAAGAATGCACAGGCGCTCGCCGATGCATTCGAAAAACTGTATCGCGATCCGGAGCTTCGGCAGCGGATGGGCGCTGCCGCCGCGCAGCGCATAGCTACGAGTTTTCGCAACGAAGATACGATTCAACAAACGATCGCCCTGTACGAGGAACTATCCGGCCAGCGGTAACTCGGTCGAATACTTGACGCGCCGCAGCACAAACGTTGAACTCGCCGAACGAACCGCAGGGTGTTTCAGGATCTGCGAATTCAGGAATTCCGTATAGGTTTCCATGTCGTTAACGACGACGTGCAACATGTAGTCCCGCTCACCGGCTATCGAAAAACATTCAGTGACCTCGGGCAACAGCCCGACGTGAGTTTCAAATGACAGCCGATTCTCGTCACTGTGCTCGGTCATCGCGATCAACAACAACACCTGGATATTGAAGCCGGCCAGCTTCGGATCGAGCAATGCGACCTTGCTGCGGATGAGGCCGGATTTCTCGAAATCTCGCATACGGCGCCAGCAGGACGTACGGGACATGCCCGCCTCTTCGGCCAGATCCGCCTGGTTGCGTGTGACGTCGCGCTGCAAGGCCTTCAGGAGCAGACGATCCGATCGGGACAGTTTCATGGTGTATTTTGCTCGTTTATTGAGATAATTCGGACTATATGGTTCAGATTATTGCATAAGTTGGGAGACTAAGGGCACATTGCGCGCAATAAATGGGCACAATGCCGACAGGAATTATGTACCCCGCGGGAGCGACTCATGCCAGATCTCTACGAAAACCCCATGGGCCTCGACGGCTTCGAATTTGTCGAATTCGCCGGACCCGACGCAGAACATTTCGCGAAAATATTTCACCTCCTCGGCTTCGAGGCCGTCGCACGCCATCGTTCCAAGGATGTGACCCTGTACCGCCAGGGCGGCATCAACTTCATTCTCAATAATGAGCCGAAAAGCCACGCCGCCTACTTCGTGCAGGAACACGGCCCGGCCGCGTGCGGAATGGCCTTTCGCGTCAAGGATGCACACGTCGCCTACGAGCGTGCGCTCGAGCTGGGTGCTCAGCCGATCGAGATTCCGACCGGCCCGATGGAATTGCGGCTTCCGGCCATCAAGGGAATCGGCGGCGCGCCCTTGTATCTCATTGACCGCTACACCGAGGGCAATACGATCTACGACATCGATTTTGAATTCTTTGACGGCGTTGATCGTCAACCCGAGGGCTGTGGATTCAATGAGATCGATCACCTCACCCACAACGTGTACCGCGGCCGCATGGATTTCTGGTCAGATTTCTACGAACGCTTTTTCAACTTCCGCGAAATTCGCTACTTCGACATAAAAGGCGAGTACACGGGCCTGGTATCCAAAGCCATGAGTGCGCCGGACGGCCGCATCCGCATTCCCCTGAATGAGGAAGCCTCTAAAGGCGTAGGCCAGATCGAGGAATACCTGATGGCATTCAATGGTGAGGGCATCCAGCACATCGCGCTTTCCTGCGACAATCTGTATGACTGCTGGGACCGGCTAAAAAAGCGCGGCATGGAATTCATGGCCGCACCACCCGATACGTATTACGAAATGCTGGACCAGCGCCTGCCTGGTCACGGCGAACCGCTTGATGAACTGCAGGCGCGTGGCATACTGCTCGACGGCTCCACGGAAAACGACGACCCCCGATTGCTGCTGCAGATTTTTTCGAACACGATGGTCGGTCCGACGTTCTTCGAGTTCATCGAACGCAAAAAGGATGAGGGCTTCGGAGAAGGCAATTTCAAGGCGCTGTTCGAATCAATCGAACGCGACCAGATCGCACGCGGCGTTGTGAGCGAGTCATAACAGGGGGCAGCTGTGAAAATTGAGCGAATTCATCACGTAGCGTATCGCTGCAAGGATGCCAAAGAGACTGTTGAGTTCTACCAGCGCGTCCTGAACATGGAGTTTCAGCTCGCGTTTGCGGAAGACCAGGTACCGTCAACGAAAGAACCCGATCCCTATATGCACGTGTTTCTCGACGCCGGCATGGGCAACGTACTCGCGTTTTTTGAATTGCCGACGCGTGAACCCATGGACCGGGACCGCAACACGCCGGAATGGGTGCAGCATATTGCCTTCGAAGTGAAAGACTACGAGACACTCGTAGAAGCGAAGAAGCACATTGAATCCGAGGGACTGGATGTGATCGGCCCCGTCAATCACGGCATCTTCCAGTCGATTTATTTCTTTGATCCGAGCGGCCATCGTCTGGAGTTGGTCGCAAATACGCAGACTCAGGATCAAATCGACGAGCTCAAACGCGTCGCGCCCGCGATGCTGGAAGAATGGAGTCAAACCAAGCGCGCACCAAAACATGCAGCTTGGCTACATGAACTTGAATTTACAGGTGGTAAACAATGAAGCTCGCTTCCTTAAAGCAAGGCCGCGACGGCCGGCTTGTCATCGTCTCCAAGGATTTGTCCCGTTACGTTGCCGCTGCTGATATCGCAGCGACCTTCCAGGATGCTCTGGATGACTGGGCGACAGTGGCGCCGAAGCTGGAAGCATTGGCCGCGACGCTGGAGTCTGGCGGCGGCGAGGCTTTCGATTCGAACGATTGTTCATCTCCCTTACCGCGCGCCTTCCAGTGGGCCGACGGCTCGGCCTACGTCAATCATGTGGAACTCGTGCGAAAAGCCCGCGGCGCTGAAATGCCGGACAGCTTCTGGACCGAACCGCTGATGTACCAGGGCGGCTCTGACTCTTTCATCGGACCGCGCGAGACGATTCTCGCGGCCAGCGAAGACTGGGGCATCGATTTCGAGGCCGAGGTCGCCGTCATCACGGGCGATGTACCGATGGGTGTCAGCGCATCGGATGCTGCCGACTACGTGCAACTCCTTATGATCGTTAATGACGTGTCTCTTCGCAGTCTCATCCCGGGGGAACTTGCCAAGGGTTTCGGCTTTTTCCAATCCAAGCCCTCGAGCGCGTTTTCGCCGGTTGCCGTAACGCCGGACGAACTCGGCGACGCATGGCGCGGTGCGAAACTGCACTTGCCACTTTTGTCGTTCCTGAATGGCGACGCATTCGGCAAGCCCAACGCTGGCGTCGACATGACATTCGACTTCGGACAGCTCATCGCGCATGCCGCGAAATCACGTCCGCTCGCAGCCGGCACGATCGTGGGTTCCGGAACCGTGTCGAACAAACTCGATGACGGCCCGGGCAAGCCGATTGTCGATGGTGGCGTCGGCTACTCCTGCATCGCGGAAATACGCACGATCGAAACCATTCAGTCGGGCACGCCAACAACGCCGTTCCTGAAGTTTGGCGACCAGGTGAAAATCGAAATGCTCGACGAAAACGGTGACACGATATTCGGTGCTATTGATCACCGCGTCGAACAGTACACGGCCTAGGAATCGAGTAGTGAAGCCAACTCTCTACACCTACTGGCGTTCATCCGCCGCCTATCGTGTGCGCATTGCGCTCAACCTGAAGGGCATTGATTACAACGCAGTGCCCGTCTCGCTGGGCGAAGGTGAACACCGCCAGGAAAAGTACCGAGAAATAAACCCGCAGATGCTCGTGCCGTTTTTCGATGACGGTGAAGTTGCGACGGGTCAGTCGATGGCGATCCTGGAGCACCTCGAAGAATCCTACAACGATCTGCCGTTAGTGCCCGCTGATAAACTCGCCCGCGCGCAGGTGCGTTCGTTCTGCCTGTCGATCTGCTGCGATATTCACCCGCTGAATAATCTGCGGGTTATGCAGTACCTCAAGGGACCGCTCGACATCGGAGACGAGGAATTCCTGACCTGGTATGCCCATTGGATCGATGAGGGATATCGCTACGCGGAGCAATTCGCGAAAGAGCATTCAAGCAACGGACGATTCGTATTCCGCGACAGCGCCACGCTGGCCGACGTTTTTCTGATCCCGCAAAGTTACAACGCGCACCGCTTCAAGGTGCCGCTGGATGATTATCCGACCTTGGTGTCGATCGAAAAAGCCTGCAACGAACTGCCGGCCTTCAAAGCCGCCTTGCCCGAAACTCAGCCCGACGCGTTGTTGTAGGAACGGCTTCAGCCGCGACCGCGACACGGTCGGGCCTAAAGGCCCTCCTACATCCCCGGTCTTGGCGTGTCGGGTAGGAGCGGCTTCAGCCGCGACCGCGACCGCTAATACTCGTCGTCACTGGCGACCATGCCGCCGTAGCTTTCAAACCAGATGCTCACCATGCCGTCGGCTTCGATGACTTCGTCCACAGATAGACGCGCAGCCTGATCTTCACGCTTTGGCCCTGCATTCAGGTCGCCGAGTCGATCGGCAATGCTCAACCATTTGTAAGCTTCTTCTTTGTTATACAGCGGCGAATAATCGGCGGCGTAGATGAGTCCCAGTGAAATCTGCGCCTCGGTCGTACCCTGCTCGGCCGCCATCAGGAACATCTTTTCGGCAACGATCTCGTTCATCGGAACGCCCCATCCATTGAGGTGTATGACACCGAGATTGTACTGTGCATCGGCATGCCCCTGTTGGGCCGCAAGACCGTACCAACGCAGTGCTTGCTCGTCGATCATGTCGACACCGAAGCCGTTTCCATAGAGCAGGCCGAGTCCGAATTGGCTACCCGCATCACCCGCCTCGGCGAGTGGCTGCCATACAGCAAACGCTTTCGAATAGTCGCCAATGTCGTAGGCTGCACGACCGGATTGATAGTCACCGGACCAGGCGACAGTAGCGAAGAACAGCGGCACAACCGCGAGACAGACACGTGAAAACGCAATCATATTTATGCTCCTCCCTTATTGGCGAGTTACGCCGGAGCCCTGTTCTTATATCATATTCCGACAATCCAGTGGGCGCTGGAATTAGGGTTTGTACTTAGACTAAACATAAGCGTGATGGGTGGATTGGAACAGGCCTTCGGTCGTCTGTCACACGGATTGACGAAGTGCATCCTGCACCTCGCCCTGCGGGCGCACTGCGTGCGTCCAAACCGGCTTCCTGCCGGTTTGTCGCCGTACTCGGATGAGCCACCTTCGGTGGTTCAACTCCACATCAGAACGCAAAAAAAACGCCCCACAAGGGGGCGATTTTTGTTGCCTGGTGGTGAAGGGTGGATTTGAACCACCGACCTACGGGTTATGAGTCCGTCGCTCTAACCAACTGAGCTACATCACCTGATTTTGCTGCGCTGCCGGGTACACCGGCGGGGCGCAAATTGTCCTGATGCGCTGCCCCTGTGTCAAGACCGTCGCAGCGCGAAGGTCGCGGCTGAAGAAGGTCGCGGCTAAAGCCGCTCCTACAGCCGCTCCTACAGCCGCTCCTACACGTTGAAGCGGAAGTGCATGACATCGCCTTCCTGAACAATGTATTGCTTGCCTTCGAGTCGCAGCCGGCCCGCTTCTTTGGCGCCCTGCTCACCGTTACCCGTGATGAAGTCATCGTAAGCAATCACTTCAGCACGGATGAAGCCTTTCTCAAAATCCGTGTGAATCTCGCCCGCCGCCTGTGGCGCGGTCGCTCCCACCTTGGTGGTCCAGGCCCGGACCTCCTTTTCGCCGGCCGTAAAGTAAGTTTGCAGTCCGAGCAATTCGAATCCCGTGCGAACAACTCGATTGAGGCCCGGCTCGTGAAATCCGAGGTCCTCGAGGAAATCGATTTTGTCTGCGTCATCCAACAGGGCGATCTCGGCCTCAATCGCTGCGCAAATGGCAACAACAGCAGCTCCATGCGCTTTCGCGTATTCCACGACTGCGTCGAGATGCGGATTATTCGTAAAACCAGTCTCGTCAACGTTGGCAATAAACATGACAGGCTTTGCCGTAATCATGTGCAAGCCCCGCACGATTGGCTCTTCCTTCTCATCGACGGCAAGCGAACTTACGGGCAATCCTGCGGCAAGATGATCCACCACTTTCTGCAATGTGTCACGAAGAAACAGAGCGTCCTTTTGGCCTGTCTTGGCGTGTTTCCCGGCTTTAAATAACTGTTTCTCGACAGATTCAAGATCCGCTAACGCGAGCTCGGTGTTAATAATCTCGATATCGTCTGCGGGACTGATACGTCCCGATACATGCGTGACGTCATCATCCTCGAAGCACCTGACGACATGGGCAATGGCCGTTGTCTCACGAATATTCGCGAGGAATTGATTGCCCAGGCCCTCACCTTTCGACGCACCCGCTACAAGACCCGCAATATCCACGAACTCCATCGTCGTCGGGATCGTTTTCTGCGGCTTCACGATACCGGCAAGCTCAGCAAGCCGCAGGTCCGGTACGAGCACGATGCCCACGTTCGGCTCGATCGTGCAGAACGGGTAGTTCTCCGCTGCGATCTCCGCCGCCGTCAATGCGTTAAAGAGTGTGGACTTGCCAACATTGGGCAGTCCAACGATGCCACAGGTAATTGCCATTTGATTTACTGCTTTGTGTGTAGTTTTTTCATGGCGGCATTCAAGCCGTCTTCAATTAGAACCTGCATGACAGCCACCGCGTCATCAACATTGCGTTCAACAGCAGCTTCAACATCCGCCGAACCCTTCTTGAGCACATAGTTGCTGACCCTGCTTTTCTCGCCCGGGTGACCAACGCCGAGGCGCAAGCGCATGAAGTCCGGGCCGCAATGCTGAATAACGTCACGCATCCCGTTGTGACCACCGTGGCCGCCTCCCAGTTTCAAACGTACGGTACCCGGCGGCAGGTCGATCTCGTCATGCGCGACCAGTAGCTGCGCCGCCTTGAGTCGGTAATAGTCCAGCATGCCGCGAATCGGACCACCACTCAGATTCATGAAACTTTGTGGTTTAACGAGCCACACTTCATTGCCAAACAATTGGGTCTTGCAAATTTCCGAGGCGAATTTTTTTTCGTATCGAAACTCGCCACCGAACTTCCGCAGCAGCGCGTCGACGAACCAAAATCCCGCATTGTGCAGGGTTCGCTCGTACTTGCTGTCCGGATTTCCCAACCCGGCAATCATTGTGACTACAGCTGACATAGCTCAGGCATGGTACGCAATTTATGAATGCTTGCTAAGCAAAAAGACCGCCATCCCTGAATCCGGGCGGCGGTCTTCTCATTGCGAGAATGGCCGGGGATTACTCGTCGCCCGACTTCTCGCTATCCGTATCTTCGCCGCCTGCATCGGTGGCTGGAGCATCTTCATCGACTGCGCCATCTTCGCCCTCGGCAGTTTCTTCCACATCTTCTTCGATCACTGCCACCTTGATGACGTGAATGGAAACGATTGCGTGATCGTGCTCGGGACCCAATGCCAGCTCCGGCATCTCGACGCCTTCCGGCAGCTTGATGTTCGAGAGATAGAGCATCTGGTCGAGCTCGAGTTCAGCAATATCGATCTCGAGGTACTCGGGCAGGAATTTCGGCAGGCAGACAACTTCGACCTCAGTCCTGAGGTGCGATACCTTGCCGCCACCGTCTCTGACGCCAACCGCATCGTCCTCATTGAGGAAGTGCAACGGCACGTTCATGCGGATGTCCTCATCCTCAACGATGCGCTGCAGATCCATATGCATGATCAGGTTCTTGGCTGGATGACGTTGCAAGTCCTTGAGGATCGCGGCCTGGCTTTTGTCGCCAACCCTGATGTTCAGGACACTCGAATAGAACGATTCGTTCTCGAGCTGTTTGATGACATCTTTGTGATCAAACACGAGCGACCGCGCTGGGCGACCGGCTCCATAAATTATTGCGGGTACCTTCCCTTCTCGACGCAGGCGGCGGCTCGCACCTTTCCCCCGGTCTTCCCGGATTTCCGCAATCAGATCAAAGTTCTCAGCCATGACTGATCTCCGTTAACTAGTTGATATTAATAATAAATTGCCAGATTTTGGCGCCGAGCAAATCGCGACCTATCTGCTCAGGGTCGCGAATACTACCCTATCGGCGCGACTGTTCATAGATAGCCGTTAGTCGACATAGAGCGACGATACCGACTCGTCGTCCGAGATCCTGCGTATCGTCTCGGCCAGCAGATTGGCCGTGGAGAGCTGGCGAATCTTCGCACAGGCCCTGGCTTCGTCATTCAACGGGATCGTATCGGTTACAACGACCTCATTCAGTGCGGAATCGGTGATGCGTTCCACGGCCGGCCCGGACAGAACCGCGTGCGTGATATAGGCAGCAACGGACTTCGCACCGCGCTCTTTTAGTGCGCCGGCAGCATGGCAAAGCGTACCCGCTGTATCGACCATATCGTCGATCATGACGCAGTTCTTGCCTTCAACCTCACCGATGATGTTCATGACCTCGGATTGATTGGCCTTGTCGCGACGTTTGTCGATGATCACCAGATCGGAATCGTCCAGGCGCTTGGCGAGCGCTCGCGCGCGAACCACACCGCCCACGTCAGGCGATACGACAACCATGTCTTCGTATTTGTGCTTCCAGACATCGCCCAGCAATAGCGGCGAAGCGTAGACGTTATCAACGGCGATATCGAAAAAGCCCTGAATCTGGTCGGCATGCAGGTCGACCGTCAACACACGATCAACGCCTGACGCGCCGATGAGCTTCGCGACCAGCTTGGCCGTAATGGGCACGCGAGATGAGCGCGGCCGCCGATCCTGACGGGCGAAGCCAAAATACGGAATGACGGCCGTAATTCTGGCCGCGGAGGCGCGCTTGGCCGCATCGACCATGATGAGCAATTCCATGAGGTTTTCGGAGGTTGGCGGACAGGTTGGCTGGATAATGAAGACTTCCCGGCCACGTATGTTTTCGAGAATTTCGACGTTAATTTCGCCGTCCGAAAATCGACCAACCTGTGCCTTGGCCAACGGAACATGCAAGCAGCGCGCGATGTCGTGAGCCAATTCAGGGTGCGCATTCCCTGAAAAAACGGCCATTGATGCGAGATCCACGAATTTTCCTCTGGTTCGAAATGGCTGGGGCGGCAGGATTCGAACCTGCGGTACACGGGATCAAAACCCGATGCCTTACCGCTTGGCTACGCCCCATTTATTTGTCAGAACACGTTCAGCGGCGCAATTGTGATTGGCAGCTACAACAGTGTCAACGGCGACGCATGTCAGGGTGCTATGACTTCGCGAAAAACCCATTTGTCGATGACCAGTCGCACGCTGGTTTCGCGGCTGCTCGCGACGAGTCGCGCCGGCATCTGCTGGCCGCCGGCTTCGCGGTAGCGCCCTACTTCGACATTCCAGCCGCGCTGTTCTATACGGCTGACTCGATCGAGATCGTCAAATTCGGTTGCCGCCGGAACCCGCGGATCGGGTATGCCGAGTACCCAGTAGCGCAAACTTTCGACGGGAATGGTCCAGCCGTAGCGATAATAGAGCTCTGATTCGACGTCTCTCAGGACCGTCGTGGTGCCGTCCTTGTCGGTGATTTCGACGCCCTCACCGTCGCCTTCGATGCGTACAGTGCCGATCCCGAGCGGCCCGCTGACCGTCGCACGAAAGAAATCCCCGTCCTGGACCCAACGCAGCTTGCCGTTGAAGCCATCGTCGCTGGTCTTGACCGCGATGCGGCCGCGGAATTGCCATTTGTCGAGCTGGCCCAGGATAGCCCGACGATTTTCCCACTGGCTGATGTCCGGCAGATCCACGCCTTGCTGTGTCGCGCAGGCGCCAAGCGACAGATAAACGATTGCGACTGCTGCGCCGCGCAACATGGCTGACCTATTCGGCACCGGCGAAAAAGCGCTCGCGAACAACTTCGAGCATCTTGTTGGCTGGCATCTTTTCCTCGGCGGCGACGAGTATCTCCAGCGCTTCGTCGTTGCGATTCAGCGTGTACAGGACTTCAACGATATGGGAGGCCACCTCCGGGTCGTCGAGCATCTCGTAAGCCTTCGTGAGCTCCACCAGCGCTGCCTCGTGCTGGCCCCTCTTGTGCAGCACCCAGCCGAGGCTGTCGATGATCGCTGCGCTGCCGGGATCGAGTTTCAGTGCCTTGCGAATCAGCTTCTCAGCTTCTTTGTATTGCTCCGTATGGTCCGCCAGCGTATAGCCAAGGGCGTTCAGGGACAATGCGCTGTCGGGCCAGCGCTTGACGGTCTTGCGGTACTGCTCGATAGACTCATCGAGCCTGTCCATGCGCAAATATATGTCAGCCAGACCCAGGGAAATACCCTCGTTTTGCGGCCGATATTCGACTAACTGGCCGTAAAAACTCAATGCCTCGTCGTAGCGTTCCAGAGAGGCGAGGAGCTGCGCCTTGGCTTGCAGGATATCGATGGCAAAGCCCGGATTATCACCGGCGAATTCATCCAGTCGTTCTACCGCTGTATCAGGATCATCGCGCTTATACGCGATCAATGCAGAAGCGCGGCGCTGCGCCGCGATCGCATTCGAGCCTTCCCTGACCTGCGAATAAAGACGAATCGCCCGATCGGTCTCCTCGCGATAATCGGCAATTCTTGCCAGATAGTACAGCGCGTCCATCGTATGCCGGCCCGCTGACAACAGGTCCTGGAAATCCTCCCGCGCGGCGTCGAAGTTGCGCTCGCGGAAATTCAGGATCGCCATGAGCCTCAATGCATCCGGCTGGTAACCCGTTTCGTACTGGATCTGGTTCACCTGGCTCAACGCATCGTCATTGCGCCCGACCGCCATCATGACCAACGCCAGCTCCATGCGGGCATTCGGGTCGGGTTGCGGATCGTCACCGATCAGGCGTGCGATGTAGTCGATCGACGCCTCTGCATCACCGCCAATGAGTAGCGACCGACCATACAACAGCTTGGGTCGCAGCCAGTCGGGCTGCAACTCGATGGCACGCTGGGCGCGCTTCTGCGCGTATTCGACGTCATCAACCTGCAGTGCCATTACCGCGACCGCGTAGTGCGCGTAGGCAGAATTTTTGTAGGGTTTCGCAAGCCAGCGCATGATTTGATCGGCGCCCTCGGCATCTTCCTGACTCAGCACGCCGATCAGTGACAAAAACCGATCTTCAGGCGGCCCCTCACCGCGCTCGATAAGCTGTCTGTAGTTGCGCCGCGAATCGCGCAGTTTACCGAGTCGAAGTTGCAGTCGGGCGAGGTGAAACAGCGCCTCGTCATCATCCGGATCGAGCTCCAACCAGCGCTCGGCCGACAACAACGCGTCCTCGCTGAATCCGTAGCTGGACGCCAGGCGCGTGGCCTTTCTGGCTATGTCGGCGCTGCGGCTGAGTTCCGCCGCCATGCGATATTCGTGGGCGGCCTCGAGGTAATTCATTTGATGCAGGGCAATCTCCGCCTGCAACACATGCGCACTGGCATCACTCGGCTGCGCGTCGTCCGCGACCGAATTGAGGCTCAAGAGTGATAGTGCCACCGCAGCGAAAACCGCCGGAAGCCGTCTGTCGAAATACTTCATTCTTCCCTTATTGATTGCTAATACCGACCCATGTCCCTTGCATGGTGGCGATATCGCGGTGATTTATCGTTGAATAACATAGACAGACAAGAAACTACGGGTTCAGTTCGCTTATGATACGACTTGAATGTGCATTTTCCATCAGGTGCCGCCTCGGCACACCAACTAAGCTTGCCATGCCGCTCAAAATACTCGGGCTGAACCATAACACGGCACCTGTCGAAATTCGTGAGCAGGTGGTTTTTGCGGGCGATGATATCGGCCACGCGCTGCGCTGTGTCTGCGATTTACCGGGTATTGATGAAGCGCTGCTACTGTCCACCTGCAACCGCACCGAGTTTTATGTAATAGCCGACGACAGCGGCCATGAGCATTTGCTCGAATGGTTGCACGACTCGAAGAACCTGGATCCGTCCTTCGGCAAGTCGCTGTTCCAATTGGAAGGTGACGATGCCATCCGTCACATTTTCCGCGTCGCGTGCGGGCTCGACTCGATGGTGCTGGGCGAACCGCAGATTCTGGGCCAGCTTAAAGACGCCTATCGAGATGCCGAGGCAGCGGATGCCGTCGGCAAACAACTGGCACGTATGATTCAGCACACATTTTCGGTCGCCAAGAAAGTCCGCACAGATACCGAGATAGGGGTCAGCCCGGTGTCCGTGGCCTATGCCGCCGTCTCTCTGGCGCAGCAATTTTTTTCGGGCTTCAGCCAGCACACGGCGTTACTCGTTGGCGCAGGTGTAACCGTCGAACTGCTCGCGCGACATCTGACACAAAAAGGCATCGGCCGACTCTTCGTTGCCAACCGTGATATCGAACGCGCCCGAGATCTTGCCAAACAATACGGCGGCTTTGCGCTGCCTCTGTCCGAGCTGGACGGGGCGCTCCGGGAAGCCGACATACTGATCTCATCAACGTCGAGCACAGTACCCGTCGTGACCTATAAGCAACTCAAGGCTGCGATCAAGGCACGCAAGCACAAGCCAATATTCGCCGTCGACATCGCGGTGCCGCGGGACATCGAGGCTGAGGCCGCAACGCTCGACGATGTTTATCTGTACACGATCGACGACCTCAATAAACTCGTCCTCGAAGGCCAGGGCAATCGGGAAGCCGCAGCGGTCGATGCCGACCGAATACTCGATGACGAAATTCGGCGTTATCTTTCGATTGAACGATCTAAACTGGCTGCGCCCATTATCACGGCACTGCGCGACCAGGGTGAATCGATGCGTAAGGAAGTGATCGAGCAGGCGCATCGCCGGCTGGCACAAGGCGCGGATGTTGATGAGGTCATCGAGTATGCGACCGCGGCCGTGTTGAAAAAACTGCTGCACAATCCAAGCGTGCGTTTGCGCGAAGCCGGCGAATCGTCGGACGATGAGACGCTACGCACGGCTAGGTCTCTGTTTGGTCTCGACAAGGACTGATTCAATCAAATGAAGGATTCAATTCGCAACAAGCTGGAAACGGTTAAAGATCGCTTCGAGGAAATAGCAGGGCTGCTTGCCGATCCCGACGTCATCGGCGATCAAAATCAGTTTCGGGAATTGTCGATGGAATATGCCCGCATCGAACCCGTAGTCGATCTGTTCTCGAAATTCGAGATCATGAGCCACGACATTGCGGCCGCTGAAGAAATGGCTGCCGACTCCGATGCGGAGCTGCGACAAATGGGCCAGGAGGAACTCGAGACGCTGTCCGGCCAGCGCGAAAGCCTGTTGACCGACCTGCAGAAGTCGCTAATACCACCCGACCCCTATGACAGCGCCAATGTCTTTCTCGAAATACGTGCTGGAACGGGCGGCGACGAAGCCGCGATTTTCGGCGGCGACCTGTTTCGAATGTACTCCAGGTACGCCGAGAACCGCGGATGGCAGATCGAAGTTCTGAGTGTTCGTGAAGGCGAACACGGTGGCTACAAGGAAATTATCAGTCGTGTGACGGGCAGCGGCATCTACGCAAATTTGAAATTTGAGTCGGGCGCGCACCGCGTGCAACGCGTTCCGACGACCGAGTCTCAGGGCCGTATTCACACATCGGCCTGTACCGTGGCGGTGTTACCGGAGCCCGACGAAATCGAAGAAGTGGAGATCAACACGGCCGACTTGCGGATCGATACCTACCGTGCATCCGGCGCGGGCGGACAGCATGTCAACAAGACGGATTCAGCTGTACGACTGACTCACTTGCCTTCGGGCATTGTTGTCGAATGTCAGGATGAGCGATCGCAACACAAGAATCGTGCGCGTGCGATGTCGCTGCTGCAGGCACGCTTGCTGGACGTGCAGGTAACGGCACAACAGGCCGAACAGGCGCAGCAGCGGAAATTGCTGGTGGGCTCGGGCGATCGTTCGGAGCGCATCCGCACGTATAACTTCCCGCAGGGCCGAGTCACCGATCACCGCATCAACCTGACGCTGTACAAACTCGATGAGATCCTCGAAGGCGATCTGGCGCAGGTCATCGAACCGCTGATAAACGAATATCAGGCCGACCAATTGGCCGCGTTGTCTGAATAGGCAACGGAGGTGCTGCTTGCAGCGCAAAAGTGGCAGGAATAGGTGTCGCGGCAATATCCGGACTCAGACTGTGCTGTACATGGGGTTGCTCTTCATCGGAAATAAAGCG
>SMUZ01020630.1_pt1 | contig 15624 bp, 23 predicted proteins | sample 2456421 | NCBI WGS metagenome assembly SMUZ01 (sample SAMN11095932, study PRJNA526329) | marine sediment metagenome | biome: Marine sediment; feature: Surficial sediment; material: Deep marine sediment; isolation source: Hadal surficial sediment | place: Pacific Ocean | collected 2014-11 | depth... | reverse complement strand
TTTCTAGCTGTGGTCTTCTGTTTTTGATTATACCCTACTTTGTCACAATATTCCCGAAATACAACACCCTCGTTAGATACTGCCAGTTTAAGATTCTCATGATGTGGGAATAAATCAGATTCTTGTTTTTTCAGAATCTGGTTTAGAAATGGATTACATTCTTTTGAAAAAAACACGGTCCTAGATAGTCCTTTTTTTGTGAGATGTGCAGGGATTAGAGCCTTGTACCTGTCACCTATCCACTCTACATCAGTCTTTGTCAATCCCAGGATTTCTCTTGGTCTTGCACCTGTTGAGATTAGGCATAGATAGTATGCCTGTTTTATCCATTTAGCAACCCTTAGAATTTGTTGTATTTCTTCAACTGTTATAGGATATTTTTCTTCGTAAAGCTGCTTAGGAAATTTCAAAGCCTTTATGTCAATTCTAAATCTGTGGTATTTCAGGTAGGCATTTACCGCATTGGCATACTGTTTTAACACAAGGGGAGTTAATTTGTTCTTTTTTGGGGGGTTCTTTACTAAATAATTAACCCATTCCTGCAAGAGTTCCTCCATTTCCTCGTCAGGATCATTTAATTTTTTAAATTCTGTAATTTTAGAATCAAGATTAACAAATTTGTTGATTAGTTGATAGCCGTATGTTCTAAGTGATAGTGAAGCTCCTGATAGATTGTTATTTTTCTCAAGATAGTTTTCAAAGTTCTTCTCTTTCATCAAACATGTGAGTGAGTATCCAAGTAATAAAACATAGTTTTACTGCTGTTTTACATTGTTAAAATTTTGTCACTTTATTTTTCATAAATTTTTTAAATACAATAATTTGAAGGTGTATAAGGAACCAACTCTTGAAGAGAAAAAATGTCGAGAAAGGGTAATTGGACTGAAAAAGATGAAGCTACCATTAAGGCAATCACGGTAAACATGATAAATCAAAAACAAATGTTTAGAGATCTTGGGGAGACCAGTGAATTACATGATTCATTTGGTGTTCAAAATTCCAGAGAATACGTCCTAGGTCTTTTCACAGGAATAGTAATCAATCTTTTTGCAAACTATTGGGTAGGCGAACACGAAGCAGGCTTGTTGCCTGAAGATTTGAATTATCTTTATCATAAAATTGCCTTATTTCATGACATGATTGTTGAAGGATTATTTGAATAACTCTTTATTTTATCTCAGAAAATTCGATGATTATTGAAACAATTTTTGTGCTTGGACCCATTATCCTACGTGCCATGCTACTGAATATTGATTCATTAGAAAAATATATGTCAATTAAGTAACAAGTTTATGTCTGAAAAAATAACTCCTGACGATCGTGAACGTGTTACTCTATTACGACTAATTACAAACTCAAAGCAGGAATTCAATAAACTTTCACTAGCACAATTGAAAAGATTAGAAAATCTAGTTGAAAAAAAAGATTATAGCCACAATAAAAAAGCACATAAATCCAAATTAAAACTTTTGAGAAAAATTAACGTAAGACTTTACGAGTTAGAGGAAGGAAGATCTATTCTTTAGATTTAAGATTTCAATTAGATACAAATAGTAAAAAGAATATGTTGTAGCGTGACCAAAAACCAACTTGCAAATGAGACTAGTCCCTACTTACTTCAACATGCAGATAATCCTGTTCATTGGTTTGCATGGAATAATGATGCACTAAAGAGAGCACGGGATGAAAACAAACCAATTTTTCTTAGTATTGGTTATAGTGCGTGCCATTGGTGTCATGTGATGGCTCACGAGTCATTTGAAAATGACGATGTTGCCAAATTTATGAATGAAAATTTTGTAAACATTAAGGTAGATAGAGAAGAGCGACCTGATATTGATGATATTTACCAAAAAGTTTGCCAAATATCTACCGGACAAGGAGGTTGGCCTCTGAGCATTTTTCTAACACCGCATCAAAAACCATTCTATGTAGGAACATATTTTCCTGTTTTGGATTCTTATGGTCGTCCTGGATTTGGAAGTATCATTCGACAGTTATCACAAGCATGGAAAGAAAAACCAAAAGATATTGAAAAAACGGCAAACAATTTCCTAGAGGCACTACAAAAAACAGAGAAAATCAAAGTTCCAACAAAATTAGAAAGACCCTTGCTAGATGAAGCAGCTATGAACTTATTTCAAATGGGTGATTTCTCTTATGGTGGATTTGGTGGGGCCCCAAAATTTCCAAATGCTGCCAATATTTCTTTTTTGTTTAGGTATGCAAAACTTTCAGGACTCTCAAAATTCAACGAATTGGCCCTAAAAACCCTAAACAAAATGGCAAAGGGAGGGATTTTTGATCAAATCGGTGGAGGATTTCATAGGTATTCTACCGATGTAAAATGGCTGGTGCCACATTTTGAGAAGATGCTTTATGATAACGCATTGATTCCAGTAAATTATTCTGAGGCTTATCAGATAACAAAGGATCCCTTTTACCTTGACATTCTCAGAAAAACCCTAGATTTTGTTTCCCGTGAAATGACTTCTTCTGAAGGAGGATTCCTTTCAGCGTATGATGCTGATTCTGAAGGTGAGGAAGGAAAATTTTATGTTTGGAGTAAAAATGAAATTAAAAATATTCTCGGAGATGATGCAGAATTATTCTGCCTATATTATGATGTAACTGATGGGGGAAACTGGGAAGGAGAAAATATTTTATGTAATAATATTAACATCTCCACCGTAGCATTTAATTTTGGAACAACAGAGGACAAAGTTAAAGAAATTATATCTTCTTGTTCTAAAAAACTACTAGATGTTCGTTCTAAACGTGTTTCTCCAGGTTTAGATGACAAAATTCTCACATCTTGGAATGCCTTAATGGTTACAGCCTTTGCCAAGGGGTACCGTGTTACTGGGGATGTAAATTATCTTAATGCTGCAAAAAACTGTATTACATTTATTGAAAAAAATCTTTTTGTTGATGGTAAATTATTGAGAACTTATAAAAATGGCACCGCAAAAATCGATGGATATCTAGAAGATTATTCATATTTTGTAAATGCCTTGCTTGATGTTTTTGAGATTTATCCTGATTCAAAATATCTAAACCTTGCATCACAATTAGGACATCATCTAGTTGATCACTTTTGGGACGAAGAACACGACTCCTTTTTTATGACTTCTGACACTCATGAAACCCTAATCATTAGGCCAAAGAGCAACTATGATTTGTCTTTACCCTCGGGAAATTCAGTTTCATGTTTTATAATGCTTAGATTGTTTCATCTTACTCAAGAACACAAATTCTTGGAAATTTCTACAAAAATTATGGAATCTCAGGCACAAATGGCTGCCGAAAATCCATTTGGATTTGGATTTTTGCTAAACACCATTTACATGTATTTACAAAAACCTCTTGAGATTACAATCCTAAACGACGCTAACAAAGAAATTACCGATTTTTTGACAAAATCATTTCTACCAGAGTCTATTTTGGTTTCAATAAACAATTCAAATCAATTGGAGGCCTTGTCTAATTATCCATTTTTTGCTGGAAAAAATTTTGATTTTAATACAACTAATGTTTTTGTTTGCAAAGATTTTACTTGTTCATTACCTCTTCAAACAGTCGAGGATATAAAAAAAGTATTATAACAATTCTAAAATTCATTAAACTTTTCTCAAATCAATATTTAATACATCACCAACTTGAGGTCTTCCAATATGTTCGTATCTCTTTTTTGGCATGGACATTGTAATTTGAGTTTGTTGATAGCTTTTCATCCTTATTGTAGGTTGAGCTTGAAGAATTGCCTCTAATAGAGGCATAACCTGCTCCTTTGTTTCAGAGTCTAGTTTTTTGGCAACATTTTCAATAATCATCTGCTTTTGAGAGATAGGTTCGGTTGTTACATTTTCAATTAATGTCATTTGTATCATTAAACCATTATCCACAATTTGTGATATTTTGAATTCATTTGTATCTGACAATAAATTGATAGACTATCCTTGTGATTTATCTTTACCTTAGGGCAAAAAATAATGAAACAAATGCTATAGCTACACATCCTGATACCCCTAACCCAAAAATGATTTTGCTTCCGTCTATCTTCACAGCATTTGTAATTCTCAATTCAAATTAAATTGTATCCATGGTTTCCCAATTTTTTTAGTCATCTAACCATTCATTTTCAAGTGTTTTGGTACAAAATTGATTCTTCTGTATGTCTAAAACTAGGCAAATTTCTTTCAAAGATCCGCAAAAGCAACCATGCCCCTAAAACTGTGAATTTTCATGTGGATATTCCCCAAAATGTTATTTAGACTTGAGCTCAGTTTTTGATTCGGTATTTCTTTCTTTTTCAAGGGTGAGTTTGGGGGGATCAATTAATGATTTTTTGATTAATGCGGCACGTTTTTTTAGAATCTGATTAAATTCATTCATGTCATCTAATCCTGGTGTTTGTTGTTGATTTTGATATGCTTGCAAAAATCCAGAGTAAACGCAGCCCACAATTATTCCAAACGCGGTATCTGAGACCGATTCAATTTCAGGAAAGTAATTTTCTGCGATTTGCTTGTATGATTGAGATTCACTAATGTAATAATCAATTAAACCATCTATGAATTCCCTGTTCTCTTTTGAGATTGTCATTATTTTACTTCCTTTTTTGTTTATTTAACTATCACAAGTAAATTGTTATTTATTCATGAACTATTGTTTTGTTGTTGTGGAAATTAGATTTAGACGAAGAATATTTTAGAATTTTTGATTCAAAAAAACTAATTGCGGGATATTTTGATCCTGACTATGGAGACCTTTATCCAAAGGAAAACTCGGAAGAAATTATTTCTCAAATGTTGAAAAATCATGATAAAATAACGGGGGGATTTATTATGGTACCAATGGTAAAATTTGGATTGTTTGATTCTGATTTAAAAACTGACCTTGATAAAGTAGAGACTCAAGTCAATTCGGTTCTGGATAGATTGAAAAGATGGAGGAAATTTCTTTCAAAAACTAATATCAAAATTCATTACGTAAGAATATCTCATACAGATCAAGATATGCTTACTATTACATTTCCATTCAAATTTTCCAAAGCGACTCCATTGGATAAAAAAGAAATGATTGTAGAAATGACTCCTACCTTGGATTTGTTGCAGAAATTAAATTTGTTATAATCCTGTTAGAACATCTAGTGATTATAATGTATGTTGAAACTGAACCTGCAAGTAAAAACAATGATCCAAATGGGAATTCCGGAACTGCAGCATATTCTTCTGATTCTGCAACTATAGTATAATCAGTTATTTTTGGAATTTGATTCTTGTCTAACACCGATACTACAAAAAACATGTTATCTTTTGAACCCAAATAGTCTGGTTCTGGATGGATTCTAGACACAGCTGCAACATTTCCGTCTCTATCATATAGAGTGACAACTACAGCTACAGTGTTTGCAGTGCTATCTCCGTTGTTTTCTACAATTCCAGAAATTATTAGATTGTTGTGACTATCCATTGATAGTTCCGAATATGTAATGTCGATTACCTGACCCTTTGGTTTGCTTATCGAGTAATACACCTCTAATGAGTATGATTTAATTTGTTCCGGTTTAATTTGGGTAAAAATAAAATCAAATGGTCCTTTCATTTCTGGCATTATTGTATTGACTAAAGTTCTGGTTTCTTTGGTTAAAACAACATTGTTGTGTTCATCATATAGAGTTACAAACACCTCAACTTGGGTTAAGGGTGATTTTAGGTTATTTTGAATTTCCCCTATTACATGAAATGTTCCATCATCTCCAATGTAATGCTGATCATTTTGTATAGTTACTTCTGCAAATGCTACTGGGATTACAATTGATAATACAAATAATGTTATGAAATATTTTTTCACATTTTTTTGATATCTGATCTTTAAAGAAGTTTATGGTATTGAGATGTTTGTTCTTTTATTATGTGACTTATAATTGAGATATGATTTATTCACAAATCAACCTTGTTTATGCTGAAAATATTTGAAATTAAAAAATTAAATACTTCTCAGAAAATTATTCTCAATATGTTACAACAAAAGCAAATAGATGGTGCTCTCACTTTTGATTCTTTACAATGGTTACCTATACCTGTAAATGATCCAAAAGGCTTGGCGCACTTGGTTGGCAAACTAGAAAAGTATTCTAAGGGTAAAAGAATACTTAGTATATCTGATAATTCTGAACTTGAGTTCAAAGATTCAACGAGAGAACCATGCGTAATTGTTTTCAAAAGAGGCTCACTTGTAGCATATGAAAATGGATCTCTGTTTTATAAGGATGAGGATGTCTTATCTATCAATCCAAATATTTGAAAACGATCTCAGAATTATATTTTTTAATCAATGTTTTATTACCTTTTTACATAAACAAAAGGTCATACAAAAAATACTGATAAGGAAATTATGGCTTCAAACCTGTTTTAGCTGAATAGTATTCTACTAGTCCTGTCATTTCATATTCTAGAGCTTGCTGATACTGTGAATCTGATCTAACCTTGAAGGATTCATCACCTGTCCTCATCCACTCTATGTACTGCTTATCGCTGTCTAATTGCGTCTGAGAAGACAACTTTAACAAATCTACTGCCGACTGAAAGGTCTTTGGTGGTACTAATTTATCATATTGAGAAATAATTTCTTCAAACTTCTCCACGTGTTTTTCATAGTATTGGAACAACTCATCTTTGGTTATGGATCCCTCTTCCCATTGTACTTTTTCTGAATAAAATTGATTCTGTAATTCTTTAACGTCTGTTTGAATTTTTTCTAGTTCATTTCCAAATATGAATCCTTTTTGCCTTGTTTGCTCTGCAGAATAGTTATAGCTTACAATCCCTGTGATTATCACTACCACAATTACTAAAATAATAATATTTTGTTTCTTTTTCTTTTTCAAAACTAATCGGTAATAAATAAAGATTAACGTGATATTAAATTACTTTTTGAAGTCAACACAGGCACAAAATTTTAAGAAATGTTGTTTTCCTTTGATACTTTACTGTAATCAAAAGTTGACAAAATAAAATTCCAAAGAATATTCTTTTTTACTTTCCAAAAAGTAATTTAGTCCAGTAAGGGGAACGGTAGTTTTGGTTCAATCTCTATATTTTTCAAAAAATAATTTGTAAAGAACCGATGTTTCGTCAACTCTCTTTATACTTTTAATTCATCAAGAATTTTTGAAATATTGGTTCTTCGAGAATGGTTCTACATTAGTTTTTCATTTAATTCCATTCGATGATAAAAATTAACGACAAGGGTATGGGAGGGAAACTCAAGATATCGGAAGTCCAAGCCTTGTCCCAGTTTCCCTTTTGTCTTACCTGTATGCTTGGTGGATGACAGGCCCTTGTCGAGTTTTGGCACCTAAATTAAAATTTAAGTCATCCTAAATCAATTTCTAAAATTTGTTAAAAATAATTGCAAAAATTTAACATCTGTTCAACATATTCTCACCATACTTTTTGTTTAAGACCTACTTATTTCACATATGAAGAAAAGCGATGACAAGGTTAAACAAATCAAAGATTCTTTGGATGAGGATTGGAAACGTTTAGAAAAATGGCGGATTGGTAGAGCAAATTTTCCCTAAAATCATTTGTTAAAGAAACAGTATGAATTACAAATTAATTTAGTAAAGAAAATTCTCTTTGAATAGAATATAGATAGTCAAGGTTAATTTCTTCGGATATTTCAAACCACACTTTACCGTCATTTTTTATTTCATAAATTCTGAAGAGCATCTTTTGATCCCGAGTCAGGAAAACAATGTTTTTTTTATTTGGAATCCCATTTAGTTCTAAAATTGTACCTATTTTCCTTCTTTTTTGCAACAAATCTTTCACTATAAAGGGAGGCAGGGTTTTTCTATCAAATTTAATGACTGCTCTAATTAATGGCAATCCTCCTGCTGACACAGTAATTTTTCTTTCAAACTCAGTTCCAGGTTTTGGGGTATTTTGCTCTATTAAATCAAGATAAATTTTACAATTCAAATTTTCTACAAGAACTGTCACAACTTCACCTAAAGAGGCATTTAGAATTTTTTTTAAAAGATCATTATGTGGTTTAAATTGTGTTATGGACATTGACACTCTCATCTTAGATGATATTTTAAATTGTCAATAGTAGATTTTACAATTTCAGCAATTCTTTCGTACATATCAAGAGTCGAACCCTCTACAAAAAGATCTTTTTGGAATTTCCACTTTGATTCTATTACAATTTTGGAATTCGTTGAATATGCCTTTTTTTCTTTTGGAGGGGAGTATCGTGAAACTAGGATTACTCGTTCTTTTAACAAACATTCGGTCATTAATTTTTTAAGCAATTGATCAGAATATAATGTATCAGCAACATTATCTCTAATTAATCCTGGAGGTAAAGTTGTAAGTTTTTGGTATCCGCTCCAAAAAAAACTCTCTACCTTGGACCGAAGCAAGCCTTTCTTAATGGTTGAAATGGTTCCAATATCAAAAGGACCTAACTTTATGTAATCTGGGAAGGAAATAAAAAATCTCATTTTCCACCAAGAATGAAGGTGGACCCCCATTCCTACAGAACCTCCCATCGCAAAATCACATTTAACAAATTTTTGTTTTTTTACAATGTTGATATAATTAATTGGGGAATCAAATAGTTTTAGGGAACCTACACTACCAACACCATCCGTAGTTCCAAGGAAGTCTGCATTCAAGTAATCCTGTTCAAAATCTAACTTTTCACCTACTATGGATGACAATAGTCCGTACTCCTCTAGATGCTTTTGTATCTTCCCTAAAATTGGATTTGTTGTAATTAACATAGTCATTAGTATTACTAAATCTTAGATGAATATAAGATATATTGAAAAAAAAGGTTAAATCTGTATAGATAATTCATCTATTCTTAAATATCCGTATGACTACATAAAATATATGAATTTTGATGAAAAAGATGAAAAAATTCTAAAACATCTGCTAGTTGATGCCAGACAATCTGCAAGACATTTAGCTAACCAACTAAATGTTTCTACAGTTACCATGATTTCAAGAATCAAAAAATTAGAAGAAAAAAAAATTATTGAGGGATATTCAGTTAGACTAAATCATGAAGCTTTAGGATATGATATAACTGCAATAATTGAAGTAACAACAACAAAGGGAAAAATGATAGAAATAGAAGAGCAAATTGCAAAAATTGAAAATGTTTGTGCAGTTTATGATATTACCGGTAATGCTGATACTTTAGTGATAGGAAAATTTAAGGATAGAAAATCACTAAGTAAATTTGTAAAAAAAATATTGAGCATTCCAAATGTAGAAAATACCATTACACACTTGGTATTAAACACTGTAAAAGAGGATAATCGATTTATCTAAAAAAAGCATTATTATAAAGTATTAGAATATGTCAATTGTTCTTGCAAATAGTTGTAATGTACTCTTAAAAAAACCATGAATTTTTTATAATCTTTTTTATCCATTTCTGTACTGTTTACAAGAACCATCAAATATTTTAGATCGGATCTTAATTCACCTATGGATTTTTTCACTAATTCTTTTTTATGGGGTTGGTAAAATTTTAACATTACGTTTTCAATCTGTAAAATATCGTTTTCCAGATTTTCAATATTTTGAATTGGATTTTCTGTCGTATACTTTACCTTCCTCAAGCCTTTGGAAATTCACATACACAATCTGGATTACCACAGTAAGGACATTTACAATGGCAATGAGGAAGAGTATTTTTGCATTCTGGACAATTAGGATACTTACTTTCTTTCATGTGTAACTCAAAATCTTGTGCCATTTTCCTATCTCTAATATTGACCTTCTATCCAACCTCCGCAAAAATTACAAATAATCATATCATCTTTATTTAGATAACTAGGGGAGTCTGGAGGGCATTTGCATTTTTGAATATCCATAGTTACAGTTACGCACGATAATATTATAGTGAAATTTCTTAAAACTTTAAGTTTATTCAATAATTTTTTTTTTAATGTATGAATTTTTAGTTTCTTCATAATACTCCATAAATTATATTATGAATAATATTGACTTAGAGTGGATAGAGAGCAAAAAAGAAGAGAAGAAAAAGAAAAGTTTGCCGAAAAAGTAGCCAAAGGCGAAGTAATGGCTTTCACATAACTTGTAAAATCGTTATTTTCTAAAACCTTGATTTTCTACTACATTTAATGTAATTGTAGATTTGATATTCTTTATTTTACGAAATTTATTGCTAACTACATCAGAAATTTCATTATAGGTTGGAGCAACAATGGTACATAGGATTTCAAAAGAACCAATTAAAATATCTGCTTCCACTACTTCAGGAATCTCTTTTAGTTTGTTTAACACTGCAATTTCATCTGAAGAACGACAGTGAATAATTACAAAAGCTTGTGCCATGTGTTTTTCCAAAACTTCTTTCTCTACTTCATTAATTTTAGAAATTCCACCAGTTTCATTTACTAATAAGGTCAAAGTTGAACGAATTTTAGGAATTTTTCGAATCTTTTTGGAAATATCTTGTTCTATTTTTTGTAGATTATCTGAATGAAGTTTGATTAAAATGTCATAAGCACCAAATGTTCCATGTGCTTCCTTTATGCTATCTATTCTATTGAGGTTTGTAATAATAGAGTCCTCAGAACCTGACTCACTTGAGATCAAAACATAGGCTTTATTCATAATTTACCCCTTCTATAGATGTCTGTGTCAAAGTTGCGCGAATCAAAGCAATATTTCGAATCTTCCAAGTTATCTCTTTTCTTAATGAATCAGCTTCATTAGTTGATATCTCTACTATAATGTCATTTGCACCAAATGTTCCATGTGCTTCCTTTTTAGACTTTAATTCTCTAAATTCATGTAGAATTTTCTCTTCTTTTCCTAAATCACAGTTTATCAGTACATCTACTTTTTTCATTTTACCACCAAAAATTTTTCATTCAATTTTCCTACATATTACCGAGGTAATACTGTATTTTAGTTAAATAGAAAAAAACTTTAAAGAAATAAACTATTTTCCTAACAAATTAAATAAATTTTAATATTTTTTGTTTACTCTTTATTGTTCTTTCTTTCCTTGATAATTGAGGCCCATGATTTAATTAATTCTTTATTCATACCAGCAAAGGCATCAGAATTTTCATTGAATGCCTGAATATTTTTTGATAAAGCCTCAAGGGATTTTATCATCAATTGATTTTGAAAATTCCATACCTTGTTGGTCTGCTCAGTAAAGTCGGAAACAATTTGAAGTGACTCGTCAGGTAATTTGACATCGGAATTTGTTTTACGTGTAAGATATTTTTGAAGCAATATAGCAGATATTGCATTCTTTTTTCTCGATTCTATTATTTCTAGTTGAAGATCAGACACTGATTGGAGATAGCTCGCAGTATTGACACTTACATTTTTAAAATACTTGTCAATGCTTTGCTGAAATACCTCAAAGGTTTTATTTTCGGTTAAAATTTTAGAGTCTTCCTGAGATTCTATTTTTCCTTTTGATTGTTTTGGAGCATTCATGGTTTGATCTTCTCTTGTAATAGGAAATACTTTGATTTAAAGTAATTTGGAGTTTTTATATTAATGGGGTTTAAATTTTTTTAAAAATTAAAATCATTTTAAACATTTGTTTTATGTTTATTTCAATCTAAAATATTGAAAAACTCACATTATTTCATTACTGCAAAAGACTATTGTGTAATGCAAAGAAAGGTTCAATGATTTTAGGCCTAAATCCAACATTAAATATTCTTTTTTTCTTCCAATCAATCCGTCTCCTTACCTATAGTCAAAATAGAATCAGAACCTTTCTTCCATTTTTGAACTAAAATGCCAAGCACAGCACCAAATGCTAAATGAGCTATCAATGTTATTACAAAAATATTGTAACCATACATGTGTTCTACACCAAATGGACCTTTCATAATTATCAAATATGGTGCCACCATCATAACCATCTCAATTATTACTGCCCAGATAATTCCATACCACCATTTTCCTTTTCCGATTAACAAAGCATAGATAATTCCGAATGTAGCCCCGTTCCAAAAGTGCCAAAGACCTCCTGCAATAAATGCATCAAGGGGGGCATGGTAAAGATTCATTGCAACTCCTGATTGCATTACTGTTTGTTTTACTTCAGATAACATGGTAATTTTTTCAGTAAGAAACAATCCAGGTACTGAAATCATGCTATCCATTGGTAACCATTTTGCAAACATGTAGCCTGGAATGCGTATCACTTCAAGGGCTAGTGATGCAATGGCACCCGCTGCCATTCCCTTGAACAATCTGTTTGTCAATCTAGGAAATTTTGAGCGTGACAGTATTCCTATTGCAAATATTATGATAACTGATGGAATTATTGCAATGTCTCTGAAAGTGGCATAGGGGATTATTCCTAATGGTGGAAGTAGAAGTAAACTAGCTGACGCACCACTGAGTATTATTGTTAATATTGTTAACCATAATTCAAATTTATTTTTCTGAACTTGCAATGCATTACTACTAAATTCAAAGTATTTAATATCCAATGTTCGTAGTCTAGAAGTGACTTTGAACAATCATAGTAATACAGTTTGTGTGTGCCGGTGAAATCAAAAAAAAAAGATGTTAAACGCTGGAGATAATTCTATCATAAATAATATTTACTAATTTTTGAATATATTTTCTACTGGATCATCTTGATTGGAATTTTCAATTCTCATCCCAGAAAATAATTTCTTCAATTTTACTATAGGTTATTTGTGTAAACGAGTTAAACTAATTTTATTTTAGCAGTATATTTCTCTGTAAACCATAATGGTTTGAAATCTTGAAGGCTTTGATTCAACTGAATGTATTCTAAATTTTAGTAATTCTTTGACTTCAATCTCCATGAATTTCAGTACACTAACAACTACTTCTTTTTTCAACTCGGAAGGTCTTTCATTTTTTAAATTACGAAGAAATTGCATTCCGGTGTAATCTGGCATGAACATGTCAAGTAGGATTAAATCATAATCATTTTTGACTGCAAGCTCTAGTCACTTTTTTCCAGAATTGACACTTCTAACAGAGTAATTGTCTGCAGTAAACATGTCTGAATATAATTCACATATTTATGTGGAATCATCCATATGGAGTAACTTCACACTGTAATTGACCACTAAAATGATTAGAACAAACCTGTGTTCATTTTAAACAAAATATCTTGTATTCTGGGTATAAATCAGGCATGACAAACCACCAGGATTTCGAGCAGGACCTGACTTCCCAGAATCTACCTTATCTGAATGATAAATTTAAGGTCATGTAGATTTTATTTGAACACAGAAATATGAAAACTGATTTTTAATTATGACAAATTATAGAAGAAATAAAGCAGACCTTATTTTAAACGGAGATAGTTTTTTTGAATATTATATGAAAATAAGGATTTTGTAGATTTCTATGATTCTAAAGCCTTTTTTAAATTTCCTTTCAGAACATTTACTCTGTTTTTATGTTTAATCGGTGATTTTTTCTAATTTTACAAAGGGAAAAGGTCATGCCAAATCTTTTGACCTGTCTGTATCCCCAAAAGTGGAATGCTCCCGTCGGGATTTGAACCCGAGATCACTGCCTTGAGAGGGCAGTATGCTTAGCCGGACTACACCACAGGAGCTTGAAGAAAACGAGATGTTTTCATAATTTAAAGGAAATGCTTTCACATTGAATTCTTTGGTAAAAATTATCGAGTTTGATCCTTTATACAAAATTCAGATTGTAGAATTATCATGAACTATGAAGACCTAATCAATGAAAAGTCTTGGTCTGATTATCCGGTGGGCTTGGGTGGATGTAGAACTAGTGATACTTTTTTTGATTCATGTGATTACGATATTACTGTTTTTGATGACAAATCTCAGAATGATGAGATTATTCAATTTCAAAATAAATTTGTAAAAATTTATCATGGTTCGTTGTCCGAATCTCAATCAAAGAAACTTATTCAATATGATAACATGCGGATTATCCATGATGAGTCTTGGGATCTACGCATGCTTCTCTCAAAGGTTAAAGAAAAACGATTAATCCTCTACAAAGACCATGCAAAAAACTCACTTATTGAATCGCTTTTTTGTTGTGAAAAAACTAAACAAGGAATTAAAGAATCAAGTGTTTTTGCACCATGTTGGCAAAAATGCGCATCATTTTTTTTGGCAGACGGTATTTTGGCACTAAACCAATGCAAGTCCAGCCCAACACACATGCTTGATTCATTGAGAAGATTGAAAAAAAATTCGGTCAACGAAAAAATATCCGTTGTAAATGAAACAGTTGGTATTGAAAGGTCAATCCCTTCTTTGTTAGTGCGGATGCTAAAGTCAACAATCGGCTTCTCTGACCTCGTTGAGAAAAATAATCACTCTTTGCTGATCCAACAAAAACACGACTATTTTGTTAAGAATTCAATGCTATCTGACTGTTATTTTTATTTGGGATATATCAACAAGGAAAACTTTGTAAAACTCAAGGATTCCATTGAAAAACAACCTGATCTTATCCATATTTTGAAAATATCCTTTGACATAGATGCTGACCCCAATCTAATAGAACGACAGGCAGATCTAATCCACAAGTCCTCAAATGAAATTTTAGATAACATTTCTAGGCGATAGTTCTTTGGGTCTGGGCTAAACTTATAAAATGAGCGAATTGTCTGTCTAGATATGGTAGATCAAGCATGTGGATGCGAAGCCGATAGCGGCGATCCAGATTATTCGTGCGATTGTGCAATGCAAGGACATTGCATATGTAGCGCAGATTGCAAGTGTACTACAGACGTTTGTAAAGAAGCTGTTGGACCAATGTCTAAACAGTAACTTTCAATTTTATTTTTTATTATTAACCTTAATCGTCCTCGCTCTCAAAACCCCATGACTTTACCAGTTCTCGTTGGAATTTGTCGGCTTGTTTTTCTCCAAGGGCAAAACCACAATTCTTGTGTGTTGGAACGGTTTTCATTCCGTCTAGCTTAAACTCTACTTCAAACATATGGACTTTGGAGCATTCACACATTTCTAGAATCTAATTAAGTTTTCCTCTATATTTGCTTATTTGAATAACCTTTAACTAGCTAATTTCGTCATTATTTTCTGTGATTCGGCATGTTATAGTTTTTGTATTTCTGACAATTGTCTTTGGTCTTGGTTTTTCAAACCTTGCGTTTGGTCAGGGCACTATGTCATCAGGTGGTGTAGATGTTGAGGGTACGTGGTATCTAGGAGAAGGTCTCAAAGTGGGAGATTATTTTGAGTATGCTTTGTGTGAATTAGATCTTAATGACTGTGCACCTATTACATTGAAATTTTGGATAGCCGGAGAAGTAACAAATGTCAGTGAACAATTATGGGATACAAAAGTTGTAGTTGTGGATGGCAATAAAATTATCAAAGGCTCAATGGGCCTTGGTAAAGTTTCCCCCGAACCGGTTCTATTTGATGATGATCTTTTTGAATACGCTATTGCATTCAAATCTTCTTTGTCTTGGTTAGGTGCTTTTGCTACTTCACAGGAAGGTGATCTTATTCATGGGCCAAAAGCGTTCAGTTCTCCCGCATGGGGGAAAATCGGAGCAATTGGCGGTGCTCAATTAATTCCAATATAT
>SMUZ01054151.1_pt1 | contig 15662 bp, 19 predicted proteins | sample 2456421 | NCBI WGS metagenome assembly SMUZ01 (sample SAMN11095932, study PRJNA526329) | marine sediment metagenome | biome: Marine sediment; feature: Surficial sediment; material: Deep marine sediment; isolation source: Hadal surficial sediment | place: Pacific Ocean | collected 2014-11 | depth... | reverse complement strand
TTATCATATATTAGGAATATTGAAATTTTTCTTGGATTTTATTATCTAGTTTTTGATCTATGGTAGCTGATGCCACAACATTTACAATTTCTACCATAGTCTTTGAAAATAGAATAAGGAATCAACACAAGTAAGCAAATTTAAAGGAATTTAAAACGTATTCAAGGATTCAAGTTATGGTCACATGTGAGAAGGGTTTTCATGAACATCATGATCAGTGCATGGGTAAAGCAGGAATGTTTGATTGTGATTGCAAGTGTCTTAAAAAATAGTTTTTAGGGCCATCGTTGGTAATTGAACAACAATTTTTATTTTCGTGTCTGCAATGTCTAATTACAACTAAATTGTTGATTTCAATTTGTAAGCGTCTCCAATCATCACCATTTCATATTTTTCAAAAATTCAGAGATTTAGTTGACATTACTTTCTTGACCAAATAATCAAACTGGTTCTTTTTCTCTCCATTCGCTAATTATCTTTTTTAGATATGGCCTTAGCCATGAATTTTGAAACAAAAAGTGGAGGCATAAGGAGGATTAGTTGAATCCTTCTGGTGGATTTTGAACAAATACATTACAAACAAGGGCATCTGTCTTTGAATCTCTGTATTGCACATTACAGGTTACAAATCTACCCTTGAGGGCTCGCTCCAAATCTATCTGAGTTTTTTCTTCATACTGTGGACTATCTGGATTGTCTATTTTTGCAATAATGACTTTTTCTGTTTTTCCATATTCTTCTTTGTTGTCTTTACGATGGTGAGTGATTAACAGCTCAAATGCATTGTTTGATAAAAACGCAATTATCGAACCTCCTATTCCGTCACCCATTATTTCTCAAAATTTTTTGTAGTATAATTACTTGATGGCTATGCTTAGACTAAATTCCGGTACAAGATTTTTCTTTCTTGCCATTTCAAACATCTTTTTGATTGATTCTTCTCCATTTTCCCCCATATCCACAGTCACTTGGTTGACATACATTTTTACAAACTTTTCAATCAATTTACGTGGTTTTCCTCTGCTGTATTGCATTGAATAATCCATTGCATCATCAAAATTATTTAGTGCATACTCTATTGAGGCCTGTAGGTACTTGTCAAATTTTTGGATGGTATCCATGCCTAAACTTGTTTTCATTACATTGATTCCTAATGGAACAGGTAATCCGTTTGTGGTTTTATCCCACCACTCACCAACGTCTAAAATTTTGACATTGCCTTCTTGTTCGTATGATAACTGGGTTTCATGTATAACTAATCCAACATCAACTTCTTCATTCTTAATTGCTTTAGGAATATCGCTAAAATTCAATTCTATATAGTCAAACCTGCCTATCATTAATTGCAGTAGCAAAAATGCTGAAGTCATTTTACCAGGAATTGCAATTTTACAGTTTTTTATCTCATCTAGAGTCATCTGTTTTTTGGATGTCACAATGGGACCATATCCAATTCCAAAGCTTCCTCCACTTCGCAAGATTGTATATCCAGGAATATATGCGCAAGCGTGAACTGAAACTGCCGTTACGTCAAGTGTAGGATTTGTAGCTTTTCTATTTAATTTCTCAATATCTTCAATGACATGGTTGACTTGAAAATCGGGTGAAGTCACTTTACCTGTAAACATACCAAAAAACATGAATGCATCATCTGAATCAGGGGTATGTCCTACAGAAATTTCCACAGAGAGGTTCTAAAAGTTCCTTATAAAAATCAAAACTTGACAGAAAAATGAGCATTCAAGACTTTAACACCATATACAGTATTGGAAACCAAGGATCATTTTATCTTTGATCAATCGTTTTTCTAATATATGGAATGTTCCTTGCAAATAATGTGAAAACAATCGATGCCTTTGAAAATGACGTTAAATCACAATCAGAATTTTTAAAGAAATTCAAAAAGCAAAAGCCTATCTCTTCTAATCAACAAAAAAATACAATTTTCACCGGAAGTGGCGATTCATTAGCCTCTGCAATGCTTGCAGAGTCTTTTTCAAATTTTAGGGTAAAATCAATGGACCCTTTAGATTTACTCAAAAACAAATCCATTACAAAAAATAAAACAGTTTATTTCGTTTCAATTTCTGGAAACACCATTTCAAATATCAAAGCCGCAAAGATGGCAAAGAGTACGATTGCTATAACCTCTAAAGCCAAAAGCAGGCTTGCAACATCTTGCAACAAATCTATTATACTGCAATTCCCTAATTCGGATGTTTTTACAGCAGGAAGTATCAGCTTTTTGGAAAGTGCACTAACTTGTATTTCTCTAGTTAGACCAATCACCGTTCCAAAAAATAACGATATTTTCAAAAAAGCTTATTCTGATGCTAAAAAGTCAAAAATTGGAAAAAGAATTTTTGTCCTTGGAAACATGCATACATATCCTGTTGCAATGTATTGTGCAGCAAAATTTTATGAGCTTCTTGGTTATGATGCTCATTTTGAGCGAATTGAACAATTTTCTCATATGGGATTATTTTCTGCAAAAAAAGGTGACACCGTAATTATTTTTGAAGAAAAAAATGCTCATAATGAGCATCTTGTGAAAAATTTGAAAAACATTGGCCTAAATGTAATTTGTCCTGCCTTTGATTCTAAAAATAAAATTTTTCAAATTATTTTCTATACGTATTTTTCTCAATTATTACCACTTTTTGAAGCTAAAAAAAGACACAAAAAAGATTGTCATTTTGTTTTGGCAAAAAAACTACGAAATGTTAGCGATAACATGATCTACTGATTTAATTTTTCTCACAAGATTTAATAGCTGAGCATCTCGGTTTTTCGAATATGGTAAAATACAAGTCAACAACTGAAGTCCTAAAGATTATTAAAAATAAGGATCAAATTCGAAACTTTGGTGTTATTGCACACGTGGACCATGGCAAAACAACTATGAGTGATAGTTTGTTGGCCAATTCTGGAATTATTGCTCCATCTGTTGCTGGAAAAGCCTTGGCAATGGATTTTGATAAAGAAGAGCAAGCAAGAGGAATTACAATTTATCAGGCAAATATAACGTTACACTTTACTCAAAAAGATACGGAATATGTCATTAACATGGTTGATACTCCGGGACACGTTGACTTTAGTGGTAGAGTAATTAGAAGCCTTAGAGCAATTGACGGAGCTGTAGTTGTCTGTGATGCTGTAGAAGGCATAATGACTCAAACTGAGACAGTTACAAGAATGGCATTAGAGGAAAGGGTAAAACCAGTTCTTTTCATCAACAAAGTAGACAGGCTCATCAAAGAGCTTAGATTGACTCCTGAGAAAATGCAGGAAACTCTAGCGTCGGTGGTTTCTAACTTTAATCAACTTATAGAAACTTATGGTGAACCTGAATACAAAGAAAAATGGAAGGTTTCAATTCAGGACTCCAGTGTAACATTTGGTTCTGCTAAAGACCGATGGGCAATTAATGTAGACCTTATGAAAGAAAGAGGCATCTCATTCAAAGATGTCATTGACGCGTATCAAAACGAAAAAGTTGACGAATTAGTGGAAAAGGCTCCCTTGGCTGATGCCGTTTTGGGAATGGTGGTTAAACACCATCCTCCTCCACATGTTGCTCAAAAATATAGAATTCCTAAAATCTGGAAAGGTGATCTTGATTCTGATATAGGCAAGGCACTTTTAGCATGTAGTGACGACGGACCAACTATTATGATGGTTGTAAACATGGTATTGGATCCTGCTGCAGGTCCTGTTGCAATTGGTAGATTGTTCTCTGGAACAATCAAAGACGGTCAAACTATCAATATTATCGATTTAAAAAGAGAAGGACGAATTCAATCTGTAAACTTTTTCATGGGAAATCTAAGAGAACAAGTAGGCGAACTTGGTGCTGGAAATATTCCAGCATTACTTGGATTAACCGAAGTTAGGGCTGGTAACACTCTTTCATCAATCAAAGAAACACCAATGTTTGAAGGGGTCAAATATGTTTCAGAGCCAGTAGTTCAAGTTGCAATTGAGCCAAAACATCCCAAAGATTTACCTAAATTGGTAGAAGTTCTAAAACAACTCACAATTGAGGATCCTAATTTAGTTGTAAAAATTGACGAAGAAAGCGGTGAAACTATTGTTGCCGGTATGGGGGTTCTTCACCTTGATGTAGCTACACACCGTATCCAAGATGCAAAAGTTGAGATTATAATATCTGAACCACTCATCAATTACAGAGAAACTGTAAAGGGGAGCTGCAAACCAATAATGGCAAAATCCCCAAATAGGCACAATAAAATTTTCATGAAAGTTGAACCCATAGAACCAAATATTGCACAAATGCTCAGAACTGGGGAAATTAGTGACTTGAAAGATAAGAAAGTGGTTGCAGATCTTTTAAAGAAAGAGGGATGGGATACTGACACTATCAAGAGAGTAATGAAATTTGATTCCCGTGGGAATGTACTCATAAATGGAACTAGAGGTGTTCAGTTTGTTCACGAATCTACTGATTCAATTAATTCCGGTTTTGAGGATGTTATGAAGGAAGGTCCATTATGCAGAGAACAGATGAGAGATTGTAAATTCACATTTACTCATTTTGTTCCTCATGAAGATACGGCTCACCGAGGACTGTCACAATTAGGACCTGCATCAAGACGTGCATGTATGGGCGCTGTGCTTACCGCAGGAACTACAATACTTGAACCAATGCTTGCAATCGAAGTTAGAATTCCAACTGATCTGGTAGGAAATGTTGCAACCGTTCTTTCTGGAAAGCGAGGTAAAGTACTTGACATGCAACAAAAAGGCGCAAGCAGCATAATTATTGGTGAGATTCCAGCTTCTGAAACTTTTACTTTATCTGACGACCTGAGGGGTCAAACTCAAGGAAGGGCTACTTGGAATACGTCCTTCAAAAAGTGGTCTGAAGTTCCAAAATCCATGTTTGCAACAGCTATTGCTGATATTAGAAAAAGAAAAGGGTTAGCACCAGAACCGCCCGGAATTAGCGAGTTTATCGACAAGGAATAAATTTCAATTTTCTGAAAACCTAATTTTCAATTTAACAAAAGTTTGTGCATTTTTCTAAACAAACAGATTCTTAATACTGATTTTTCTGTATACTCTCTACAGAAAACAGTCAAAATAGAGTTGTCACCAAACAACTAATCGTTTTTGGTCTTAAACTCTGATATCGGTTCAGACCCCGAGGGGAAACTCAAGTCTGAACTAACACTTTTTTTTGTTTTTAAGGTTAAAATTCTCTTTAGTGTAATCTTTTGTCCCTTTGAAATTGAAAATTTACCAAATCGAATTTAAAGGAAAATGTGTATCTTTTGAACAATCATCAGTTGATAAGTTATTTAAAAAAAATTAAAACGTTGATTGATAAAAAAGTGCAAGCAATTTATGAAGAATTTCGCTGCGAATTGGGAATCCATAAAAGAAATATCATTGATGCTCAAAACCTCCACCAGAATCTTCTAGATAAGAATCCATTTAGATATGAATCTCCTTTTTTAATATCTGCAGTATGTGTATATGCAATTTCGAAAAATATTCCCCAAAAAATCACCCTTGAAGATATTGAAAATATATCCCATATTAAAAAAGAAGATATTGAAAAATGCTACAAACTGGTCCTCGATTCAGAATTCAGTGAATCTTTACAACAACCAGATGACGATGTCTTTCATTAATTTTTAAAAAATTCCTAAAAAGATGAACGAAATATTGGTAATCCTTTTAGCCAATTAGAAATCATCAGCCATGTAGATCGGGAAGTAGGTTCACATAATGAATGGTCATAAGATCAATCAAAAGATCGTCCTACTTCTCTACTGTTCTCTTTACAAATTATAATTAAAAAAGGCTACGTAGTATTCATTATACTTTATGTCAATAAGTAGTGATATTTTTATCTGGCATATGTTTAATTGAAATTAGGTCAAGCTATCTTTTAAGAAAATTAGCATCTAAAATTTGTTATTTCCTATGGTTCATTATCTTCTTCAACAGTGGTTTTTATTTTGGTATGTTTTACAATGACTGGAATGGGATTATTGTATACTAAACTATACGTTGATTTTGAGCCAGATGAATGGAAGCAAATCTCTACCACTCCTATTACTTTTGAAACTATCCAAGACAATGTATCTCTGGAAATTATGGCTACTTCTCAGATTTCATACCGGTTACAATTCAAAAAAGGAGGAAAACTTAATCTCTTTAGAGTAACTGGAAAGTTCCGTCTAACTTGGGACAATGAGGATATTCAGCTAAACAAAAAAATATGAAATGATAAAAAAGAGTTTAATTTCTAAAACAAATATTGTCATTGGAGGTAAAAGCAAAATAAATTCTCATAAATTTTGAAGAAGGCTCTTTTAAAGATATTTTAAAAATTTTAAATCAAATTTAAACCAAATCCCAAAGCCAAATCACGGGAAGTTACCTTAAAAGAAAATTAGTAGCAATTATAATATTTATGAAGAAAGCGAAAAGAAAAAACTTGAAAGTTTGTAATCACTTCTTTACAATACAAAAAGTACTATTGAGCGTTTGAATTACAGATTTTTTTGAATATTCATTAAACATCAAAATCTTCTTGAATTGGTGGTTGCTCTCTTTCCATCAAATAAAGTAAAATTCCCGCTATCATTACCCCTATACCCATTAAACCAACAAATGTTCCGCCATGCTTTACTAAACGCAGTAATTGATCCAAATTTGGATCACTCTGGATTGAATAAAACAATACCAGACCACAGATTATCATAATTATTCCCGGTATGGTTACAGCTGGACCAGCTTTCATATCTTGTGTATTCCTTGAGCACCTAATAAACTCCAATATCTTATTGTTTGAAAAATTTTCTTACAATGTTATCTGTAAATAAGATTAAAAAAGAAAACAATTTTAATAAAATCACTTTACAAAAGATATGAATAAAGTTTATTTTGTTTTCATCATGGGTGCTTTAATTTCAATTCAACTTTTTGAGAGTGTTTATGCAACAACTTATGATATTAACATGCCGTCAGGATCTTCAAGTCCTGATGCACCATATTTTTGGCAAAATGAAAAAACAGGTGCTGCAACAGGCGATATAGAAATTTTAGTAGGGGATACTATAGTCTGGAAAAATGGAGGTCAAGCAATACATGCTATTGAGTCAGGTACTATCGAAGATGGACCAGACGGTGTTTTTGGTGTGACTGATTTAGATCCCGGAGAATTTTATAAATTCACATTTCCTGAAAAAGGGCGTTTTCCATATTATTGCTTTATTCATCCATGGATGATTGGGGTTGTCACGGTTACCAATGTTGGGTACAAGATTATTCCTGACATCGGAAAGAATACTGGTGACGGCCTTTCATCATTTAATGTGGATTACCAGTATAGTGGAATTATCCCTAATGCAAGAATAAATGAAGAACAAAAATCAATTACTTTTCAGCTGGAAAGTGATGCTAAATCAATTGATCACAACCTAATGATGTTACTGCCTTCTGAGCTCATAGAAGGCCCTTTTGTTATTTTCGTGGATGATAAAAAAAGTCTTGATTTTGAATATATTCCAGGTGACGATGTAAATACTATTGAAATAGAATTGTCTGATACTTCAAAGGTCCTTACTATTGTTGGGACCAAAATAATACCTGAGTTTGGAGTTTTATCTATAATAGTTTTAGGTGTTGCCATTACTAGTATAATATTCATTCAAAAATCAAGGGTTAATCTAACGCTCTAAATTTTTAATCTTTTAAACCAGTTCATTTTTATTTTGATATAACAATTTCAATAGATTATATTTAGTAAATTTACCTTCGTATTATTGGCAGTAAATAAATTTGATTTTCTAAATATTGTTGAAGATATCATAAATTTAGATCCGAAAATGAGGTTTGCAGCTATTATAGACTCTAAAGGAAATATACGTGAGGCAATAATGAAGGACGGTAAAACATCTCTAAAGTCCCAAAAAGAGGAAGAACATTTCTGCAAACAGGTTGCTCAAAGAAGAGCTATGAGAAAAGAATTTGACAAATCTCTAGGAAAGGTTCGATATGTACATGTAGAAAGAGAAAAAGTTACACAAATGGTGGTGTATGCCAAACGCAATACTTTGTACTTTACAATGGAGCCCGAGATGCCAATAGATACAAAAATACGAATAATAACTCGCATTAAAAAAATAACTTCTGATCTTTAGAGTTTTAAAATCAAAAATTTTTGATTTATCTGATAAATTTTATGGGTAATCCACTATGCGATTTTATATCAAAGCTTTACACTAATATTGATTTTTTTTTAATCATTCTTAATGCCAAAACCCAAAATTTTGATTGATGAAATGGATGATGGATGGGATGAAAAACTTCAGCAAATGGGATTTGATGCATATAGCGTAAAAAAACTAAGGATTGAAGGAAAAAAATTACGTACTGATTATTCTGTTATTAACTATGCTCGGGAAAATGATATGATTTTAGTCACAAGGGATACGGAAAGTGGCCAAGCTTGCGAAGAAAATAACCTGCGTTACATTCTATTAGATAATGACGAAATATTTAAAATTGTGTTAGAAAAAATAAATCAATTATAAATTAAATTAATTTCAAATTTGTAAGATCAGTTTAATTTTTAACAACAGAATATTTCTCTAAAACCATTTTTTCCCCAGTTGATTGTATTTCTGAGGTTATTTCATCTAGGATTTTTAATCCTACTAAAACAGACTCTTTTTTGATTTCTTTATTTTGTAATTTATGTTTTAAAACCAATTTTTCATTGTTCACAAAGCTCAAAAAAGATACAGAATTTCCCATTTCTAAATTAATGAAAAATTGTACATAATCAGAAATTGTTCTAATTCCCATGGTGATTGATATTCTTTCTAATATTTGACTAAGATGATTTTTTCAAAATTTTATTTTACTTTATTCAAGTTTATTTACAAATTAGAATTATGTAATTTATGGAAAGTTGTGATCGAAGAACACGAGCCTACAAAAATGGAAAGACATTTGACCAATGCCGAGAAATTGCTGAATCTATGAATTCTGATTTTATAAAACAAATTAATCAAAAAGGAAAAATCTTGTGGAGTGAAATTTTGGATCAAGTAGATCACGACGAGCTAATTTACAAACTGACCTTGAAATATCTACGAAAAGAAGGATATGATATTGGAAATTACAAAATTCCTGAAGTAAAAAAATTCATAGAGTAGGGTCTATTTTACAACTACCATCAGCATTTCGTAATTTTTTAGCCATCACAAATGGTGTAATAAGCAAAACAGGAATAGCAATTGCAATAAATAGTGTTTGCAACTGGGTCAACGCAACAGTTAATGCAATTCCGCTTGCAGTACCCACAAAAATAGACAAGAAAGTACCTGCACATGTTGGGCATGCGATAAACAAACCAGTGGCTGATCCAATTGTACTAATCCCGCTCCCTTTCCTTGAGATTGTAAACGCACTTACTGCAATGGAAGTATTTAGGGCGACAAGATAAGATACTAAAACCTGCAAGACAAGATTTATTGGAACAATTTGAAGACCTACATGATCTGTTAGATACACAATAATTTTTGGCATGTATCCTGGTTCATCACAACAAGGCGCCACAAATCCCGAGGGGATAATTGCACCATAATGTATTGAAAAGTTTACTTCTGGCTGATAAACCAGAGTTCCAGAAATTAAGGAAAAGAAAATACCATAACAGACAAACGTTACAATAAAGATTTTCCTTGATTTTGAATTCCAAGTTGAAAGAGCAATTATTGTGAAAAGATCTTTTTCTTTTCGTTCTACTTTTTCTCTGTGAAAAATGTAAAGTCCATAAGTAATTGCACCAAAGCATGCCAACAATACAATATAAAACCCATACGCGAATCTTTGAATTGAATCAAGCGCAGCTGGTGTGATTAACTCAGGATCTTGATATCTCGAAAAAATTAAAAATAAAATTGCTATTGAAATAAATCCTATAATCATTAATTTTTTACCACTTTTGCTACCACCGATAGACTCCTTTTTCATGGGTTGACTCTATCCCCATCGAATTAAATTCTATCTTTATTTTTTCAGTATAATCTAGCTTAATTTAGGAACGAAAATATAGATAATTGCAATTATCTCCAGTCTTCCAAAAATCATCAGGAACCCTAGAGCAATCTTTGTTGCAGGATCGGTATCGAAATCAATTACTCCTGCAGAAAGCCCTCCTGTTGTTATTACCCCTGCCGATTCAAAAAATGCGTTTTCAAAACTAACATTCTCAATTTCAGCCAAATGTACTGCAGTGACTACAGTAATTATTGGAAATAGAGCCAAAATTATCAACGTTGAATAAATTTCTTTTTTTGTATCATTAGACAACTTCTTACGTTTTGCTTTCTTCAATACATTTGGAAGATTTTTCAAATGAAATAGTCTGAATATTTTTATGCCTCCTGCAGTTGAAAAACCACATCCTCCAATAAACATTAAGACAACCAAAATTCCATGTGCTCCTGCATTTAATTCTGACAAACTTTCTTGTTGAAGCCCTGCAGTAGTACTAGCAGATACGGAATAAAATGCGCTATCTAAAGGATCGAATCCACTAATTGCCATAAACAACAATGTTGCACCAGTTAAGATTGCAAAATATACTAACACTTCTTTTCCAAGTTTCGGAGAAAGGAATTTTTTTCTTACAAATGCATAGTGAAACGTAAACGGTAATGCACCAAGAATCATTGCCCCCATCAAAACTATTTCCTCTTGCCAAAGGAGATCATCTAAAATTGTTGAAGTTGGCAGAAAACCTCCAGTAGATAATGTGCTCATTGCTAATGAAAAATTATCCATTAGATTTCTTTCACCGAAAACCCACAATAGTAACGCGACTATTACAATATACAAAGCAAAAATTATCGTAATTGTGCCAAATAACTCCCTCATGTGTAACGTTTTACCTGAAATAAAACCTCTCATAGATCGGAGTTTTGATTCGGGATAAAATGCAGTGATCACAAGATAGATGAAACTCATTCCTCCTACGAGTTGGGTGAAACTTCGGTAGAAAGTGAAACTTTGAGGTAAATTCTCAGGCTCATCAAACAAAGAAATTCCTCCGGTGGTAAATCCTGAAGCACTTGAAAAGAAGGCATTTGAAAATGCCTCTACAGGAGTCGAATCAGGATTTGAAACATAAAGATATGGTGTTGTTCCAAAGAGGGTTAATAAGAACAGACTGGAAAACACTAGAATTGAAGCTTGTCGAAGATTAAGACTCGACTTTTCTCCATATGAATTGAGGAAAAATCCTGTTGCAAGTAATAAGGTTGTATTGAGGTAAATTCCTGTAGCAATATCTGTCTCCGCTAGTAGTGTTGCTACTATGGCCGGAATGAGTAGCAAAACTCCTGCAAATTGTAAAACAAAACCTAAATTTCCTAATATTGCCTTGATTGGGGGGCTTAGAAGACGTGGTGGTTTTGTACTTGCTGCTCTTATGGCATTTGCAATAGTTGCTTGAAAAATCATTCCAACAACTTGTTTTTTTTTATTAAGCACAGGTAATTTTTTAATATTGTTATCTCGCATTTTGTGTAGTGCATCTTGTAATGTTGCTTTTTCAAAAATTACAATTAACGGCCTACTCATTACATCCTTTAATATGGTAGCTTCTGCGTAAACTGTGACATCGCTAACTTTCCTTAAAATATCTTGATCAGTTACGATTCCAATGGGATCCCTGTTTTCATCAGTTACCACAATGTCGTTGGTTTCATAATGCTGAAGCATTCTTGTTGCATCTCTGGTTTGTGTATTTTGGTTTAGTAACAGTACTTCCTTGTTCATGTATTCGGATACTGATTTTGTAAGTATGTATGATACCGCCTTTTCAGGATTGGTCGACATTAAACTTTCATTTATTGTTCATTTTAAATAATTTGGGGTGTATCAATTTTGATCTTTTGAAAAATACACATCAATCATACTGACGTTTTTTCAGTTTTACCTTTTTTCTGTCTTTAAAGCAGAATACTCTAATATAGTTAAATCATTATTAAAGAACAAAAGAATGTTGGAAAATTAGAGTAAACCTGATTGTAAAGACATAATTTTATTACAGTTTATAAGCATAAAACTGCCACCCTAAATAATACAATGGATATTCTTCAAGAACAAGAGCCGGATTATGAATCAGTTAAAATTGATTATATTGGATTTGTAGATCCGTATGCCGTTGAAGGTATGGTTGTTCTTAAAGCAACTGATGGAAAAGAATTTCACATGAGAGCATTTTCGGGAGAAGTCGCGAAACACATTTCTAGCTTTTCTGAAGACTCGGAAGATTTTGTACCTTCAATTTACAGAATGATTGAGGAGATTTGTGAAGAAAGTGAACTAGTCTTGGTTAAAGTCAAAATTTATGAAAGTGGCGAAGTTTTGCGTGCAAATCTTTACTTTACAGGTAAAAAAGATGTAGTTTTGAGAAATTATCGTGCCTCGGATGCTTTGGCTTTGGGGGCGTTTTACAAAATCCCTATTTTAGTTAGGAAAAATCTTCTTAAAACAAGCATGGAAGTATAATTTTACATCAAATATTTTCGTCAAAAAAATTGACCGGAAAAAGGGATTTGAGTCTGTCCATCCATTATCGATATTTTTCAATACCATGTTGAACTACATTTAGAGAGCTTTTATCTTGAGTCTAGGCTTTTTTTATTTTCTAATTCTTTAATTTTTTTGTCTTGTACCTAATTAAATATTCTGGAGAATTTTTGGGTAATTTGCTAATCTTATAAAATACAGATTTTTGTAGAAAAAATATATTTTCAAATTTTAAATCCGAACAAAAAAATTTGTAAATTTTAAATTATAATATGCCTTTGTTTGAATTTAGAACCAACTGAATTTATTCCGGCAACCAGTTCTTGTATTTTTGGATAATCTGATTTATTTTCTGATATCTCTTTTTTAATAACTCTTAGATAACGGAATAATTTTTTCACTTGCTTGTTTTTTTGAGTTTTGGATATGGGTGCGTTTGCTATATCTTTTAGATTACCTGAAATATCGCAAAATTTTATTATTTTGGTTTCAATTGGTGAATTTTTTAATTGTTGAATATATTGGAATTCTCTTTCTTTTATAGGCAACTTGAAATCCTTCGTTAATGATAGGACCAAGACAGAAATTATATTTCCAAATATTTCATTAATTTCATCAAAAGTAGTATTGCTATCTTCTATTGTATCATGAAGCCAAGCTGCACTTAAAACATTGCGGTTTGAAATTCCTAAATTTTTTAATCGATTTACCACCCCCTCTAAATGGTCATAAAAAGGAGTAATGCCATCTTTTCTTTTTTGATTTTTGTGCTTTTCACGTGCAAAATCTTTCGCATGGGTCACTATGTCCTTTGATTTTTCCAATAATACAATCAGCTTGGTCTGATATGTAGAGGTTTATTCAAGTTAGAGAATTAAAATGCTTCATAATTCGGCAAACTCATCATGTTTCAGACATAGCTTCTTTAATCATCAGCTAATTCAAAAGTTATCTTATAATACTTTTATTGGTTTCTAGGGGTGTGCGAAACCGTAAGACCTTTGAAATTATTTTTTGGGAAGGATAAGAATTGACAATTAATCCTAATCTTGTATAAGATTATGCTTGGTAATCCTGCATAGACTATAACATGAATTATTTACCAAGGCTGTATGGTAATGGTTTATACGGTTTAAGAATTTCAGAAACCCTTCCAATGTATTCTTTTTCAGTTATTGGAAAGTCTGTTCCAGGAATTGAGGCATTGTTTGCATCGCCTTTTGTTCTAATGATTCTCTCTTCTCCAGAATCTGTGGTAATTTCTACGATTCTCGTTATTATTGTTCTATCATGGCCTAATGGCCTGAGGAAAACTATGATATCGTCAATTTCAAGGGTGTCAAATGGTACCGTCATGTCTACTATCACCCCGTCATTTACTTTTAAGATTGGTTCCATGTCCTCACTTGCAACTTTATACACTGAATTTTCACTCAAAAAATATGCAAGATTAGCAATTTGAACAATTATTATTCCCCCAATAACTATTCCAGCTATTAAAAGACCGCGTTTAAGATTTTTTTTCAAACATACTAAATTAGGAGGGAATGATACTTAGTACTTGTTCTAGTGCAAAAGATTTCTAATTTATTATAAAAATACTAGCTTCATTTAGTAAATTGATTCGAATTATTTTATGTTCCTCAATTAGTTCATAGAAGCTACTGCACGAGTTATGTCAGTTTTACTAAGAATCCCACAAAGAGTTCCATCTCTTTCTACAACTCCAGCACCATCAATATGATTTTCTAGAAAAGTTTTACAGGCAATTTTCAGATCCTCATTTCTTTTGATCGTGACAAGTCCACTACTCATTATTTCAATCACCTTTATCCTCTTATCAAAAATGAGTCCAGAGGAAAGATCTTGTGATTTTTTCATAGTTTGCTCTTCTTGTTTTCCTTTGTTATTTTCAGAGGGAGAATGTCTAAAATAACTAAAAGGTCTCATAAAATCTCCCAGTGTAACTATTCCCTTTGTTGACCCATCTGAATTTTTAACTATAATTCTTGAAATATTGTTTTCAACCAATTTTTCAAGAACGTTGAATGTGTTTTCATCTTCATATACCCAAATGTACCTTGCAGTTTTGTAATCGTCTACCTTTCTATGTCCTAAGGGGAGATTAGAGTTATAATAGCTGACAAGGTCAGTCTTCGTGAATATTCCGTCTACATGATCCTTAGAACCTACTGCCAAAGAGCTTATTCTTTTGTCCAGCATCATAGCGGCACTTTTTGGTATTGAAGTGGCCTTATCCACGTAAACTATATTATGCATGATTTTTGTGAGTGGAAAATCAAGAATACCTTCTTCGTTTTTGTTTTTAAAAAGGTAAAAAGCCCAATCCTTTGTTGATACAATTCCAATATGTTTTCCTTGATCCTCAATTATCAGTCGACTTATTTTTGTGGTAGAAAGTTTTCTTGCAAAGTCAGAAAGTTTGGAATCTTTGTTGATGACCTCGGGTGAATTTATGATATCCTTGGCAAATTTGGGTATGATGGAGGGAGGATCTCTATCTTGCATTAATCTACTGTATAAGATATTTCTCATCTTTATTATGAATTAAACAAAAAAATTGCAGGAACCTGTCCAAGACGCTTAATCTAACATTCAAAAACAAATCATACTTTCGTCTTACTCGTCCGACGTAGGTTTTTAGGGACAAACGGGGGGATTGCCTTTTTACTGACAGTCGATAAACTCATTAGGTCTGTGAATTTCAGGAAGTGAATAGATCTTTACCTAAACACACCCCGCCCACCAGCCGGACATTGTCCAACATTTTTAATTATACCATTATCAAAATTAAAGATTATCACTATTTTTATGAATTATTTTTTTGGGAATTGCTCAATTCAATAATAAAGAGTTTTAATTTAGGTGTTAATTGGCACCCAGCAATTTTATTTCAAACATCAAACCGTTTAATTATTTGAAACAAAACGTTAGGTATTCAACATATTTCCTAATCTGGCCAATAAACAATTAATTTTATTTTTTGAATAACATAAATTTTTTTGGTGTTTTTTTGAATATGGGTATGGATCTATAAACAAAGAACTGATCGATACCTG
>SMUZ01057549.1_pt1 | contig 15705 bp, 9 predicted proteins | sample 2456421 | NCBI WGS metagenome assembly SMUZ01 (sample SAMN11095932, study PRJNA526329) | marine sediment metagenome | biome: Marine sediment; feature: Surficial sediment; material: Deep marine sediment; isolation source: Hadal surficial sediment | place: Pacific Ocean | collected 2014-11 | depth 0-1... | reverse complement strand
CATCGGGGATGCTTCTCCAGAGGAAGAACGAGAGCCGCGACGCCAACTCCAGATCGCTCAATCGGTACACGGTGCCTGGCGGCGAATCGACGGGCTGGGCTTCGACGCGGAGGAGGAACTGCGGCATCGCGAGCAGCGTTTCCAGCGCGCGCTCGATCCCCGCATCGAAGTCTTGGTCGGTCCGGCCCTCCCGATAGGTGTCGAGCAGCGCATCGACTTCCGCGTCAGTGACACCCCGTCGATAGGCGCGCCGCGCCAGCGAGGTGAGGATCTCGCGCGCGCACGCCTCCTCGGCCTCGTCGCTGCTATCGCTCGGGTAGCAGGTGAAGATCTGTCGCCGACTCGGGGTCTCCGTCGGTACCGTGCCATCGAACGGGCCCGAGATAGTGAGCATGTCGACGCCGGGCAGATCGCTCACCGTGGCGGGCGACGGGGCGGCATCGGTGAACGCGACCGACACGAGTCGCGTGCCCGCCTCGAGCGGCACGCGCAGCTCCAGCTCGTCGTCGGCGGTCATCCGATACTCGTGAAGCCGCTGGCCCTCGACATCGCCCTCGCGCACCGCGACCAATTGCCCGGGGTCGGGTCCCGGGTACATGCCGCCGATGTCGAACGTCTTGACGAGGGCGCGGTCGACACGCACCTCGATGCGATGCGCGCTTTCCCCGATGCCCTCAATCGCCTGGGTCGTCCCGTTCCGCTTGAGGCGGATCGCGAAGACATAGTCGCCGTCGAGCGGAAAATGGTGGCGCACGGCCAGGCCGCCGTGGGTCGCGAACGGCATGTCCTCGCTCAGTCGGACGTCGCGCCGTTCGAACCCGGTCCGGTACACCTGCATGACCGGGCGGTTGTCGGGACTGCCGACCGCCGCGCGACTGATCTTCGTGGCCGCAGTGATATACCGGGCCATCAGCGCCGGCGTGATCGAGAGCACCTCGGCGTTGTTGTCGAACCCGAAGCCGGCCATGTCGCTGGGCAGCAACGCCGTGCCGTCGATTTCCAGCGCGAGCAAATCTTCGATGGCATTGACGTATTCGACGCGATTCATCCGGTGTGCGACGACCCGTCCAGGGTTGGGGTCGGCCGCGGCCACCCGGTCGAGCGCCGTCTCGAGTGACGTGGCGAAGGCATCGATGGTCGACGCATCGGGTCGGGGCCGACCCTCGGGCGGCATCTGCCCGCTGCGGAGCTTCTGCACGACCTTTTCCAGCATCTCGGCGTTCGCGGCGACCTGCTCGATGTCGAGCTGGTCGAGCATGAGGCCGGCGGTCTGCAGCCGCTCGTTGTGGCAGGTCACGCAGTATCGATCGAAGAGCTCGCGTGACGGGGGTTGGGCCGCCGGCGCCGCCGCTTCCGTGCGCTGCGACGATCGGTTCGCCGCTGGCGCGCCCGCGGCCTGGACCTGGGCGAGTTGCAGAGACACGCCTCCGGCCACCGCGAGTCCAACCAGTCCGGCCGTGCTCAATATCGTCGGCATGTACATGGTCGCCAGCCTCGTGAACGTGATTCTGGCCTGGATTTACAGTGTGGAGTATATCACCGCTTGTGACGGCGCGGCTCTCTGCGTATAGTTGTGCGTATCGCTGGTTGTGAGAACGAGAGGACAAGCACCTATGGGCGCCACAGTGAATCGTCTGGCCGGCATGTGGGTGTGTCCGTTGGTCGTGGCTGTCGGCGTGGCGACGTCCGCCGGACAGGATCTGCGGCTGGTGCACGCCGTCGCGGACCAGGACACGCACGCGGTGCGCGCGCTGCTCGACGAGGGCGTCGATGTCAACACGCCGTGGGCGGACGGGTCGACGGCACTCCTCTGGGCGGCCCACTGGGACAACCTCGACATCGCAGACCGGCTGCTCGGCGACGGAGCCGACGCGAATGCGGCCGATGACCACGGCGTGACCCCGCTCGAGCGGGCCGCGGAGAACGCGAGTCTGGCCATGGTCGAGAAGCTGTTGGCCGCCGGCGCCGACACGACCATGGCCCAGACCAGTGGGCTGACGCCGCTGATGACCGCCGCACGGACTGGCAATGTGCAGGTCGTCAGCGCGCTCCTGGCCGCCGGCGCGGACATCGCCGCGGCCACGACCGAAACCAAGAGCACGGCGTTGATGTGGGCGGTGGCGGAGTCACATCGGGACATCGTCGGTGTGCTGCTCGATGGCGGCGCCGACCCGCACAGCTCCACGGCGCAGGGCTTCACGCCGCTGCTGTTCGTCGCAGGCAACGGCGACATCGAAATGGCGGAGACCCTGATTGCCGCCGGTGTCGACGTGAACGAGACCGGCGTGGACGGCACCCATGCCCTGCCGTATGCGATCGGGAGTGGCCAGGACGCGTTCGTCCGGTTTCTGCTCAGACAGGGCGCCGATCCCAACGGCTCGATGGGTGGCATTCACGCGCTGCACGTTGCGGCGGGAGCCGTCGGCACCTGGTTGAGCGATTGGTCCCGCCACCATGGCCTGGGCGGCTCGTATCTTGGAGGCGGGTTCGGACGGCGGAGCAGCCTCTCTGCGGATCGCCGGCTGCCGCTGGTGCTCGCGCTGCTCGAGCACGGCGCGGACCCGAACATCCGCATCACGACCTCCGCCATGTTCATGAGCTACATCGGCCATCCCACGAAAGGGGCGTTCGAGCCGTTCTCGATCGGCACCGGAGATCTTCGAGGGGCCACGCCCCTGTGGGTGGCGGCCTACGCGGCAAATCGGAACGGCACCGGCGAGATCGAGATCATCCGGACGCTCCTGGCGGCAGGCGCAGACCAGCACCTGACGACCGATGACGGGACCACGCCGTTCATGGCCGCCGCGGGGCTCGGTCGCGGTTCGTATACGCCGCGGGAACCGCGTGGGGCCCGTTCGCCAAGTGCGGAGGCGGCGGTCAAGATGCTGCTCGAGGCGGGTGCTGACATCAACGCGGTCAACGAAGCCGATTTCACGGCCCTGCACGGTGCCGCGTTCCGCGGGTTGAACGAGGTGATCGAGTATCTGGTGGCCGAGGGCGCCGCCATCGACGCGCGCGATTTTCGGGGACGTACCGCGTTCCGTATCGCGGAAGGCGCCAAGCAATCCTTCCAGTTCCAAGGCTGGCCGGAGACCGCCGATCTGCTGAAGCAACTGGGCGCCGATACTCGCCTGGGCATTCCGGGAACGGTCCACGAGCGCCTGCGCGACGTTCCCGTCGCCGCAGACCAACAACCCTGATCGGACCTCGGGTAGACAGGCGCGCCGGAGGCTCACTCTCGCCGTCCCTGGCGCAACGCTCGATCGAGCACGTCGGTGACGGGGAGAATGTCTGGGCCCCTCCGCCAGGAGGCGTCGTCGAGCGGGTGCCCGTGCACCGCCACGATGCCGAGGATATCGCGCCACTGGCGGTCGGAGACCTCCTGGCCGCGGCGGTACCGACGGAGCTGCTGTCGGAACATGTCTTCCGCCGTGGAGACGGAGAGAACGCGATCAGGCCCTGACCCTCGGCACCGCCGCCTACATGAGCCTGGAGCAGGCCAGGGGGAAACGCTCGACAAGCAGACCCACATCTTGGGCGTTTCCCTGGAGCACGGAGCACACCGATGACGCCTCGCGTCGTGTCCACCATGTTGACCATGGTCCTCGGCCTGGCGTTCCTCGGGGCGCCCGCGCCGGCGACGGCACAGGTCGCCGACGTGTCGCCGGTCACCGACGCGATGCTGGCCGCGCCGTCCCCCGACGACTGGCTGCACTGGCGACGCACGCCGGACGGGTGGGGCTACAGCCCGCTCGACCAGATCACCCGCGAGAACGTCGGGCAGCTCCGCATGGTCTGGTCGTGGGCCATGGAGCCCGGCATGCAGCAGACGACGCCGCTCGTCCACGACGGCGTCATGTATCTGGCCAGCCCCGGCAACATCGTGCACGCGCTCGACGCGGCCACGGGAGAGCTTCGGTGGGAATACCGCCGGGAGTTCCCGACCGCCGCCGGACGCCAGCGTCCGAACCGCAGCCTCTCGATCTACGGCGACAAGATCTTTCTCAACACCGCCGACGCGCATCTCGTGGCGCTTGACGCCGACACGGGCGCGGTGGTCTGGGACGTCGAGGTCGCCGATGCGGAGAAAGGGTTCCGCTTCACCAGCGGTTCGCTCCTGGCGCGTGGCAAGGTGATATCCGGCATCACCGGGTGCTCACGCTTCTGGGACGAGGGCTGCTTCATCACGGCGCACGATGCCGAGACCGGACGCGAGCTCTGGCGCACGTCGACCGTGGCGCGCCCGGGCGAGCCGGGCGGCGACACCTGGGGCGACCTGCCGATGCTGTTCCGTGGCGGCGGGGACGCCTGGATCACCGGCAGCTACGATGCGCAACTCGGTCTGATCTACTGGGGGGTCGCCCAGGCAAAGCCGTGGGCGCAGGTGAGCCGCACGACCAATGCCGACGCGCTCTACACCAGCTCGACGCTTGCGCTCGATCCGGACACCGGGGAGATGCAGTGGTATTACCAGCATCTGCCCGGCGAATCGCACGACATGGACGAGGTGTTCGAGCGGGTCCTGGTCGATGTCGACGGGCGGAAGTCGGTCTTCACCATGGGGAAGCTCGGCATCCTGTGGCAGCTCGATCGGGAGACGGGCCGATTCATCCGCGCGACGGACCTCGGCTATCAGAATCTGGTCGATGTCGACCCGACGACCGGGCGGGTCTCCTATCGTCCCGGCAAGATTCCGCAGCTGAACGTCGAGCTCGAGTTCTGCCCGAGCCACTCCGGCTTCAAGAGCTGGCGCGCGATGGCGTACAGCCCGGAGACCGAGGCGTTCTACATTCCGCTCACGCTGAACTGTCAGAGGTCGATCTACATCGAGGTGGAGCAGCGCGAAGGGGGCGGCGGTGGCGGCCTCGGCCGGCGCGAGAACCTGCACCACCCGGCGAGCGACGGCAACCTCGGCGAGTTCGTGGCCATGCACGTGAGCGGCGAGATCCTGTGGTCGCACCGCACACGCACCCCGTTCAACTCGGCCGCGCTGACGACAGCGGGCGGACTGGCGTTCGTCGGCGACTGGGATCGGTTCATCCACGCCTACGACGTCGTGTCAGGCAACGCGCTGTGGGAGACACGGCTGCCGACCTCGGTCCAGGGGTTCCCGATCACCTACGCGGTCGACGGCACGCAGTATGTCGCGGTCCCGGTCGGCACCGGCTCGGGAAGCTGGTCGACGATTCCGCTGACTTTGACACCGGAGAAGCGACGTCCGGCAACCGGCAACGCGCTGTTCGTCTTCGCGCTGCCTGACTGAAGAAGTCAGAAGGGCGCAGGCAGAAGGCAGCAGACTTGTCCGCCGAAGCCTTGGCGCAGGCGGGAGGGCTTCGCCAGCTGTGGGTCGAGCTGGGTGTTGGCGGGGAGGGGCAGCAATGCAAGTCAACCGCGTGGACATCGTTCTTGGTTGCGTTTTCCTGTTCGCCCTCGGCCAGCCGGCGAGCGGACAGGTCGCCGAATACACCGAGGCGCCCGCCTGGCCCCGCCCGGCGACAACGGCGGCCGGGACGCCCGCGCCGTGGAACTTCGGTCAGGTGTCGGGGGTCGCCACGAGCGCGGATGGCAGCATCCTGGTGCTGCATCGCGGCGCGCAGCCGATCATGCTGTTCGACAGCGGTGGGCGGTTCGTCCGGGCCTGGGGCGACGGCCTGTTCAGCAACGGCAAGGTCGGCGGCATCCCGCCGGGCGATCGCGTGGCGGGACAGTCGGGCTACACCGCCGTCTACGGGCCGGCCGGATGCCATGCGTGCGGCGCGCACTCGGTGCGTGTCGATCCGGCGGGCAACATCTGGGCGGTCGATGCCCCGGGTCACGTCGTCTACAAGATGGACCGGCAGGGGCGCGTGGTCATGGAGCTCGGCACGAAGGGGGTCGCCGGCAGGAGCCGGCACACCTTCAACCTGCCGACCGACGTCGGGTTCGCCCCGAACGGCGATGTCTACGTCAGTGATGGCTATGGCAACGCGCGGGTGGTGAAGTACTCGGCCGACGGGCGGTATCTGCTCGAGTGGGGCACGCGCGGCACCGGTCCAGGCGAGTTCGGCCTGCCCCACAACCTGGTGGTCGACGCCGAGGGACACGTCTACGTCACCGACCGGGACAACCAGCGGGTCCAGGTGTTCACCCCGGACGGCGAGTTCCTGAACGAGTGGCCAGACATCGGCGGGGTCTCCGCGCTCGTCATGACGGACGAGCAACAGATCTGGACCGGCGGTACGCTGCGGAGTCTCGAGGGCGAGGCGGTCGCGACGTTACCCGGTGGCAACGGCGGGCACGGCATGACCGTGTCCGATGCGGGAGACGTCTTCGTGGCGCAGCTCAGCGGACGCGTGCAGAAGTTTGTCAGATGATGGCAGGTTTCCTCAGTGCGCGCCGGTGCGTGTCAACGTCTCCGGCCACGCCTGAAGTCCGGATCGGGGTGCGATCTCCCATAGCTGACAATCAAACGTCGCCAGAACAACATCCTGGCCAATCGAGTCCTGCCAGGTGAGGGCCGCCGCGAGCTGTACGGCGTCGTACCCGCGCAGGCCGTGTTCCCAGGCCAATGTGTGGGCCCGCGACACGAGCGCTTCGGTGACGGGAATTCTCGCGAGGTCTGGCCACTCTCCTGACAATCTGCGCTCCGCCCGCCGGCCGCCGTCGTTGTCCAGAACGCCGAGGCGAACCGCGCGGGCGAGCGCAGCGGCTACTTCGGCTCGACTGATGAGCGATGTTGCGACGGCCGCCGCTGCGGCCGTCAGGGCAATCACCTCTTCGGACCCGCGCTCGGTCACGTACCGTTTGACGAGCGCGCTCGCGTCCAGATAGAGAATCACCTGCGGTTGTCAACGACGATGTCAGCCACGCCTCGCTGTCCTCGCGCGAGAACGTCAGGCGTTGTCGTCCCCAATCGACGACCACTCCACAGAATCGTGCCGGCGTCCGTCAGTGTCTGGAGTCGCTCGACTCGCGGACGCCCCTCGGGGATGATACGCGCCACTCGGCGCCCGCGCGGTGTTGCGCGCTTCGACCAGGTAAGCGATGATGCGTGTGCTTCGACACGGGGGAAGAGATGAGCCTACGCGATCGCGCGGTTGTCTCGGTGCTGCTGGTCGTGTGCGTGTCTTCCGCCGGTGCGCAGACCCCGTTCGAACCTCCGCGTCTACCCGATGGCAGGCCCGATCTCCAGGGGGTCTGGGACTTCCGCACGCTGACGCCGCTCCAGAGACCCGAGGATCTGGCGGACACGGCGGTATTGACGGCTGAAGAGGCTGCCGAGGTCGAATCGCAGGCCGCCGCGCGCACCGCCGAGGCGAACGCTCCAAGCGAGGTGCGGACAGAACCGTTACCGGTCGGCGGCAGCATCGGCGCCTACAACCGCTACTGGGTCGACCAGGGCGCAAGGGTCGTCGACGACCAGCGGACGTCGCTCATCGTGGACCCGCCCGATGGACGCCTCCCGGCGCTACAGCCCGGCATCGAGATGGACGTGCTGTCGCTCGGCGAGGACCTGCCGGGTGTCCGTCCGGTGCGCGTCCGTGCGGCAGGCATCGGCGCCGACAGCCACGAGGACCGAGGTCTCTCCGAGCGGTGTCTCCTCGGATTCAACTCCGGCCCGCCGATTGTGCCCGCCGGCTACAACCAGAACATTCAGATCTTTCAGACGCCGGACCATGTCGTCATACTCCATGAAATGGTGCACGACGCGCGCATCGTGCCGCTGACGTTAGCTGGGCGCAACCCGCTGCCAGGCAGTATCCGACAGTGGATGGGCAGTTCGCGCGGCTACTGGGACGGTGATACGCTGGTGGTCGAGACGAGGAATTTTACCGACAAAATCGCCAGCTTCAACCCGTCGGTGACGACGGCAGCCGGCTCCGGCACCACCTTGCATCTGACCGAGCGCTTCCGTCGCGTGGCCGATGACACCCTGCTCTACACGTACACGGTCGAGGATGCTATGACCTTTACGCAGCCGTTTACGGCGGCCTTGCCGATGAAGCGAGGCGACGCGATGTTCGAGTACGCGTGCCATGAGGGAAACTACGGACTGTTCAACATGCTGTCAGGGGCGCGGGCCGCAGAGGCGGCGTCGGCGTCCAGGCAGTAGTTCGCACTGGCGATAGGAGGGTTCTCATGAGACGGATCGTGGTGCTGGGTGTGGTGCTCGTTGTGGGCGCCGTTGCCCTTGTCGGTCGTCTGGCTGCGCAGGGCAACGTGGCCGAGATCGAGCAGGTGAAGGACAACCTCTACGTCATCACGGGCGGGGGCGGCAACACCGCGGCCTTCGTGACCGAGGGCGGCGTCGTGGTGGTCGACACGAAAAACCCCGAGTGGGGTAGCGCCATCCTGGACAAGATTCGCACCGTGACCGACAAACCGGTCACGATGATCATCAACACGCACACGCATGGGGATCACGTCGGGAGCAACATCGATTTCCCCCTGCCGGTCGAGTTCGTGGCACACGCGAACACGAAGACCAACATGGAGAAGATGGCGCCGTTCCAGTCGGCCACAGGGCGACAGTACCTGCCCAGCCGCACCTACACGGACAGGCTCTCGCTGCTCGACGGCGACGATCAGATCGACCTGTACTATTTCGGTCGCGGTCATACCAGCGGTGACTCCATCGTCGTGTTCCGCGCACTGGGGGTCGCGCATACGGGGGATCTGTTCGCCTGGAAAGGTGTGCCGTACATCGACGTGGGCAACGGCGGCAGCGGAGTGGAGTACCCGAAGACGGTGCTGGCCGCGGTCGATGCCATCCAAGGTGTCGACACCGTCATTCCCGGGCACAGCCCGGTGATGACCTGGGCCGACTTTCGTGAGTTTGGCGAGTTCAACCGCGACTTCCTCGCGGCCGTGGAACGTGGGAAGGCCGAGGGCAAGTCGGCGTCGGAGGCCGCCGCGTCGCTGAACCTGCCGGCGCGTTACGCGAACTACGCGGTGAGCCGCGGCACGCTGACCAGCGCCGAGTCCAACGCCGAGAAGATCTACGCCGAGCTCAACCGCTGATCCAGTACCAGCGCGTCGGTGAACGTGGTCCCGAACCCTGCGCGTCCGGCGCGAGAACATCGCCGTCGCCCTGGCTACCTGAGCCAGCCACGCCGTGAGCACGGCCCCTTCGGCCGCGGGACGCAAGGGCCCGCTAAGACCCCGCGTCACGCTTTGCCAGACCGGCGCATCGCCACCCTGAGGGTCCGCGCGACTCTCACCACGGACGGCTAGTCGTAATCCGCCGCCGCGAGCGAGACGCGGATGATTTCCTCGTCGTTCCGCATGACGATGTGCCGGTTCGCATAGGCGGGATGGGACCAGACGACCCCACGGTCGCCCCACCGGCCGGTGGCGCCGCCCCGCGTGCGGGTGGCCGGGGCGAGCAACTGGGTCCGGCCGATCTCGGTGTAGCCCGCCGGCGTGAGACGGGCCACGATCAGCTCACCGGTGTCGTTGGTCACGAAGACCCGGTCGCCGTGCTGGACGAAGAAGGCGGCACCCCAACGCTCGTGCCCGACCAGCTCGGTGGTCTCCCAGACCCGCTCACCGGTGCGCGCATCGAGACACCGCAGCTCGCCATAACTGCCAATGCCGTAGACGTAGTCGCCGATGATGAGCGGGGTCGTGATGAGCGCATGCAGGCCATCGGTCTCGCCGGGCAGCTCACTGCGGCTCTGCCCCCTCCAGAGTTCTTCCGCCGCCGGCCGGTCCTGATCGAGCCGCAACATCAGCGACCCGCGGAAGAAGTGGGTGACCAGCAGATAGGGACCGGTCGAGACCGGGGTGGCCACGGTCATACCGCCGATCGGCCACTCGTGCTCCCAGTAGACAGCCCCGTTCTCCGGGTCGAGCGAGCTGACCCCGCGGGGGTGCCAGAGAATGAGCTGTCGCGCGCCGCCCGATTCGTAGATCATCGGGGCGCTGTAACCGGTCTCGGACACCAGCGGCAGGGCGCGCCAGATCTCGTTACCGGTCCGCTTGTCGAACGCGACGATCAGCGCATCGGGCTCGCCGCCCACCACGACGATGAGCCGGTTCCCGTCGACGAGCGGCGAGCTGCTGACCCCGTAGACCGGGACGGTCGTACCGTACTCGGCGACGGTGTCAACCTGCCAGACGACCGCCCCCGTCTCGGTATCGAAACACAGAATCATGCCGGCGGCGCCGACCACGTAGACCCGGTCGCCATCGACGCTCGGGGTCGCCCGCGGACCGGTCGCAAAGGTGCCGAGGAGGTTGCGATAGGTCGTGGGCCACTCGCGGCTCCACAACAGCTCGCCGGTCTCCTCGTCGAGACACAGCAGCCGTTCGGCGCCGTCCATCGTGCGGGAGCCTGGAGTCTCCAGATAGTCGAGCACGAAGACCCGGCCTCCGGCGACCACCGGGCCGGCAAAGCCGGGGCGGATCGGCACGCGCCAGTCCACCTTCAGTCCCTCATCGGGAAACTGGTCGACGATGCCGGTCTCGGTCCAGACACCGAGCCGGGTCGGCCCGCGCCACTGGGGCCAGTCGTCGGCGTGCGCTGTCGCCGCGAGCAGGAACAGCGCGAGCCAGGCAGCGGTCACGTGTCCTACGGGCGCGTGGGACTGCATCCTTCGCGTTCTCAGGAGGCGGGTTGGGGAGGAGAAAGACCAGGGTGGGAGCACGCACGCTCCCACCCCCCTGCCACCGCTACCGCGTGTACCGCGCCAGCTGGCGCGGACCGACCTCGGCGCCGAAGATGTTGCCGTTGGCATCAACCGCCACGCCCTCGGCCGCGCTGGTGCCGCCCGGCTCCGACGCCGGGTCCGGGATGAAATACATCACCTCGCCGGTCGCGGCGCTGCCGACCCGGATACCGCGATGCCAGCCTGGGTTCGACGTGTCGCTCGATTCGGAGTCGGCGCCATACAGTGTGTCGTCGGCCGTGATGAAGATGCCGCTCAGCCGACTGAACTGGCTCCACTCCTCCAGGAAGTTGCCCTCCTGATCGAAGATCTGGATCCGCTTGTTGCCGCGGTCCGCCACGAACAGCCGCCCACGGGAATCCCACGCCAGGCCATGCGGGGTTCGGAACTGGCCCGGCTCGGAGCCCAACCCGCCCCAGTGCATGATGTAGTTCCCCTCGGCGTCGTACTTGACGATACGGGCGACCTCTTCGGGTGGAGCGTTCGGGCTCTGCCCTCCGTGGCCATCGGCGACAAAAATCGACCCGTCTGGTGCGGTGATGACATCGCACGGCGTGTAGAGCAGATGGTCGGTCCCGTCCCCGGCCACGCCGGCCTCGCCTAGGACGAGCAGCACCTCGCCGGTCGGGCTGAACTTGATGACCCGGTGGCCCAACTCCGTCGCATCTTCGTTCGGTCCCTGCGCGTCGGTGATCCACACATTGCCGTCGCTGTCCACGTGAATGCCGTGCGGGAAAATGAGCATCCCAGCGCCAAAGCTCGTGACCACGTTGCCGTCGGCGTCGAACTTCAGGACGGAGTCCAGGTCCGAGCCGGCACAGCTGTTGGCCCCGCAGCGCTCACCGACCCAGATCGACGTGCCATCGATGTCGATGTCGACCGCGCTCGTCGAGCCCCAGGTCCGCCCGTCAGGCAGCGTGAAGTGGCCCTGGTGCGTCGTATACGGATTGGGCAGATCGTTGACCGCCTGGCCAAACGCCGGCATGGCAACGCCCACGACGGCGCCGAGCGCCATGACCGTCGTGACCGACGTGACAAGAACGCGACGTGTGAATGTCATCAGAAGACCTTCCTTTTGGGAACCCCGTCGGTACGACAACTCTTGTGGAAATTCAGGATGCAAACCTACCCCAGACGCCATTCCCGTGCAAGCGTGGCCAGGGCCGCGCACATGCGCGCCCCGCGGACGCGGAGTGGGGCGAAGGGGCCCCGCGAGCGGTCGCGGGGGGTTCGGAGCGAAGCCCCGTCTAGGTACTAGAACCGGAACAGCCGGTTCATCTTGACTACGAAGCCCCGATTCCGCAACTCGGTCCGCCGATCCGGCAGGAACGGGTCGGTATCGCGGTCCTCGGTGTACACCACGAACAGCTCGCTCCCCGGGGAGTATTCCCAGCGCAATCGAATGTTGGTGCTGAAGGTGTTGCCGCTGGAGTTGTGTTGCAGCAGCCCGCTGAAGAACATCCGCGGTGTGACGCTGTAGTTCACTCGCACCCGGCTCAGGCTGGTCGTGAAAGCGCCTTCCGGCAGGTGCACCCAGTTGAACGACAGACTCGGCTCGACCGACAGCTGCGGGGTGACCTCGATCCGGCCCCGGCTGAGCCCGACCGACGTGCTGTCGCCGCTCCAGAAGCTACCGGTGCGGACTGAGATCGACCCGCTGAGGGGCCGCTGCTGGCCGAACGAGTACGCGGCGCCCACGTCGCGAAAGTCGTAGCCGCCCACCGGCAGGGTGACACCGGGCGCAATGGTGAAAGAAGTGGTCAGCCGCTCATAGCGGTCGACGGCGGACACCGTGAAGCGGTCACTGTTCTCGAGCTGGATTTCGAGCTCGACGTCCTGTGTCCGGGTCTCGAGCAGACGGTTGTCGGCCGCCACGATGTAGTCGACACCACCCGACAGGCTGAACCGTCGGACCCAGTCGATCGACCGGGGCCGCGGGCTGAACCGGCCGGAGGCCGTGGTGCGACGGATGTTGTCCCGGCGCACGAAGCCGATCTCGGGGTTGAAGTTGTCCTCGATGACGAGATGGCCCAGGTCGAACCCGTAGCGGTCGCCGGCATAGCTGAACCGCCCGAGATAGCTGGCGTCCCGGCCACGTCTGCCGCGGGTGCTGGTCCGCGCCACATAGCCGAGCAGGTTCACGTCGTCGAAGAACGCGAACCGGCCGTCGAGCCCGTAGACCTGGTTGGACCCGTCGCCGACCAGCGACACCGAGCGGTTGGTGAAAATGCCGCCGATGGTGCTCCGACGCAGGATATCCCGCTTGACCCGGAGGACGGTAAAGTTGGTGGTCTGGGCCCCGGAGCGCAGCTCGTCGCCGGTCTGGATGTTCAACGCGCCGACATCGAACGCGCCTACCTTGCCGGTCAACCGCCCACCGGCCAGAATCGGCACCACGTCGCTGCCCTGTAACCCGATACGTCGGCTGAAAAACAGCGTGGGCGTCCCGGCGCCGCCCAGACCGGCTCCCCGCGCGAAGTCGAAGTTGCCGCGACCTTCGAGAAAGAACTCCCGTTTCTCCGGGAAGAACAGGCTGAACCGCGTCAGGTTCACCTGTTGCTCATCGACCTCGACCTGGGCGAAGTCGGTGTTGTAGGTGAAGTCGGCGGTCAGGTTCCGCGTCACCCCGTACTTCACGTCGAGCCCGAACTGCCCGTCCAGCGCGTTCCGTGTCGGGGGATCGGCGGTGCTGTCGGTGGTCATACCTCCGATGCCATACGGCTTGATCTCGATCTTGCGGCTTCCGGACGGAACCTCGATTCCGACGAGCGACCCCGCCTGCGATACGCGCCACAGCCCGGCGATCACGCTGTTTCCGCGCGCGGCTGAGATGGGCAACGGCGTCAGATACGACGCCTCGGTCCGCCGCCGGATGATACGCCGCAGCTGGATCCCCCACACCTGGGTCGATGTGGGCCGGTAGCGCAGCGACTTGAACGGAATCTCGATCTCGACCGTCCAGCCGCCATCAAACCGATCGGTCCGCGAATCCCAGATGGTGTTCCAGTCGGTGTTGACCCTCCCGCCCTCGTTCGAGATCGCGAAATCGGAAAACCCTCCGATCGGCGTCACCAGAAACGCCAGGCCGTTGCGCCGGTCGTAGAAGGTGTCGAGCATCAGCGAGAACGAGTCGTTCTGCCGAAGCTGAATGACGTCCCGACGCATCTCGTTCGCCACCCACTCGCTCGGCGGGGCGGTGTCGTAGCACCGCGCCGAGATGTAGATGCTGTCGTCGTCGAACAGGACCCAGACCTCGGTGCGCTCGCTGCTGAGCGCTCCTTCATCCGGCAGCTGCTGGATAAAGTCGGTGATGTACTGCACGGTCTCGTAGACCGGTTCGTCGAGCCGGCCATCGATCTGCAGTGGGGCCCTCAGCCGGGTCGCGCGCACCGTGGCCCGGCCCTGCGCGTCGCGGGAGATCACCTCCGGCGCCACCGGCGGCCGGGGACCCTGCAGCACCGCCAGCACGTCGCTGTCCAGCGGCTGGCCGGCCACTGAAGATCCGAAGACGAGGACGAGACCGGCCACGGTCAACTGCTGTTTCGAAGACACGCTTGATTGAGCGGCGCGGGGGACGACAGTATAGACTTTCACACAAGACGCGAGTCGACCACACCCTGGCCGGTTCAAGCATCGGTCGGCGGTCCGGCCGAGATAACAGGAGGAACGACGATATGACCCATCGCGTGATGACCCGCCAGATTCGGACACTCGTGCGGTGTCTCGCGCTTGCCGCATCCGTGTTGTGGACGGCACCGGCGGCGTTTGCGCACGACTGGCCCGAGTGGCGTGGCGCCGGCCGCGCCGGCGTGTGGGCCGACACCGGGATCGTGCAAGAGCTTCCGGCCGAGTTGAAGGTGAAGTGGCGGGTGCCGATCAACTCGGGGTTTTCCGGTCCCGCTGTCGCCGATGGCCGGGTGTTCATCACCGACTGGGCACAGGATCCGGCGTCTCGGACGATGGACGGGACCGAGCGGGCGATCGCGCTCGACGAGGACAGCGGCGAGATTTTGTGGATCCGCGAATGGCCGACGTCCTATCGCATGCTGATGCAGTCGTACGCGATCGGGCCCCGGGCGACGCCAACGGTCAATGGAGACCGGGTGTATGTGGTGGGCGCGGCGGGCGATCTGTACTGCCTGGCCGTCGAGACCGGGGAGGTCATCTGGGAGAAGCACTACCTTACCGACTTCGACAGCTTCGTCCCAACCTGGGGTGTCGCGAGCTCTCCGATCATCGACGGCGACCGGCTGATCACGGTCGTCGGCGGAGAACCGGGCGGGTTGGTCATGGCGTTCGACAAGCGGACCGGAGCCGAGGTCTGGCGGGCACTCGACGTGGTCGGCGAGATGGGTTACGGCCAGCCGATCATCATCGAGGCCGGTGGCGCGCGGCAGCTGATCGTGTGGCACGCGGCGGCGCTGGTGTCGCTCAACCCGGTCAGTGGCGAGGTCTACTGGGAGGAAGTGTGGGACGCGAGGGGCGGCATGTCGGTGGCCACCCCGGTGCACAGCGGGAACTACCTGCTGGTCACGCAGTTCTATCTCGGCTCGATGATGATGCAGCTCGACCAGGACCGGCCCGGCGCGACGATGCTCTGGAAAGGCCAGAGCCGCAGCGAGATGCCGGACCAGACCGACGGCCTGCACGCGCTGATCACCACGCCGCTGATCGAGGGTGACTACATCTACGGCGTCGGCAGCTACGGCGAGCTGCGGGGGCTGAACGCGCGCACCGGCGAACGGCTGTGGATGAGCGACGAGATGGTCGCGCAGGCACGCTGGGGTGCGGCGTTCATGGTCAAACAGGGCGACCGGTACTTGGTCGTCAACGACGACGGGTTCCTCATCAATGCCCAGTTCACACCAGAGGGCTATGTCGAGCACGGACGTACCCGGCTCATCGAGCCGACCAGCAATGCGGGGTTCGGGCCTCGCAAAGCCTTCGATCGGCTGGTGAACTGGTCGCACCCGGCGTACGCCAACGGACACATCTTCCACCGGAACGACAACGAGATCATCCGCGCGTCTCTGCGGGCGTCGGATTATTAGAGGTT
>SMUZ01047749.1_pt1 | contig 15762 bp, 12 predicted proteins | sample 2456421 | NCBI WGS metagenome assembly SMUZ01 (sample SAMN11095932, study PRJNA526329) | marine sediment metagenome | biome: Marine sediment; feature: Surficial sediment; material: Deep marine sediment; isolation source: Hadal surficial sediment | place: Pacific Ocean | collected 2014-11 | depth... | reverse complement strand
TGACTCGTTACGCTCACAATTCCGGGAATCTGGTCGTGATTGGGGACACGGTGAAGCGCGGCGAAATCATCGGGACGATGGGGTCAACTGGACGAGCGACCGGCCCGAATCTGCACTTTGAGGTGTTGCGTAACGGCAGGGTTGTCGATCCGCTGACCTATATCAATTAAGCTATTCTGCGTCATTCATCGGCATCTACCGGTGCCAAAACCTTCATCTGTCCGTAGAATACGGCACGTTGTTTGTCGCCTTAGGGATTTGGCTTGCTCAAGTTCTTCTCCACACTCTTCACCGATCTCGTCGGCAGCCGCAACAAACGGCTGCTGAAAAGTTACGGTCCTCTCGTCGTTTCGATCAACGCGCTCGAGCCTGAACTCAAGGCGCTCAGCGACGCAGCGCTCAAAGCAAAAACGCCAGAGCTACGCGAGCGTCTGACGAACGGCGAAGCGCTGGACGCCATGTTACCGGAGGCATTTGCGTTGATCCGGGAGGCTGCCCGGCGATCTCTGGGGCTGCGCCCCTTCGATGCGCAACTCATCGGCGGCATCACACTGCACCAAGGCAAGATCGCGGAAATGCGTACCGGTGAGGGCAAGACGCTGGCCGCGACTCTGCCCGTCTACCTGAACTCTCTCACCGGCTTAGGCGTACACATCATCACGGTCAACGATTATCTGGCGCAACGAGACGCCGACTGGATGGGACCCGTGTACCGATTTCTCGGTATGACCGTGGGGGTCGTCAAGGCGAGTCAAAGCCCGGAGGAGAAGCGCGCCGCCTACGCGGCGGACGTTACCTATGGGACCAACAACGAGTTCGGTTTCGATTATCTACGGGACAACCTCGCGTTTCGATTGGAAGACCGGGCTCAACGTGAGCTCGCTTTCGCCATCGTCGACGAAGTCGACTCGATTCTCATCGATGAAGCCCGCACCCCATTGATCATCTCCGGGCGTTCGGAGGAAAGCACCGACCTTTACGTCACGATCAATAACATGATTCCGTCCCTAAAATTACACTCTCCACCGCAAGGTGCCGCTAACGAGGAGATCGAGGCGACGCGCGTCAGTCTGCTCGACACATCGGGCGAGAACCTCGGCGCTATGACCATCGGCGAGGCACGGGCCAAGGCGGCGGAGGGTGGCTTCCACCTCATCGAGATCGGCCCATCGGAGAAGCCGGCTAAGTGCCAGCTGATTGTGCCCGGTGATTTCACCGTCGACGAAAAAGCCAAACAGGCTCATCTCACCGAAGAAGGTCACGAACGGGTCGAACGTTTGCTCGTCAAGGCGGGTGCGTTATCGGCGGGGGAGAGTCTCTACGATGCGGCCAACATCCGTTTGATGCACCATTTAAACGCGGCCCTTCGTGCGCATGGGCTATTTAAGCGAGAAGTGGATTACATCGTTAAGGACGGCGAGGTCGTGATCGTCGACGAGTTCACGGGTAGAACAATGGCCGGAAGGCGGTGGTCCGACGGGTTACACCAGGCCATCGAAGCCAAGGAAGGGGTCCGCGTCAAGGAGGAAAATCAGACCATCGCCTCCATCACTTTCCAGAATTACTTCCGCTTGTATACGAAGCTTGCGGGCATGACCGGCACGGCGGACACCGAGGCGTACGAGTTTCAGCAGATCTATGGGCTCGAAGTCGTTGTCATCCCCACGCATCTACCAATGGTCAGGGATGACGCACCGGATCTGGTGTATTTGACGCAGAAGGACAAATTCGCCGCGATCATCGAGGACATGCAGGAGTGCCGGCAGAACGGTCAGCCGGTCCTGGTCGGCACGACCTCGATTGAGACGTCGGAATTTCTGTCGGGCCTTCTGAAAGCAAAGAAGCTGGCCCACCAGGTGCTGAATGCGAAGTACCATGAACAAGAAGCCCAGATTATCGTTCAGGCGGGCCGGCCAGGTACCGTGACGATCGCGACCAACATGGCGGGCCGTGGCACGGATATCGTACTCGGCGGTAACCTCGAAGCAGAGCTTGCCGCCCTCGAGGATCCTGACGGCGAGCAGGGCGACGCGGTCCGTGCCGATTGGCAGAAACGGCACGATCGAGTGCTCGAGGCGGGCGGACTGCATATTATCGGTACCGAGCGGCATGAATCACGGCGGATCGATAATCAGCTCCGTGGGCGTTCCGGACGTCAGGGTGACGCCGGCTCGAGCCGTTTCTATCTGTCCATGGAAGACAACCTTATGCGGATCTTCGGTGATCCAGAGCGCACCAAGCGGCTGCTGTCCCGAGCGGGAATGCAGCCCGGCGAGGCGATAGAGAGTCGTATGCTGTCGAAGCAGATCGAGCGGGCGCAGCGTAAGGTCGAAGCGCATAACTTCGATATTCGTAAGCAGCTGCTGGAATACGACGATGTGGCCAACGATCAACGCAAGGTCGTCTACCAGCAGCGCACAGAACTCATGGAGGCCGATGAGATTGCTTCTGCGGTCGTCGCGATTCGCGATGAAGTCGTCAATCTAGTGACCGACGACTACATTCCTGCCGAGAGCGTGGAGGAGATGTGGGATAAGCCTGGCTTGAGTCAGGCGTTGGAACGGGACTTCGGTGCCGCTATCGATATCGATCGTATGCTTGAACGTGACCACGCTTTGAATGAGCAAGGCTTGCGGCAGCAGATCGTCGAACTGATCGAGCGCGATTACGACAGCAAGACCGAATCGGTCGGACCGCAGGTTATACGGGAGCTGGAGAAGGGGGTCATGCTGCGACAGCTCGATATGCATTGGAAGGAGCATATCGGCGCTTTGGATTATTTGCGCCAGGGTATCCATCTGCGCGGCTACGCGCAGAAGAACCCGAAGCAGGAGTACAAACGAGAAGCGTTCGAGATGTTCAGCGACATGCTGGACCGCGTCAAACACGACACGATCAGTATTCTCTCGAAAATTCAAATCAGACGGCCCGAGGATGTCGCGGCCGTGGAACCACAGCGCAGCGATACCAGTACGATGCGTTTTCAGCATGCCGAAGCGTCGACCTTCGCAGCGGCCCCGGTGCCACAATCACCTCCTCGGCTGGGTGTGCCACGCGCGCCGCCGCAGGCTGAACCGGTCACGCCGTATGTCCGAGAGCAACCCAAGGTCGGACGGAATAAACCCTGCCCGTGTGGTTCCGGAAAGAAGTTCAAGCACTGCCACGGTCGCCTGAGTTGACCACGGCCGGTGACGTGGGTCAGTCACCGTTGCGCATCGACGTCGTCGTCGGCATCATTCGGGACGAGCAGGGTCTAATTCTCGTCAATCAGCGCCGTCCGGGTACTTATCTGGCGGGTCTGTGGGAGTTTCCCGGCGGCAAGCGTCACGTCAACGAAGACCGCCGGTCGGCGCTGGCGCGCGAGCTTCATGAGGAACTCGGTATCGATGTCATTGCGGCCGAGCCGCTGTTGACGCTGCGCCACGATTACCCGGATCGCCGTGTACATCTGGACGTCTGGTCGATACTGGAGTATTCGGGCGCTCCGCGGTCGCGGGAGGATCAAGCGATCGCCTGGGCACGCCCGGAAGCGCTGTCGAGTCTCGAACTCCTGCCTGCCGACGCACCGATCGTAGCCGCGCTGCTAAAGGCCGGATGATCGGCGCGTTCCTAGCACAGAGCCAGGAGAAACGGGATGTCGTCCACGACCTGTTTCGGTCGCGTATCGATTCCCTCCCAGGTAGCGAAGCGGACGGTGAAGCGATGTTTACCCGCGCTGATTTCGGGGAAAGCGCCGAGATCCTGCGGCACGAGCACGCGCACCAGCATCACTCGCTCGTTACGTTCCATATGGTATTGAAACAAGCCTCTGGTGGCGATCTGTTCTGTCGGCTCATTGGCCTGGCGGGTGAGCCAGAGCACCTCCGACACGGCGTCACAGACGGGGCTTAGCCCCCGAGTCCAATCGTCAAATTGGCCGGCGCGTTCGGCTAACGGTAGCCGCAGCCAATAGGCGTAATCCGGTAGATCAAACATGCAGGCCCCGCCCGGAATCGAACTTCGATGCTTGATCATGCTCAGGAACTGACATTTTTTGATCGAGCTCATGAACTGCGATCCGCTCGCGACGAGTGTCGATCGCAGTGCCTCGACGTTATCGATTAACAGCTGGACGCGCTCAAGATCGACATCCTGCAGGCGGGAATAGCTCGACAGCAGCCCGGCGTGACGTTCGAGTTCCTTTAGGACTTCGCTGCGAACGTCGCCCCGGCCCAGGATGGTCGCAATCTCCAGTAGGGTCGTCACGGCGGCCCGGGCACTGAATCCGGCCAGGTCGCGGGCATGGAAGTGCAGCTGTTGATACAGAAACTCGATCCTGAGAAACGTTCGCATGCGCTCGGAGAGCGGTTGTTCGAACGCTATGGGTCCTTGTTGCGGTGAGGCGCGTGTGCGCTCGGATGCGATATCAGCCATCATCGTATTCTGCGCGACGTTCTGCTGCTGGGCAAACCGGGCTAGCTGCCGTTGTCACGGCTCGCTGTGCGCCGCAGATAGTCCGTGTGTAGTACGCTCACCCGCTCTTGGGTCCTCGCGACGCTCTGGGAACCGTCGAGGATATCGTCAGCGCGCGCGCAACGCGTCTCTCGATCCACCTGTGACACCAACATCGCTTCGGCATCTGTAGCGCTGATCTGGTCGCGCCGCATGAGCCGCTGCAGCTGCAGCTCCCTTGGACAGTCGACGACCAGGACGCGATCGACGAATTTGGCGAAGCCGGTCTCCACCAGCAGGGGCACAACCACCAAAACGTAGGGTGCTGCAACAGTCTCGAGCTGAGCGAGAGTACGGGCCCGTATCAAAGGATGCAGTATCGCTTCGAGCTTACGTCGCTCGTCGGGATCCTGAAAGATGGTAGCCCGCAACGCGCTACGATTGAGTTCCCCGGAGTCGAGAAGTAGGTCGGCACCAAAAGCGTCGACGATCGCTTTCAAACCAGGCTCACCCACGGCTACGACCTCGCGGGCGACCTGGTCGGTGTCTACCAGCCCGGCGCCGAGTTCGGTGAAATGTGCCGCCACCGTGGATTTACCACTGGCGACGCCTCCGGTCAGCCCTACGCGGAACATTCGGATACCCCCAAACTAGTGGTCCATCAATAGTGCCTTGTTGGACCGCTAGGGTCAGCTCATCAGTTGCAGATACATTGCCGTTAGCTCCACGCCCCACAGCAGCGCGATCCAGCCGGCGGTGGCCAGGTAAGGTCCGAACGGAATCGGCGTCTCGCGAGAAGTCCCGACAAGTAATATCATTGCGGTCCCAATAATCGCGCCGACGGTGGCGGACAGCAGAATGACCAGCGGCAAGAGTTGCCAGCCGAGCCAGGCACCGAGAGCGGCCAGCAGCTTGAAGTCGCCATAGCCCATACCTTCCTTGCCCGTCACCCACTTGAAGACCTGGGAGACGCTCCACAGGCTGAGATAGCCTGCCGCAGCCCCGCTGACGCTTGAGGTGACGTCTGTAAACACCACGCCGCCGTCGATGCGGATCAGGCTCAGCAGCAATCCTGCCCATAACAGCGGTAGCGTGATGGAGTCAGGCAATAGCTTGTGATCGAAATCGATGACCGCCAATACCAGCAACGCCCAGGTAATCGGCAGCGCGAATAGCATTTGCCAGGTCGCCCCGAAATTCCAGGCGACAATCAAGCTGAGTAAAGCCGCTAAGCTTTCGATCACGGGATAGCGTAGCGAGATCCTCGCCTCACAGTGCGCGCCGCGGCCGCGAAGCAACAGGAAGCTGAGTACGGGGATATTGTGGTGCGCTGCGACGGCGCCCCCGCACTGTGGGCAGGCCGACCTGGGCGTGAACAAATTGAACGGCTTACCCACGGCGTGGGGTGGCTCGGGAAGCTCTTCAGCCTGAAGTTCGGCGCACTGCTCGCGCCAGGCCCGTCCCATCATGACGGGTACGCGGTAGGCTACGACATTCAGAAAGCTACCAACGATCAGTCCGACGAGGCCGGCGACCAGAATCAGCGCGCCAGGGAAGTTCTCGAAGATTTCCACTTGGATCAGCCGGCATGTCCGTTGCAATAGGCGGGGGTATTCTCGCCCGGCTGAGGTAGGGATTCCAGCAGAGTTAGACTACCTGGCCCATCTTGAAGATCGGTAAATACATCGCGATGACGAGGCCACCCACGAGGACACCGAGAATCGACATGATCAGCGGTTCTATCAGGCTGGACATGCTGTCGACCGCGTTGTCGACCTCTTCCTCGTAAAAATCGGCAACCTTGCTGGCCATCTCATCCAGAGATCCGGATTCCTCGCCGACCGCGATCATTTGAACCACCATATTGGGAAATATCTCGGTATTCTCCATCGCTCGCTGCAGCCGTTGTCCGGTAGCCACTTCGTCTCGAATCTTCAGCACCGCGATCTCGTAAACGACATTACCGCAGGCGCCCGATACGGACTCGAGCGCCTCGACCAACGGCACGCCTGCCGCGAACGTCGTGGCCAGGGTTCGTGCGAAGCGCGCGACCGACGATTTGTCCAGGATCACGCCGATGATCGGCATTTTCAGGGCCACTCGATCTATGAAGTGCTGGAATTTGCGAGAGCGTTTATGCACGTGCATGAAGGCGAAGACCGCGGCGACGATCCCCGCCACTATGAGCCAGCCGCGGTTGCGCACGAAGTACGAGATATCGACGACCATGCGAGTGAACGTGGGCAGGTCTGCGCCGAAGCCCTGGAACAGGGCTTCGAACTCCGGAATCACGAAGATCATCAGAATCGCGGTGACCACGACGGAGACGGCGACGACGGCGGCGGGATACGTGAGCGCCTTCTTGATTTTCTTTTTGATCGCTTCCGTTTTTTCCTTGTAGTCCGCGATTTTTTCCAACAAGGTTTCCAATGCGCCAGCCTGTTCGCCCGCTTCAACCAGACTCACGTACAGGGCGTCGAAGTATAGCGGGTGCTTGGCCAGCGCCGGCGCCAGTGCCGTGCCGCCTTCGACATCGGTTTTGACCGCGAGGATGAGTCTTTGCATCGCGGGGTTGTCGTGTCCGGCGCCGATGATCTCGAAGCCCTGCACGAGCGGGATGCCGGCAGTCAGCATGGTCGCGAGTTGCCGCGAAAAGATTGCGATGTCCTGGGGCACAATCTTCCCCGTTTTGATGAACAGCTGGCTCTTCTTGCGTACCTTGGTGGGTGCCACGCCCTGACGGCGCAGCTCTGAGCGAACCGCAGCTTCGCTGGCGGCGACGGTCTTTCCCTTGATCTTCTTACCGACGCGGTCGGTGCCTTCCCAAGTGAAAGCAGATTGTTTCAACGCAACACTTTGAGCCATGAGTTAAGTTTCTCCCGCCGGCCTCATCTAAGGCCAGCCACGCTAGTCGATTGTAACTCGGTTGATTTCCTCGAGGCTTGTAAGCCCGTCCTTGACTTTAGCCAAGCCGGACCGTCTAAGATCAGGAATATTCTCCGCAGCAGCCTGGTCGGCAATCTGCATCGCGTTACCGCCTTCCATGATGATTCGGCCAATGGCCTCGGTGACCGGCATGACCTGGAATATTCCCAGCCTGCCTTTGTAGCCGTTGTTACATTGGTTGCAGCCTTTGGCGGTGAAGATCGTGAAGTCTTCCTTCACATCGGTCTTGGAAAACCCTTCCTTGAGCAAGGCTTCCTTCGGTACCTCGACGGACTCCTTGCAGTTCGTGCAGAGGCGGCGAGCCAGCCTTTGCGCGATGATCAGGCTAACCGTGCTCGCGATCGCGTAGGGTTTGATCCCCATGTCCACCATTCGTGTCAGGGTCTTGGGCGCATCATTCGTGTGCAGCGTCGAGAGCACCAAGTGACCGGTTTGTGCGGCCTTGATCGCAATCTCCGCGGTCTCCAGATCGCGAATTTCACCGACCATGATGATGTCCGGGTCCTGGCGAAGAAAGGCGCGCAATGCTTTCGCGAACGTCAACCCCACTTTCGGATTGATATTGACTTGGTTGACGCCGGGGAGATTGATTTCAGCCGGGTCCTCCGCCGTGGAGATGTTCCGGTCGACGGTATTGAGAATATGCAGTCCGGTGTACAGCGACACCGTCTTACCACTACCCGTCGGTCCGGTGACGAGAATCATGCCGTACGGCTTGGCGAGTTGATTGAGGTAGAAATTCTTCTGTTGCTCGTCGTATCCGAGCGCATCGATACCGAGTTTCGCACTGGCTGGATCCAGTAGTCGGCATACCACCTTTTCGCCGAACAGCGTTGGGCAAGTGCTGACACGAAAATCAATGGCTCGATTCTTGGACAGGCGCAGCTTGATACGCCCGTCCTGAGGAACTCTTCGTTCGGCGATATCGAGTCTCGCCATGACCTTGAGTCGCGCTGCGACCTTCACGGCCAATGCGGCCGGTGGTCTGGCGAGTTCTATCAAAACGCCGTCCTGGCGCAGACGAATACGGTAGAACTTCTCGTAGGGCTCGAAATGGATATCCGATGCGTCGCGTTTGATGGCGTCCAGCATCACCTTGGTCACGAACCGCACGACGGGCGCGTCGTCGATGTCCAAGCTGTCGTCGTCTTCGAGTTCCTCGTCGCCGCCGCTGAGTTCCAGGCTGTCCAGGTCGAAATCGTCGTCGTCGAACGCGGACATGGTCGTATCGACTGCCTCAAGGGCACGACTAACGTGGATGTCGAGCTTGTCTTGCTCGACGACCACAGGTTCGATGCGGAGGCTGGTCTGGAAACCGATATCGCTAAGCGCCTGGAGATTGGTCGGGTCCGCTACGCCGACGTGGAGGCGCTTGCCGCGCTGCATCAGCGGCAAGACCCTATAGCGGCTCAAAAGTTTCTCCGAGACGAGCTTAACGACTTCTAGATCGATCTCTACCGCGTCCAGATCCAGCAGTGGTACGCCAAATTCGTAGGCGGCCGCGATCGCGATCTGCCGTGCGTCGCCCAAATCATTGGCGACGAGATAGGCAACGAGCGAGGTTTTGCTCTTCCTGGCCTCCGCTACGGCTTCGACGAGAGCGTCTGCAGCGACGACACCGTCCTGGACCAGCCGCTTGGGTAGTCCGGTCAGGGGAGTTCGGGCTGCGGCAGTCGCTACCATGGTTCTCTCTCTAGCCTAAGGCACGCGGTACCCGCGCTCTTTTGACAATAAGCCACTACTGTCAACGTTGGTCTGGAGGGTGTCAACGACGGAGTTCTCCTTTTATGATAGAGATTGTCGCTGTTGTTCGTCGCCGGTAGCGGGACTTATCGCATCGTCTCGGTTCGGGTTACGCAACGAAAAAGGCCCCCGCATTGCGGGGGCCTCGGTCGCGCAAGATGAACTCAAGCGTGTACTGAAGGGACTACAGACGGCAAGCCGAAGGCAGATACTGGGGAGCTACGGTCGGCGCGGTATAGACGGTCGGTACCAGCCCGGAGGTACCCATTGGCGGCAAGGGTGTCCCGCCACCGGGTATCGGCGCGTTACCGCAGCGCCAGACCACACTCAGATCGATTGACTCGTAAGGCGTCAGCGTCAGCAGGTTGGTGGCACCATTCGTGATTTGAGCGTTGGCTTCGTTGCCGTAGACGATGTCGATCCTGCCGAGGACGACATTTACGCTCGCTACGTATTTGCCCTGCGTGGAAGCGGCACCGGCTATCATGCCGGCTTCTGGTCGGCCTAGTGGCGGTACGCCGCGGTTCAAGAAGGATTCGGCCACGGCGGCCTTCGATGCGGCGGCCAGGCTCATGCCTTCGGAAACCTGGGCACGAATCGTGTAGTCCTGATACGCGGGAATAGCAATCGCGGCCAGGATGCCGATGATCGCGACCACGATCATTAACTCGATCAGGGTAAAACCCTTTTGTAACTTGTTCATGGAATGCTCCTTAAAAGCGGTGTGCAAAATAAAGTGACGGCGCCGAAGTGCCTGTGTAGCTACTAGCTGCAAGGCGTGTGCCAAGTTTGAAGAGAAAGTTTAAAAATCTAATGAAATCAGATTCTTACATTTATTCCTCTGGTTCGACGGCAGCTGCGTTGAACATATTGCCGACTCAGACCGAGCCTGAGAAGCGCAGTGGCGGCACAAACTGACCATTTTTGTCACCCGCATCGTCTACTCGATATTCAACTTCTTGATCCGATAACGCAGCGTCCGAAAACTGATGCCGAGCAGTTTGGCCGCAGCGGTCTTGTTGTAACGGGTTTGTTCGAGCGCGTTCACGATCGCGTCGCGTTCCATTTCTGCGAGCTGGGCCCCAAGCGGCGCGTCGTCCGCGACGCTTGGGACGTCGCCATCGGCCGTCGGGCGCAGCCGGATGTCGCTGCTATCGATCTGATTCCCGGCTGTGAGAGTCAGCGCCCGTTCCAAGATATTCTCCAGCTCCCGAACATTGCCGGGAAACCGATAGGCGCTGAGCGCCGAGGTCGCGGCGGCTGTGAGCGACGGTACGGCTCGCTCGCGGTCGCGAGCAAGGCGTTCGAGAATCTCTTCGGCCAGGATCAATACGTCGCCGCCACGGTCCCGTAGCGCCGGCACCTGGAGTTCTATGACGTTGACTCGGTAATAAAGATCCTCACGAAAGCTGCCCTCGGCGACGAGTTCTTCGAGGTTCCTATGCGTCGCGCTTAAGATGCGTACATCGACGGATAGTTCCTCAGTTTGGCCGACGGGGCGAATCGTCTTTTCCTGGATCACGCGCAATAGCTTTACCTGCATGTGCAGCGGCAGATCCGCCACTTCATCAAGAAATAGCGTGCCGCCTTCGGCAGTCTGTATGAGGCCGATCTTGTCGCTGACAGCGCCGGTAAAGCTGCCCTTCCGGTGTCCGAACATTTCGCTCTCCATCAGCTCGGTCGGAATGGCGCCACAGTTGATAGGCACGAACGGGCCGTCGCGTCGCGGCCCGGCGTCATGCACCATCCTCGCAACGAGTTCCTTACCGGTGCCGGACTCGCCGGAGATATACACCGGCGCCTGGCTGCGGGAGACCTTGGCGATCAGGGTGCGGAGCCGCTCTATTGCAGGCGAAGTCCCAGTCAAGCCGGGAGTGCTGGAGCCCTTAGGTGGCGTGATGTGCTTGAGTTTCAGGGCGGCCTTGACGAGTTTGCGTAGATCGTTGAGGTCCAACGGCTTGGAGACGAAGTCGAAAGCACCTATTTTGAGCGCTTTGACAGCGGTCTCGACGCTGCCGTGAGCGGTAATGACCGCTACGGGCGTGCCCGGCACTTCCTGTTGTATCCACTCGACGAGTTCAAGCCCGTCGCCGTCCGGCAGTCGCATATCCGTCAGACATAGATCGTATCTCTGCTGGCTCAGCGCGTGCTTTGCGGCGGCGACGTCGTTGCAGGTGCGCGTCGTAATATCCATCCGCTCCAGCGTGATCGATAGCAATTCACACAAATCAGGTTCGTCATCGACGACTAATGCGGTGGGCTTCATTGCACTAGGACACTCGTTGCCAGCGAGCCGGATCGGCAAAGATTACACGAAACACGCTGCCACCACCGTCACGTGGCTGGTAGCGTAGCGTCGCACCGTTGCACTCACACAGCTCCCTCGAAATAAATAGCCCGAGCCCGGTGCCGCCGTCGGCACCGGTGTAGAACGGCTCGAAAACTTCCTCAATTTTGTCCGGGTCGATTCCCGAACCGCGATCCGCTATCTCGAGATACGGTCTGGCGGATGTCTCAAGCCGCCCACAGGTTAGTTCGACTGCGATCGCACCAACGGCGGCACTGCCGTACTTGATCGCGTTATCGCAGATATTCCAGACGATCTGGCGCAGATGCGTCAGATCCATGCGTACTTCGATATCGACGGCAGCGTCGAGCGCGGAGACGGTTTTCTCGTCCAGTTCCAGGGTCTGCACAAACTCCTGGACGAATTCCTCAATCCAGGGCTTCAACTGCAGACGCTCCGGCTGCGTCTTGTCTCGGCGAGAAAGCGACAAGACGCTGTCGACGATCTGGCTTACCCGACTGCCGTTGACGCGAATGATATCGGTCAGCCGTTCTACTTCAGGCCCGATCCCGGGTGATTCAGCCAGCAGCTGACCGGCGTGACTCATCGCGCCGACTGGATTGCGAATCTCGTGAGCAATGCTAGCGGAGAGGCGGCCGAGCGAAGCCAGTTTGGTTTGTTGGACCCGTTCCGCTAGCAGCGAGGTGTCTTCGAGAAAGATCAGCATGGCACCCGAGAGACGCTCCGATCCCAGTGGCGCGAAGTGGGGGATGATCGTCGTCGCGCCGTCGGCGGAATCCAGGCTCAGCGACGGTTCGCCCGGCGCTGAGCCGCCGCGCCGCCAGGTCGCCAACCGGTCGGCGAGTGCGGCGGAAACCTCGCGCAGCGGTTGGCCCGCCGTGCGATTGGTCGCACCGAGTTCTGTGGCCGCCGACTCATTCATAAGCCGCAGCCGATCATCACCGTCGACGACGACGATACTCTCGCGCAGATGCTGCACGATGTACTGGTTGAGCTCGGCGAGGTTCTTCAGGTCCACGCCGCGTTGCTCGGCCAATGCTTCCGTCTCAAGCATCCGATGTCGCAACACCTGGACGACGATCGCGATGACGAAAATGACAGCGCCGAGGATGCCGGCCGGCGCATATGCTGTCGTATCCGTGCCGCCCTGTAGTTGCGAGACGGTTTGTTCCCCCAGCATGGTCAGTGCCGTGACTGCGGCGAGAAGGAAAGCGCGTTGGGCCGGTACGAGCAACGCGAGTGCGCCGACCGAGACCACTAGCAGTCCACCCACGCCGCTCGACACGCCGCCGCTGGCGTGCATCAGTGCTGTCGTGACCGTCAGATCCAGCGCCAGCTGTGCGTAGATTTGGACCTCGGACGACGGGATACGCTGCCGTAACAGCCAGACCTCCACGATACCTGCCCCGAGCATCGTCAGCAGAGCACCCCAGGCGAGCGACGGATTTGCGCTACCGATGATGTACGGGTCGGTGACGGTGAGAAAGACGGCGAGTAACAAGCTCCCGAGCATGAGCCGGAAGACATTGAGCAGGATCAGCACCCGCCAGGCGAATTCCTCCGAATCGGGCACGGATGTCATGAACCGTCCCAGTCTAATCCGGGCAGTTGGCGTGGCGTCTACGGCGGACATCTGCCGGGAATTCTACCCGATCGAGCCTGATGCTTTGTGGACGGACGTCACTTTGCGAAGCCAATCCCTTTCGTAGACAATACCGCCGCCCTCACTCCCGAGATCTGGTTTGAATCTTCACGAATACCAAGCCAAGGCACTGTTCGCCAAATTCGGCATTCCCGTGCCCAAGGGCCGAGTGGCGGTTACTCCCGCAGAAGCGATCGCTGCGGCTGAAGCACTCGGCGGCGAGATTTGGATCGTCAAGGCGCAGGTGCACGCCGGAGGCCGCGGTAAGGCAGGGGGTGTCCGCCTGGCCCGCACCGTCAGTGAGGTCGGTGAACATGCGGAGGCGCTCCTCGGGACCCAACTGGTCACTCACCAAAGCGGCCCCGAGGGCCTACCGATCGACACGGTCTACGTCGAGGCAGCTGCGGCGATCGAGCGAGAGCTCTATTTGAGTCTATTGGTCGATCGCAGTGCCGAGCGCGTCGTGATCATGGCTTCCGCAGCGGGGGGTATGGATATAGAGGCCGTGGCTGCAGACACTCCAGAGCAGATTCTAACCGCCACATTGCATCCGGCTGCGGGCCTGTCTGCGTATCAGGCACGGGCTCTAGGCTTTGGTCTGGGGCTAACCGAAAGCCAACAACGGGAGCTCGCCGACATCCTCGGCAAGCTGATCAAGTTGTTTCATGCCTGTGATGCGAGTTTGGTAGAGATCAATCCGCTGATCGTGACCGATGCGGGTAGCGTGGTCGCACTAGACGCCAAGATCAACATCGAAGACAACGCCCTGTTCCGTCAGGAGGCGCTGCAAGCCATGCGGGATGAAGCTCAAGAAGATCGCAAGGAATGCGAGGCGCGGGCACACGATCTAAGTTACGTGTCGCTGGACGGCAACATCGCCTGCATGGTCAATGGTGCGGGCTTAGCCATGGCCACGATGGACTTAATCAAGCTCCACGGTGGCGAACCGGCTAATTTTCTCGATGTGGGCGGTGGCGCTACGGCCGAGCGTGTCACGGCTGCCTTCAAGATTATTCTCGCCAACGACAACGTCAAGGCGATACTCGTCAATATCTTCGGCGGCATCGTGCGCTGCGATCTGATCGCGGAGGGAATCATTGCTGCCGTCGGCGAGGTTGGCGTCAAGGTTCCGGTCGTGGTCCGCCTTGAGGGCACCAATGTGGAGAGGGGTCGACAGCTGCTCGCCGATAGCGACTTAGGCATTCTGGCCGCCGACAATCTGACCGATGCGGCGATCAAAATCGTCGCCCTGGCGAGCGACGAGGGCGCGGCCGCGTGAGTATTTTGGTCGGCAGCGAGTCGAAGGTGATTTGCCAGGGGCTGACCGGGCGGCAGGGCAGTTTCCACACCGAGCAATGCCTGGATTACGGCACCCAGGTTGTGGCAGGCGTGACCCCCGGTCGCGGCGGTGCCGAGCATCTGGGCCTACCGGTCTACGACACGGTTCGCGACGCCGTGCGCGAGACCCAAGCCACCGTCAGCATGATCTATGTGCCGGCACCGTATGCCGCCGACGCGATCCTTGAAGCTGCTGCTGCCGGAGTAGAATTGGTCGTGTGCATTACCGAGGGCGTGCCGGTTCTGGACATGGTCCGGGTCAAGGCGGTGTTGGCCGGCCAGAATTGCCGGCTGATCGGACCGAACTGCCCCGGAATCATCACGCCGGGCACCTGCAAGATCGGCATCATGCCCGGGTTCATCCATACACCGGGGTCGGTCGGGATCATCTCACGCTCCGGGACGCTGACATACGAAGCCGTATGGCAGACGACGAATGCGGGGCTCGGTCAGACCACGTGTATCGGCATCGGTGGCGATCAACTAAGGGGAATGAATTTCATCGACTGCCTGGCGCTGTTTGAAGCGGATCCCGACACCCGCGGCATCATCCTTGTCGGGGAGATCGGCGGCTCTGACGAGGAGCAGGCCGCCGAGTTCATCACCAGCGACGTGACCAAACCCGTCGTGGCCTATATCGCGGGAGTCACGGCCCCCGCCGGTAAGAGAATGGGGCATGCCGGCGCGATCATTTCGGCTGGCAAGGGCACAGCAGATGACAAATTCGAAGCATTGGAGCGAGCCGGAGTGACGACCGTTCGCTCCCCGGCGGAACTCGGTAGCGCGATGGCTAAGGCGTTGGAGTGAAAGTCGGGCTCGCGCAGCTCAATACTCACGTTGGTGCGATCGACACCAACACCAAGAAAGTTCTGGCTACCGCCAAACGCGCGCGCGACGAACTCGGCTGCGATCTACTCATCTTCCCGGAGCTGACCTTAAGCGGCTACCCGCCGGAGGATCTACTCCTGCACCGCGGGATGCGGTTGCGCGTGCAGGCTGCATTAGATGAAGTCCGCTCCGGTATCGATGGTATCGGTGTGTACGTCGGCTTTCCCGAATACGACGGCGAATTCATCTACAACTCGGGCGCGCTGCTTCGCGATGGTTCTGAGCTCGCACGACACCGTAAACAGGTATTGCCGAATTACGCTGTCTTTGATGAGAAGCGCTATTTCCAGAGCGGTACCGGGCCGACCGTGGTGGAATACGAGGGTATCCGGCTCGGACTGACGATCTGCGAAGACGCTTGGGTCGACCAATTGGGTTACCAGACCAACCCAATCGCAGAACTCGCGCGCGCGGGCTGTACGGCCATTGTAAATCTGTCTGCCTCACCCTGGCACGTATCGAAACC
>SMUZ01047092.1_pt1 | contig 15824 bp, 17 predicted proteins | sample 2456421 | NCBI WGS metagenome assembly SMUZ01 (sample SAMN11095932, study PRJNA526329) | marine sediment metagenome | biome: Marine sediment; feature: Surficial sediment; material: Deep marine sediment; isolation source: Hadal surficial sediment | place: Pacific Ocean | collected 2014-11 | depth... | reverse complement strand
GTCAGATTGCCGATGCTGATCACCCGGCAACCCAGGCGGCGTGTCTGAAAAATTTTAAAGCGGTAACACCGGGCGCGCACCCTTTGAACCAGCGCATACACCACCGCCAGCACACGCAGCAGGCCGTACACCGGCATCAGGTACAGGGAACGCTTGGGAGAAATGACCTCATAGAAAAATGCTTGGAGGCTCATGGGCGTGTTCCGCGCTCCTTTCTCTTTCCTGCAGATGATCCGCGTCTGGTTTATAATCGATAGCCATGGACATTGCCTACAATATTATCATAGCCGCCGCTCTCCTACTGCTTTCTCCCTATTGGTTGACCCGCATGGCGCTGGATCCTGCATTCCGATCCGAGTTGATCCAGCGCCTGCGGCAATGGCATTCCGTGCCGCCGCAAACCGGATGCCTGTGGGTGCACGCCTCATCGGTGGGCGAAGTGCGAGTGGCGGCGTTGTTGATCCGGGCCCTGCAACAAAAATTCCCCGGCCGCGCCGTGGTGTTATCCACCTTCACCCCAACCGGGGAAGCCCTGGCCCGGAATGAGCTGGACTGCCCGGTGTTCCGGCTGCCGCTGGATTTGCTGTTTCTGATCCGTCCGCTGCTGAAACGGCTCGACCCCGCGTTGCTGATTCTGATCGAAGCCGAGTTCTGGCCCAACCTGTTGCGCGCCTGTTTCAGAAAACAGATTCCCGTTATGCTGGCCAACGGACGGCTGTCCGCTCAATCCTTCGCGCGCTACCGCAAACTCAAGCCCTGGTTCCTGTGGCTGACCGCGGCGGTCCGCCTGTTTGCCATGCGTTCCCAAACGGAAGCCGACCGGCTTCTGCAATTGGGAATCGAGCCGGCGCGGATGCGGGTGGCGGGCAACATGAAATTCGACGCGCTGACCGCCGGTGCGGACCCCTCCGCTCCGAAGGTCCCTCAAATTGGCGAAAATACAGTTGTTTTCGGTTCCACCCGGCCGGGCGAGGAGCGCGCCATCGCAAATGCCATTGCGCAATTCCGCCAAAACCCTTTAAACTGGAAGTTCATAGTCGCACCTCGCCATATGCAACGATGCCGCGAAGTGGAGGGCATTTTGAGGGACTCGGGATTGGCGGTGACGCGCCACTCGGAACTGCAAAATGCCGCCGATTGCGAGCCGGTGCGGGTGGTGCTGGTCGATACCCTGGGGGTGTTGAACGATTATTACCGGACGGGGAAAGTGGCCTTTGTGGGCGGAGGATTCGATCCCAAACACGGCGGCCACAATATCGTCGAACCCGCCCTGTTGGGACTGCCGGTCCTTTACGGCAAACACATGGGCAACTTCGAGGAAGAGGCCCGCCTGCTGGCCGAATCCGGAGGCGGGATTCCCATCGAACGTCCGGAAGACCTGGCGCCGGCATTGGAAACTCTGCTGAACGACCCGGAAGAAATACAACGGCGCGGCGCTCTGGCCGCCCAAACCGTTGAACGGCAACAAGGCGCCGTGAATCGCCATCTCGAGGGGATTCAATCCCTGCTTGATAAAGGAACCACTGCTTGAACATGCAACCCCCAGCACAGCCACCGCCACCTCCCCAGAGCACCCGGAGTCCGCAACAAAAGGCGGCAGCCAACCCCAGCAAAAAAATCAAAGTTTTTAAAGCGCTTTCCTATGCCGCCGCGTTTCTCATCATGCCCGTATTCGGAATGCATTCTCTGGCGACCGGGAAAAAACGGCGCGGCCTCAAGCATCATTTCGGGTGGGTGCCCGAGGTGAAAAAACAGCCTGGGCAGAAACTGGTGTGGGTGCATGCCTTGTCGCTGGGCGAGGTCAACGGCGCGGCGCCGGTCCTGAAAATCCTCCGGGACAAACGGCCCAACATCATGATCGTGGTGTCGGTCACCACCGACGCCGGGTACGACGCCGCCCACCGTTTGATTCCGTTTGCGGACCACATCTTTTTTCATCCCCTGGACTGCTGGCCGTTCATCAACCGCGCATTGGACCGGATCCAACCGGATTTGTACGTTCTCACCGATACCGGGTTCTGGCCCGGCATGCTGATCAATCTGAAAGAACGGCGCATTCCGCCGATGGTGTTCAACGGCAGGATTTCACAGAAATCGCAGGACTGGTACCAGCGGGTGCCCTGGCTGGTCAAGCCTCTGCTGGAATCGTTTGCGGTGATCTGCATGCAGAGCGAGCGCGGGCGCACCACCATTCAAAAACTGGGCGCCCCGCCGAAACGCGTGCGCATCGTCGGCGATACCAAATTCGACGCCCTGCAGATCGTGCCGGAGCCCGAACGGCGCCGCATCCGCGACCGCCTGAAAATCCCGCAGGACGGCCTGGTGTGGGTGGCCGGCAGTACCCACGAAGGCGAAGAAAAAATATGCATCGAGGCCTATTTGAAACTGCGCCGGAAATTTGCCAATCTGTCCCTGGTCATTGCTCCCCGCAGGCTTGAGCGCGTGAAAGAGATTGCCAATTACTTTAAAAAAAATAACATCCAGTTTGTTCTGCGGTCGGAGTTAGACCCAAGAGCCAAACCGCAGACCTATATCGTTTTGCTGGATACGCTGGGCGAGTTGGCCAAAGTGTACTCCATCGCCAACATCGCGTTTGTCGGCAGGAGCCTGATCGCGCCGGGCGGCGGCCACAACCTGCTGGAACCGGTGGCGCAGGGCGTGCCGGTCCTGCACGGTCCGTATTTTGAAAACATCCAGAAAACCGCCAGCGAGCTGAAGCAACAAGGCTTGGCCATTATTGCGGCGGACGACCAGACTCTGTTCTCGTCCATTCGGGCTCTGTTAGGTTATCCGGAACACCTGGTCAAACTCCGGGCAAAGGCCGAGGCTTTTATTCAGGAGAAAAGAGGATCCGCGGTGGAAATCACCAAATACATTGTCGCCATCTTGAAGTAACCACTGACTCCGGTCCTGCTCAAAGAGGTGGTAAAACAAACCGATGTCTTTTGCAGAGTTAAAATCGACCTACGATATTCTCCAGAAAATGTCCTTTCCGGACAGCGAGCAATCGGAACAGCTGGCGGAATGGGTGTTTGATCTGATGGAGGTGGATGCCTACTATTCCCAGCTGGCTCTGGCCGTCTTCGAAGCCAAAGACTACACCCTGTGCGAAGAGGCGGATATGCTAAAGGTGAAAACGCTTAAAATCTGGCTGGAATCTTTTAAGGAAATTCCGGGGAACGACCGGCCCAACGTCGCTTACGCCAAAATGTACATCAATTCTCTGGAAAAACTGGTCAACCATCTACAGGCAGGAGAATAACAGGAACGCCCGCCCGGCGGCGGAAGTTTATTCGGCGCCCCCCGCCGCTTCCACCTTTTCCCCTTCTTTTTCAGCGGTCCACTGGCTGACCCCCCACACCGCCAGCGACGCCAGCGCAAACGCCGGCACCAGTTCATAAATCACCGTATCGGAGAGACCCAGCCCCTTCCATACCAGTGTCGTGATAAAACCGGTGAGCAGGCCGGCAATGGCACCTTCCCGCGTCACTTTTTTGGAATACAGCGTGAACAGGATCACCGGACCGAAACTCGCGCCCAGTCCCGACCAGGCCAGCAACACGAACCAGAAAATGACCGGCACTTTCAGCAGAGCGATGATCATCGCCCCGATGCCCAAAACCAGAATGGATATCCGGCTGATTTTCAGTATCTGTTGATGGCTCAGGTCGCGGTTGATCATTTGGGTACAGACGTCATGCGCCACGGCGGAGGCGGCGACGATGATCTGCGCCGACACGGTGGACATGATCGCTGCCAGCACGCCGGTCAGCACCACCGCCGAAACCACGGTGGGCAACAGGGCCTCCGCCGCTTTCGGAAACAGGTGTTCCGGATCGCTCAACCCCGGAAACAAAGCATGACCGCACAACCCGAGCAGGATCGCCGATCCGTAGACCAGAAACCCCCAGCCCAGGGCGATCCACATGCCGAGGCGGATGGTCCGGGTATCTTTGGCAGCCATGTAACGGTTGAGCACATGTGGCTGTCCGGGATAACCGAGGCCGATACCCAGCAGTCCGATCATGAATCCGAAAAACCCCCCCGCCGTGCGGCCGCCCATCCACTCCAGCGACTGCGGATGCGCCTGGCTCACCTGTTCGACCATGGCGCCGAACCCGCCGAGGCTTACCACCGCGATCCCCGCCAACAACACCAGACCGAACACCATGATCAACCCCTGCACGAAATCGGTCCACGCCACCGCCAGAAATCCGCCCAGCATCGTGTACAGAATGATGATCGCCGCGCCGATAGGAATGCTCAGATGGTGCGGCACGCCGAAGATGGCGTCGAAGGTTTTGCCGATGGCGGCGAACTGCGCCCCGACATAGGCCATCATGCACGCGAAGATGATGATGACCGAGATCAGGCGGAGGACATTCGTCTTGTCTTTGAAATGCGATTCCAGATAATCGGGAAGGGTGATGGCGTGGGTGTCGTGCGAAAATTTGCGCAGGCGTTCGGCCAGCAACAGCCAGTTGGCGGCGTAACCCATGAGGCAACCCGGCAGAAACCAGACGGCGGCCAGGCCTTCCTTGTAGACCAAGCCCACCGTGCCCAACACCGCCCAGGCGCTTTCCGACGAGGCGGTGGAGGACACCGCCGTCACCCACGCCTTGAGCGACCGGTCCGCCAGGAAAAAACTGGAGGGCGAAGTCGCCTTGCGCGAAGTCACCCACCCGATCCCCAGCAAAAGGATCACATATAAGATGAAGACAACACTAAAGGCGCCGGATAATTCGGTCATAGATATAGTGTAAGGCATTAATATAAAATCAGAAACTGCCAGCAGAAACATTCTTAAGATATTTTTAACCTTAATTCATTCTGCCTTTGCCCGCCACTTTTGAACCCGGTTGTTGCCGTAGTCCACTACGAAAACGGTACCATCATTCGCCACGGCTACCGCCATGGGGTGGTTAAATTGGCCAGAGGCGGTGCCTTCTTCTCCGAATGCCGTTAAAAATGTCCCTTCCTCCGATGAAAATTTCTGGATGCGATTATTGTAAAAATCCGCGGCAAACACATTCCCGGCTCTGTCCACGGTGATGCTGGTCACCACTGCAAACCAGCCTTGGAAGGGACCGGAAATATTTCTGGCAAAAGGCCCTCCCCACTTGTGTGAAAAATTTCCATCCGGTGAGAATACCTGTACCCGGTCATTATAGCCGTCGGCGACATAAAGGGAGCCGTCCGGGGCCAGTGCCACGTCGGTGGGATAATTGAAAATTTCGGCCTCCGCGCCCGTTTGCCGGGTTTCGCCCCATTGACGGATAAAGCTCCCATCGGGACGAAGTTGCTGGATTCTCTGGTTATAGAAATCGGCGACGAACAGATCGCCATTGGCAGCTACGGCCACGCCGCCTGGCGCATCAAATTCACCCGGCCCGGAACCGGAATGTCCGATCGTTCTTTGATGTGTGCCATCGAGGGCAAAGACCTCGATACGATCATTCCAGTAATCGGCCACATAAAGCTCGTTATGGGCAATGGTCAGATTCATGGGGCGCCCCAGTTGGCCAGGCTCTTGTCCGGCGGCGCCGAATTGACGCTTGAAGTTTCCCTCAAAGTCGAACACCTGTATCCGCGAATTGCGGGCATCGGAGACAAATACCTCGTGTTCGGTAACGGCAATCCCTGTCGGATCATTGAATTCTCCGGGACCGATTCCTCTTTCGCCCCAAGCGGCCACGAACCTGTACCCCGCCTCCTTTTCGGAAGCCATGAAAGTCGCACATCCAAAAGCCAGAAAACCTGCGGCGATAAGTAACGGGATTGCCAGAGCCATGAGAATTTTACGTTTCATATCCATTGCATCTTTCTCAGAAGTTGAATCGGAAGCCGAAGCGGACAAGGTAGTCTTTTTCCAAAGCCGTGCCGTTGAGGTCCTGAACCACAGGGATTTGCACCCCTCCTTCCACAATCCACCGTTTGGTCACGTATTGCAGTCCGGGCATGAGAAACAGCGTGGTGCCACCGGAATCAGGGTCTTGGGCACCGTTACTCCGGTTTTTATTCTGGTGGATGAGATTTCCTTCCAAGATGCCATAAAGGAAACCAGGAACACCGCTTCCCAAACTGCGCGGCCAAAGGCGATACTGGAAAGAAGCATCAAGGCGGGCGACATCGCCAAACTCAAAATTGTTGGCCTCGGTGTTGATTTTGTAACTGACTTGGGCATCAATTTCAAAGTCGAGGCTTAGATAGGTGGCCACCAGGCCGCCAAACGGGTCGACGGACCCTGACCCGGCCTGGACACTGGGAGGGAGGCGGCCAAATCCATCGGTTTCGTTATCTTCGCCGGTGGGAAGCTCCATACCGAAAAAGGGCGCAACCCGAAAAGTGCGCCCCGGAACGTCATCCTGAAAAACCGTATATCGACCGAACAGGGTCAGATCGCCTATACCACTTGTTTCACGGGTGCGGCGCACACCCATTGAGGTCATCTCCAGACTCTTGTCCACATAGGGCAGCACTCCGAAAACGGCCAAGTTGCTGGTTACCCCGTATCCAAGGACCGAGACGGCGGCAAATGCCCCACGATCCCGGTCCGCGCCACTGGGGTCGTCGCCCGATTGATCGAAGACAAACTGCTGACGGAATATAAATTCATCTTCGGCGACGGGCAAGGCCGTGTTGAACGTAATCGGCGCACCCAAAGCGGCTCCGACCCCCATAAACGAGAAAAACGCAACAGGGGTCCCTATGGTCCGGATGAACCTTTTGACCCGATCAATGATTTGCAAAACCATGTCTTTTATTCCTTCCTTTTGTCTTCTGGGCCCACTTGTACTTGTTCGAAATCGCGGAGAGTGAAGCCCGCGGCTTTTACGGTTTCCCTGGCGGTGGTTTCATCCAAAGTTTTTCCGGCGGCCATGGTGATGATGGTGGTCCCCGATCTAAGGTCGATATCAATTTTTTCAACTCCCTCCACCTTACTGAATTTTTTTTCTATGCCATAGGTACAGAAGGGGCAGGAAAGACCGTCCACATATACTTTGTAGACATGCTTCGCCTCTTGTGTCCCGGCGGCCGTTACCCCGAGGAACAAAACAAAAAGAATGCTTCCCAGGGTTTTCATGACCGAAGCTGCTTTCAGGTGATAGGACATTTTCAGGTCTCCGTAAGATTTCGATTGTTGCTCAATTACTCAGAGGTTGCCCCAGACCGGCGGCCTTAAGGGTTTCTTCATTGATCCCCTGGCCGCAACACTCTGCAAGCCGCCCGTCAATCACTACTGCCGGGACAGAACCGATACCCAGATTTTTTGCTCTTTTAGCAATATCCGGGTTTTTCATATCCAGCACGGTTACCTCACAGGAGGAACAGGCCAGACGGTTCACAACGGAAACCGCTTCTTCGCAAATCGCACATCCCGCACTAAAGATTTCTACTTTGCGTTTGTCATTCATGATTTTTTCTCTTTCTTTTTTTTTACTCTTTCCGGGTCGTTTCAGGGGCCTCAATGGCGTCAATGATCGAGCACACCTGTAGTGCTCCCTGGCCGGGACAGGCCGCAATCAGTTTTTCAAGAGCCGCTTGGATCCCCTTCATTAGCGCGATCTTCCGGGTTACCTCACCGAGTTTGGTTTGTGCCCGCTCACGGACATCGGCGCAATCGGTCGCGGGGTCGGTTCGCAGTGACAACAGTTCTTTGATCTCACGAAGAGTGAAACCCAGTTCCTGAGCCTGGCGGATAAAGCGGATTCGTTCTCCCGTTTCAGCCGGGTATACACGGTAGCCACCGGATGGAGGTTTGGGCGGCTGATCGACCAAGCCCTTGCGCTCGTAAAAACGAACCGTTTCGATTCCCACACCCGCCTTTTTTGCAACTTTGCTTATGGTCATGGCCGTCATAATCCTTACCTCCTGAAACCAATATAGACTCCGTACTCATGTACGGAGTCAAGCCTTAAAGCAATATTTGATTGGAGCGGAAAAGCTTTAAAAAAATGTTCCTGGGGTAGGGGAGAGCCCGATCCGAAGTCCGGTGGATTATTGGCCCTGTTTTCGCTAAACTACGTTGTTCTGACTGCACGAGCCAACCCCTGAGGACTGCGCGAAAATGCCCGATTACGATCCCAAAACCATTGAAGCCAAGTGGCAAAAGCGCTGGGAGGAGGAGAAATCCTTCAAGGTGGAGGCCGACCCCGCGAAGCCCAAATATTACCTGTTGGAGATGTTTCCCTACCCCTCCGGCCGCATCCACATGGGCCACGTCCGCAACTACACCATCGGCGACGCGCTGGCGCGCTTCAAGATGATGAAGGGGCTGAACGTCCTGCACCCCATCGGCTGGGACGCGTTCGGCATGCCCGCGGAAAACGCGGCGATCCAGAATCAGTCGCATCCCGACACCTGGACGCACGCCAACATCAAAACCATGACCGCGCAGATCAAGCGGCTCGGCCTCAGTTACGACTGGGACCGCGAAATCACCACCTGCGAACCGGAGTATTACCGGTGGAACCAGTGGTGCTTCCTGAAATTCATGGAGCGCGGCCTGGTCTACCGCAAAAACTCCGAGGTCAACTGGTGCGAATCCTGCAACACCGTGCTGGCCAACGAACAGGTGGTGGACGGCCTGTGCTGGCGATGCGACAGCGAAGTGGTTCCAAAACTGCAGGAAGGCTGGTTCTTTAAAATCACCGACTACGCCGACCGCCTGCTCGAAGCCTGTAAAGATCTGGAAGGCGGCTGGCCGGAGCAGGTGCTGACCATGCAGACCAACTGGATCGGCAAGAGCACCGGCGCGGAAGTCGATTTTCAGATCAAAGACTCGAAGGAATCGATCCAGGTGTTCACCACGCGGCCCGACACCTTGTACGGCGCCACCTTCATGGTCCTGGCGCCGGAGCATCCATTGACGCATTCCCTGTCGCGTGGAACGAAACAGGAAAAGACGATTGACGCGTTCATCAAAGAGGTGAAAAACCAGGACAAGATCGCCCGCACCCGCGAGGGCGGCGAAAAGCTCGGCGTCTTCATCGGCGCGCATGCCGTCAATCCGCTGAACGGCGAGACCATTCCCGTGTGGACCGCCAACTTCGTACTCATGGATTACGGCACCGGCGCCATCATGTCGGTGCCCGCCCACGACCAGCGCGATTTCGAATTCGCCAAAAAATACAAACTGCCCATCCGCATCGTCATTCGGCCGCCCGACGGCAATACCCACGCCGACGATTTGAAGGAGGCCATGACCGCACCGGGACCGATGACTCAGTCCGGATCGTTCGACGGGCTGGCCGGCGACGAGGCCAAACAGAAAGTGTGCGAGTATCTGCAATCGAAAAAAATCGGCAAAGCCACGGTGCAGTTTCGCCTGCGCGACTGGGGGGTATCACGCCAGCGTTACTGGGGCACCCCGGTGCCGATCATCTTCTGTGAAAAATGCGGCACGGTGCCGGTGCCTTACGCGGACCTGCCGGTGGTTCTGCCGCTCGACGCGCAGTTAGGAGACAAGGGCCAGTCGCCTTTGAAATCGCTCGACTCGTTTATCAACGTCCCCTGCCCGAAATGCAAAGCGCCGGCGAAGCGCGAGACCGATACGCTCGACACCTTCATCTGTTCCTCGTGGTATTTCGAACGCTTCACCTCGCCGCACGAGGAGAAGGCGCCGTTTTCCAAAGAGAGCAACCGCTACTGGATGGCGGTGGACCAGTACATCGGCGGCATCGAGCATGCCATTCTGCATCTGTTGTACTCCCGATTCTTTCATCACGTGTTCCGCGACATGGGTCTGGTGGCAACGAAGGAGCCTTTCGCCCACCTGCTGACCCAGGGCATGGTGATCAAGGACGGACGCAAAATGTCCAAACGCTGGGGCAACGTGGTGGACCCGGACCATATCATCGACCGGTACGGCGCGGACACGGCGCGTCTGTTCATCCTGTTCGCCGCGCCACCGACGAAACAATTGGAGTGGAGCGACCAGGGCGTGGAAGGCAGTTTTAAATTTTTGAAGCGGGTATGGCGGCTTTTTGAGGGCTCAAAAAATATCTTCGATGACAAGCCAGCAGGAGACGATACGGAGGCCGAGCTTCAGACCCAATTAAAGGATCTGCGGCGGATCATCCATGTCACCATCAAGCGCGTAACAGAGGACATTGAAAGGCGCATGCAGTTCAACACCGCCATCGCCGCCATCATGGAATTCGTGAATCACCTGCAAAAATTCCTCGAGGGGTGGATGAAGCACCCACACGAGCCTTCCGCCAAGGGGCAAGCGTTATTTAAAGAAGCCATAGAGACGTTGATTTTAGTGCTGTCGCCGTTCGCCCCGCACATCGCGGAGGAAATGTGGGAGCGTCTGGGCCAGCCGGACACCACGCATCAGGCGGGCTGGCCGGAGTACAAGGAAGAATATTTGCGCGCCGACCAAATCGAAATCGTCGTTCAGGTCAACGGCAAAGTGCGGCAGAAACTTTTGGTATCAGAGAGCATCGACGAAGCGTCGCTCAAAGTGAAAAGCCTGGAAGACCCGCGCATCCGGGAATGGACCGATGGCAAGGAAGTGAAAAAAGTCATCGTGGTTCCCAAAAAACTCGTCAACATCGTGGCGAAATAAGGGAATGCGTATGAACGCCCACAAGACATTGTGGCTGGCACTGGCAATTGGCCTGACGCTGTGGGGATGCGGTTATCAAATGGCCGGCCGGGGCGCCAGCCAACTGCCGCCGCACCTGAAGACCATCGCTATCCCCGTATTCGAAAACAGTTCCGCCGAGCCTGCCCTCCAGCGGCCGTTCACCGAAGCGCTCCGGCGCGCGTTCATCACCGACGGCCGCCTGCGGCTGGTGAACGACCAGAACAGAGCAGACCTGGTGATGACCGGCACTCTCACCAAATACTGGATTCGCGCCGTTGCGTTCAATAGTTTGGATGTCGCTATTGAATACTGGGTGTATCTGGAGGCGGACGTGCGGGTCGAGGACCGGGTCCAAAACCGGACCTACCTCAAGCAGAAATTACAAACGCGCTGGGATTACCTGGCGGACGACAGCGTGGTCAGCTCGGAGGCCTCGCGGCAGGAAGCCCTGGTGCAGACCTACCGGGTGTTGTCCCAGCGGCTGGTCAGCCTGGTCAACGATAAATTTTAAACGGAGCACCTCGTGACGGCATTGGAACTGATTCAACAAATCGAATCGGGCACAACGCATCCCGTCTATTTTCTTTACGGCGAGGAGGATTTTTTCCAGAGGGAACTCATCGCCGCGCTGACCCGGCGATGGATCACGCCGGACAACCGGGATTTCAATTTCGAAACCTTCGAGGCGAAAACCAGCACCGTTCACGAATGGATCGGCGCCTGCAAAACCCTCTCATTTTTCGGCGGGGAAAAACTGGTGATCGTCCGCGGCCTCGACGAAGTCGAATGGGAGGACGGCAAGGTGACGCCTCTTCTCGATTACGTGTCCGATCCCGTTCCGGAGGCCTGCCTGGTGCTGACCGCCCGCAAAGCCGACCGCAAACGGAAAGTGTATAAGGCTCTGGCCAAATTGAAAGGCGCGGGAGAATGCACCGCTCCCCGCGAGCCGGCATTGATCGCCTGGCTGAAAAATCGCGCGAAAGAATCAAAACGCACGTTGACTGCCGGCGCGGCGCGTTTGATGGTCGAGCGGGTGGGGCTCAAGCCCGGCCTGCTGGCCGGCGAATTGGAAAAGGTCATCACCTTCGCCGGCAAGACTCAGTCGATTGACGAGCAGGCGGTCATGGCGGTGGTCGGTGAGACGCGGCTGGAAAACGTGTTCGACCTGACCGATGCTTTAAAAGCGAAAAACCCCGTCCGGGCGCTCAGCATTCTGCGCAACCATCTGGAACACGGCGAACAGCCAGTCAAACTGCTGGGAATGATCGCCTGGCAGTTCCGTCTGATCTGGGAGGTCAAGCATCATCAAACCACCGGCACGCCGCCCTCACGCATCGCGCAGAAAATGGGAATCGCCCCGTTCCAGGCGGAACAGGCCCTGCGGTATACGGGAAAATTCAGCGAAGGACAATTGCGGGAGGGATTCCGAAGCCTGTTTCAGGCAGACCGGGAACTGAAAGGTTCCGGCAAGGCGCCGAAGGGGATTCTCGAAACCTTGGTGTTGCGGTTGTGTTCAGCCGGCGGTTGACAGCTGGTGGACTTTTTTGGCAAGACCGGAAATTTTCCGGGACGCGGTGCGCAAATGCAGCACGCCCTTGCTGGACACTTTCGCGATGACCATTTCCGCTTTACGCAGGCTTTGTTGGGCCGCCTCCACGTTTTTTTCTGCCACCGCGGTTAATACTTTCTTGGTGTGGCTCTTCACCTGCGTGCGGTAACTGGTGTTGCGGGCATTACGCTTGTGGTTCTGCCGGTTGCGTTTAATAGCGGACTGATGATTGGCCAATGAAACCTCCATGACGGATAAATATTGCTACCGGAAGGGGACAGTGTATCCCAAGCCGGTGGATTTGAACAGAGTTTAGCTTTGTACACAATCCAGCCGGGGGTTGCAAGCGTTTTCCGGCACGGGCCGCGGGCCGGCCTCGCAAGCCTTTTTTTTGAAACGATTTAGGGAGAAGCCGCCGAACCTCCCAACCAGCCCCGCAATCGGCCTTCCAGCCGTTGGAATTCATACACCACCTGCTCGTACCAGAAGAGAATGTGCGCCCGGTTCCCGGCTTCCCCGGCGCGTTCGAGATATCCAGTGGCGGTGCGCAGGGGCGCGGCGGACAAATTCAGGGCCGATCCCGTCATTAAATGCGCGGCTTCCCGAACGACTGTCCAATGGCTTTCGTTTTTAGCCCGGGTCAACCGCTCCATGCGTTGCGGACCGTCCGTCAAATAGATGTTCGCGATTTCGCGCAACAGCTCTTCGTCGCCGTCGCATATTTCCAGGGCAGTGTTGTGATCGATGGTCTCCGGTTCCAGTGGCACAGCGGCCAGACCCGGTAACGCCGACACCGTTTTTTCGTCAATCGGCATTTGGAGAAAGTGATCGATTCCAGCCGCCGCATCCTGCTTGGGTCCCAAGGCCACCACCCAAGGAGAGGTTTTCTCTCCGAGCGATTGCCGCCATTCGGAAAACGTTTTTAGTTGATCACCGGAAACCTGCTCCGGCCCCAACACCAGTATCTGGCAAGCGGACTGATCCAGAAATTCTTTCACCTCGGACCAGGTCTCGAAGGCCTGAACCAAATGGCCGGTCGACTTCAAAGATTTGAGGGTGCCAATCCGTTCGCTGTCATTATCGATGACCAGAATTTTCATGAGGGGTAAAATGCATGGAACTCATGGAGGGAGCAGGAAGAATGCCCCGGAAAATCTCAGACTTTCCCAAACGTTGCGGGGCATTCATGGATTCGGGAAAGCGCACGCCTGTTGAATCCAACATACCGCCCCCGGCACCGGGCCGCAAGCTTATTTTTGCGTTTATGGAATTCCGGATTAAAGCGCGTTCGTAGTTTGATATGATAACTATTATATTTCTTCATTATATATGAGAACGTTTTGATGCCTTTCCGAAATCCTGAATCCAGAATCAAGGTCGGCGTCAGCAGTTGCCTGCTGGGGGAAAAAGTGCGCTGGGACGGCAACCACAAGCGTAACCGAACCGTCAAGAACCAGCTGGGGCGGATATTCGAATGGGTACCGACCTGCCCCGAGGTGGAGATCTGCATGGGCGTCCCGCGCCAGGCGGTGCGGTTGATGGGAAATTTGAAATCACCCCGGCTCGTGGCCACCGCATCGGCCACCGACTGGACGGCACGTATGACGCGTTACGCCCGCAAGCGGTCACGGGAGTTGGCGAAGCGGGGCGTGTGCGGCTACATTTTTAAAGCGAGGTCGCCTTCCTGTGGTGTGGTCCGTATCCCGGTGACTGCCCAAAATGGAAAAACCACCGCCCAAGGACGCGGCCTTTTTGCGGATGCCTTCATGCGGCGGCATTCAATGGTTCCGGTGGAAGACGAGGACCGTCTGCAGGACGCACGGGTGCGCGAAAATTTTATCACCCGTGTATTTGCGTACCACCGGCTGTCGCAATTGTTCAACGGCCGGATGTCGCGAAAAACATTGGCGCAGTTTCACCAGGCGCACAAGTGTCTGCTGATGGCCCACAGCCGCAAACACGAAGCCGCACTCGCAAAACTGATAGAGCGGGCCCACCGGGGGTCCCCTGCGCAATGGAAAACCCGTTATGCCGAACCGTTCATGCAGGCGTTGACTTTTAAAACCACGGTGAAGAAAAACGCCGCCGTTTTAAATTACATGCTCGGGGTTTTAAAAAAGTCATTATCGGAAGCGGAGACCCAAAACGTCATCCAAGCAATCGAGAGTTATCGCAACGGGTCGGTATCATTCATAAAACCCGTCACACGGATCAAGCGTCATGTCCGCAAACACAAAGTCGACTATCTGGCCAACCAGGCCTATCTCAACTGCTCGGCGCAGGGCCAATTCCGCTGAAGCGTTATTGCGCGACTCATCCGGTACCTTCGCCAGCCGAGGTTTTAAAGTTACCCGCGGCGGTTCGCCGCCCGGTCCATGATATGATAGGGTCATGCTGGAGAATTCTGGGGCTGTGGCGCAGTTGGGAGCGCGCTTGAATCGCACTCAAGAGGTCGGGGGTTCGAGCCCCCCCAGCTCCACCAATTATATCAATTGGTTAGCTTTTTGAGGTTAGCTCGAAATTGCAGGATTGTGCACTAATTGTGCACTAGATTTCATTTGGACGTTTCCATCCAGTAATTCTACTGCGTTTACCTTGTGGCCTGGGGCAAGGTGGGCATACCGCAAAGTCATGGTCAAAGTCTTATGACCAAGCAATTCCTTGATGGTGGTAATATCCACTCCTTTCATAACCAACTGGCTTGCAAAGGTATGCCTCAAGTCATGGAACGTGAAATCCTTGATCCCTACTTTCTTTAAGGCTGAATGAAAGGATCGCTTGATATCCAGGTACCGCTGGCCTTCCCCATCCACAAACACATAAGGACTGTCCAAACGTCTTACAATCCCTTGTAGGGCTTGTCTCAAGGTCTGATTGATCGGGATTTCCCGGCGTTCTCCATTCTTGGTGATATCCAAGGTGATAAAACCATGTCGGAGGTCAACGTGTTTTTCCCATTCCAGCGAAAGGATTTCACCTTTCCGCATTCCAGTGTTTAAAGCGGTGATAACAATGGGCCTCAAATGAGGGAGACAGGCGTTTACAAGTGCCTCTGCTTCCTCATGGGAAAGATACCGGAGCCGCCGGTTATTCTCAGGTAAATGCTTTACCCGATTTACCCGTTTAGCGGCTTCCTCTTCCACCATGTCCCACTCTACCGCTTTGGTGAACATATGCTTGATGGTAGCCAAATACCTATTGGCCGTTGCAGGTTTCCTACCCTTAGAAAGCAAACTGGTCTGAAATTCCTCAATGAGACGGGTGGTAAATCGTCTTAAGGGACAATTGCCAAACTCTTTAACCAGTTTTTGTACTAGATACTTTTTGCTTTCAAAGGATTTCTGCCGTTCCGCCCAAACCAAGTAAGGCTCTGCCAATTCCCGAAAAGAATGATTGCCCATCCGTTTAATCGGGATCGGTTCTTTACCTTCCTGAACATCCTTTTTCCGGACGATTAAAAGAGCTTGAGCTTCCTTGTATTGTTTGGAATGGCTGGATTCCCGGCGAATTTTCCCATCGGGGTCAGCATAACTGATCCACCAAGTATTGCCCCGCTTATAAAGACCTTTTGCTTTTGCCATGCTTTCCTCCCTTCTTTTGGGGTTTAAGTTGAAATTCTCCTTCTTCCAGGAGTCGTATTAACGCTACTGGTTTTCCTCTCTTGGTAACCACCACCTCCTT
>SMUZ01010284.1_pt1 | contig 15858 bp, 13 predicted proteins | sample 2456421 | NCBI WGS metagenome assembly SMUZ01 (sample SAMN11095932, study PRJNA526329) | marine sediment metagenome | biome: Marine sediment; feature: Surficial sediment; material: Deep marine sediment; isolation source: Hadal surficial sediment | place: Pacific Ocean | collected 2014-11 | depth... | reverse complement strand
GGCAACGATAAAGAGACTTACGAAAACAGGAAAAATGATCGAGCTTACGGTTTTCATATTCGGTTTCCCCCGGTTTACGGCGCGCAAAGCGGTCGCTTCTTTTATTCGGACCTAATCCGAATGGTTATCGGAATTTTATCTTTCGGATTCTGCGACCATCCGTTCCACGATATCAAACCAGTTCGTGATAACGCGGACCGACGAACTACTCGTGGAGACATCTCTAAGCACCAGCGCTTTTTGTCCCTTGTGATCGATGTCATACGATCTTCCGCCGACGTTAACGAACTCACCTTCAAAAAACACCTCTGGCGCACCGATGGAAATTTCCGGCGAGATGGTCACCGCTACCGCCATGATGCGCCGGCCGCTTCGGTAGTAGACCATGGTCCCATCCGAGCTCCAGCGCGGTTCTTCTGCGTCGCCGGCACGCGATATCTGGTAGCGCTGACCAGTGGGGGGCAAAGGCTGCAGAAAGTTCTGATAAGTGCCGCTTTCCGAGGACGTGTAGACGACCGCACGGCCATTGGGTGCAATTGCCGTACCCCAACTGTCAGAGTCTGTCCCAGGGAGGTCGATTTTCTCGTTCGTCTCCGAATCGACAACCCATAAACCTTTCTTGTTGTATGCGCCGTAGTATCGACCGTCCGAGGAGACGGAACTGATCCTCAGGTCACCTCCGTATACCTCGGACAGGACAGGCTCGTCTGCTCTACTCACGTCCAATTCGTGCAGATAGGCGACATCGCCACTCGGCAACGCCTTGTGATAGATGATGCTGTTACCGTTCGGCATCCACACAAGTGGTTGGTCGTTGTTACCGCCAATAGTGAGTTTTCGAGACTGACCCGTAAGCAGGTCGTAGAGCCAGATTTCGTCGTCTCCAGCCGAACGCTCGACGACCGCAAGTAGTCGACCGTCCGGTGAGATTTCAAACGATCCCCGCAAGCGTGGCGAAAATTCAAGTTGTTCTGTGGCAGTTGTTCCTCTTACCCACTGGAACGGGCTCTGGACAACGGAAAAACCAGAAGCGTATAGAAGCGTCCCACTTGCAGAGACTGACCATTGGCCCCGTCCATAAACTTCAACCCTCAAGCTGGTGAGAACAGGAACAGGAGTGACACCTGTTTCTAGATTCGCGGGATCAAAGCGCATGGCGTAGAGGCTTCCCTCGCGGGTAAAAAAGAGGAATCCGTTCTCGTAGCGGGGGTCGCTACCTCGAACGGATAGTGTCTCCAGATCACCAGTTGCGATATCGAGCACTGATATCTCCAAATCAGACCGAAGAGAGACCAACACCTTTGAGTCGCCCGGCAACAGGTCCGAAAAATTAGCCCACTTTTCGAGAAGTATCTCTGCCTTTCCACCTTGGGCAGAAATAGATTGCAGACGATCACCTTCATCGGTAGCAACGACAATCTCGTTATTTGTTCCCCAGCTTGCACCGGTGGAGTAGGTCACCTCGGCGAGCGTAACCGGATCGCCTCCCTCGACCCGAACCTTTTTCATCTGGTTGCCAACAAAGAAACCTATCCATCTACTGTTTGGGGAGAAGAAAGGACCGTAGGCGTTCTCGGTCCCCGGTAGCGCTCTTGTTTCATGACCATCAAGCTCTCTCATGTATAACCTGAACAGCCCATCTTCAAGCCCGACGTAAACCACGCGCTTCCCGTCGGGTGAAATCGTAAATGCCATACGGCCGTTGCCGAGCGACGCGGCACCGACAAACGCGATGGGTGCATGTTCGGCGAACGCTAGATCATAGTGATAAGAAGTGTGATAGGGGGATCGAGTATCCCAGTTCAGGTAAGAAGTTAGCGCAACTGTGGCGAGCAATGCCCCCACAACGCTCCCTGCCATCATAGTTCCAACGCGTGATGACTTTGCACGCCTTGGTTGCCGGGTCGACAAAGGACTTGGCAGGGACGATGTTCCAGCACCCGCCTCACCGGAACCATCGAGTATTGCTCGGATTCCCGTCAGCAGCTGTTGATACTCGCCGTCACGTTCGCCTGCCCAACCCACCAAGTTGGCCGACTGCCGGCGTCGGTACGCAAGCGGCGGTAATACGTCGTCGATGAGTACCGGCACCAGTATTCCTCGGCGCACGCCATCATCAACTTCGTTGCGAACCCACTCCGACTCTACGGAGTCCTGAGACCACACGACGACCATGCAGCTGGCCTCTTTGAGGGCGGTCTCGATTTCACGGTCGAAGCTGGGGCCGGGGCGAATGTTTCGATCCCACCAGACGCTGTATCCGTCTGCTTCCAATGCCTCAACAAGCGGTATCACACGCTCACGATCTTGAGATGCATATGAAAGGAAGATGTCGGTCATCAGCTCCCCCGGCCCGATGACCGGAGTCTACAAGATTTCCAGGTGCCTCAATACCTGATGAAGAACACCCATATATGGGCTACTCCAAATCTTCGATCCGTTTCGGCCAATTGTCTTTCAACAAGCGAGACAACGAACGATCGGACAACAATCGACCCCCTGTCTGGCACTTGGCGCAGTAGTTCGCTTCGTTCTGCGCATACACGATACGCTGCACGGGGCTGCCGCAAACGGGACAAGGTTTTTTGAATTTACCGTGCACCGCCATTTCCTCGTGAAACGCCGTAACCTTCTTGGGAAATTCGCCGCCAGCCTTTTTTCTCAGCAGCGCCGTCCAGGTTTCAAGCACACCTTTCGTCGCGTCGTACAAACGCCTGCATTCCTCAGCGCTCAGCGTTCGGGCCTGTTTGAACGGTGACAGTCGAGCCTGCAGCAGAATTTCGTCCGAATATGCGTTACCGATCCCGGCAAATACATGCTGGTCGGTCAGAGCGCGTTTCAACGTGTGGTTGCTGGCGTGTAGCTGAGCTGTGAACTCTTCCTTGTTGAGGTCCGATACCTCGAGCCCACCAGGATTCAGCTCGGCCAACTGCGCGGCACCCCGCACCAAGCGCAGCGAGGCACGTTTCTTTTTGCTCGCCTCGGTAAAGATCATCGTGCCTGAGCTGAAATCGAAACCGGCGAGGCCATTGCGCTTAGGGACAGCGGCGCCTGATTCCCGCCACTGGAGGCGTCCGGAAATCATGAGGTGAATCACCAGGTAGTGTTCACTTTCGAGCTCGATCACCAACTGTTTGGCAATCCGGCTGCATCCGAGAACCTTGCGGTCACTCACTTCTTCGACCGACGGAGCAACTGTTCGCAATACAAACGGGCTGGTAATACGAATGCCTTTCAGAACCTCACCCCGAATTCGATCGTTCAGGTGTTCCAGATAGACAGTCAGGTCCGGTAACTCAGGCATCCTTGCTTCCAGGGCTCTTGGTGCGTTGCGTTTTACTCACTGTTAATATTGCCCGTTCACTTGATAACGCGCGCATTGGGGATGACTTAATGACCAACTATACCGACATTGCGGTAACGCTGACCGATTACGTTGCCACGGTGGAAATCCAACGCCCACCTCATAATTTTTTCGATTACAGTTTGATCGGACAGATCGCCGACGCCTTTGACGAGGCGGACGACAATCCCGACTGCCGAGCAATCGTGCTCGCCTCCCAGGGGAAATCGTTCTGTGCTGGCGCCAACTTCGGCAGTGGTCAGAGCGATGATTCCGGGAGCAAAGATTTTACCGAGGAGGGCTTCAAGAACACGACCGGTGATCTCTATCGTGAGGCGGCCAGGCTCTTTTCCAACAAGACCCCAATTGTCGCCGCGATCCAGGGTGCGGCGATCGGGGGCGGTTTTGGTCTGGCGCTCGTACCCGATTTTCGAGTTGCAGCTCCCGAAGCGCGTTTCGGTGCCAACTTCGTCAAGCTCGGTATCCATCATGGATTCGGTATTTCCGAAACGCTGCCGCGACTGGTTGGCCAGCAGGCAGCCAACCTGCTGTTATTGACGGGCCGAAGGATCAACGGCGAGCAGGCGTTGGCCATGGGCCTCGTCGACGTGCTGACCGATCTGGAAAACCTGCGCGCCGAAGCGACCAGGCTTGCCCGGGAAATCGCCGAGAATGCGCCGCTTGCGGTGGCCTCTGTGCGGGCGACCATGCGCGAAGGTCTCGCCGATGCAATAATTCAGGCGACCGAACACGAACTTTCCGAGCAGCAGTGGTTACGTGGTACACAAGACTCCGCCGAAGGAATCCGTGCAGTTTCAGAACGTCGCCCCGGCAACTTCATCGGCAAGTGAACCTGGGTCCACATCAAGGATAGCGGCACCATGAGTGAATTCACCAATCGAGTCGTTCTGGTAACCGGTGCCGCGGGCGCTCTGGGTAGAGCCGTGGTTGAACATTTTTCCCAAAACGGTGCAACCATCGCCCAACTCGACGTGCTGGGAATCGAAAATAGCCATTATGCGGCTATCTGCGATCTAACGGATTCAAAAAGCTGCACCAACGCTGTAACAGCTATCGTCGAAAGCTTGGGGGAAATCGATGTGCTGGCTAATATCGCGGGCGGCTTCACCATGGGCGAAACCGTGCACGAAACCAGTGACGATACGTGGGATTTCATGTTAGGACTGAACGCTAAGAGCGTACTCAACATGGCTCGCGCCGTAGTGCCAGTTATGTTGCCGCGTCAAAGTGGCAAGATCATCAACATCGGAGCGCGGGCCGGATTGCGCGGAGCGCCGAACATGGCGGCCTACAGCGCCTCCAAGAGTGTGGTGATGCGGTTGACGGAGTCCCTCGCCGAAGAGTTGAAAGACAAAGGCATCAACGTGAACGCTATTCTGCCGAGCATCATCGATACGGATCGCAACCGCCAGGACATGCCCAACGCCGACTTCAACCGTTGGGTCTCTCCGGAAGCCATTGCTCGGGTTGTTGCGTTTCTAGCATCGTCGGCAGCGGACCCGATACACGGAGCCCTGATTCCGGTAGAGGGTTTAAGTTAACGGCGAGAAACCTACTCGTTCACAGCAGACTTTCAAACTGACCATAGCCACCGCGCAAGAACAGCAGAGGCGTTCTGTTGGCATCCAGAATCGCAAAATCCCGCACGCGTCCCACCGCGATGGTGTGATCACCGGCATCGTGTTCTGCCACGAGATCGCAATCGAGGTATGTCATCACTCCCTCCAACACCGGAGAACCCGTCACGCCTGCATGCCAGGCAAACTCCTCGAACTTACTAATTCCGGTCTGTGCAAAAACATCACAAACCGATTTCTGATCAGAATTCAGGATGTTTATACAGAAGCTGCCTGAGTCTCTGAGCTTCGGCCAACTCGTGCTTGTCCGCGCAGGACAAAACCCAACCAGAGGCGGCTCGAGCGACAGCGAAAAAAACGACTGAACGGCAAATCCAGCAGGCTCACCGTTCAGGCGACCCGTCGCAATGACGACCCCAGTGCAGAATTGACCCACAACCGTGCGAAACGCACGATCATCGAAATCTGTCATGCATCGATCCCCGGAATTGCTATTAAAAGAGGACTATAACGACACCTCCAACCTCTGGCTAACGATGGGGTTTGCTTTAGAATCCGCACCTCTATCGAAATGAAATGAATGAGGGTGCGCGCTTGGCAAAACCAGAGGCTGAACTAGACACATTCCGCGCCGAAGTGAAAACCTGGCTGGCGGACAACTGTCCAGAATCCATTCGCACTCCGATGCCAGAGAACGAAACCGTCTGGGGCGGTCGCAGCGAACAGTTCGTCAACCCGGATGCGAAAATCTGGCTCGAGAAAATGGCCGAACGCGGCTGGACCTGTCCAACCTGGCCGAAGGCATACGGCGGTGGCGGGCTGACCGCTCAGGAAAACAAGGTACTGGCCGAAGAGCTGCGTGCCATCAACGCCCGGTCTGCACTGCAAAGTTTCGGCATCTGGATGTTGGGCCCGGCGCTGCTGGAATTTGCGAGTGAAGAGCAGAAACTCGAGCATCTGCCAAAAATCGCCCGTGGTGAAATCCGCTGGTGTCAGGGCTATTCCGAGCCTTCCTACGGCTCGGATCTGGCCGGGCTACAGACTAAAGCCGAGGACAAAGGAGACTATTACCTCGTCAACGGGTCGAAGATCTGGACTTCCTATGCGGATCAGGCTGATTGGATCTTCTGTCTGGTGCGAACCGCACCGGATGCCCCGAAACACGAGGGTATCAGCTTCCTACTTTTCGACATGGCAAGCGAAGGCGTGAGTACCACGCCGATTCAGCTGATCAGCGGCGCATCCCCGTTCTGTCAGACCTTCTTCGCAGACGTAAAAGTACCCAAGGCCAATCTCATCGGCGAGTTGAACAAAGGCTGGACCATCGCCAAACGGTTGCTGCAGCACGAGCGACAGATGATTGCGGGCATCGGCGGTATTTCTGCTCTCCGTGGGAGCCGGCGGAATCTGGAAGACATCGCCAAGGAGTACCTTGGAGAAGAAGACGGACGAATCGCGGACGCACCAATACGTCACCGGATCATCGAACAGCGGATGAACGATCGCACGTTTCAACTGACACTCGCCCGCTCTGCACAAGAGGCCCAGGCAGGAAACGCGAATGGTAGTATCGCCAGCATGGCCAAGTACTACGGTACCGAGCAAAACAAACGCAAGTACGAGCTGTTGCTGCAAACCATGGGAACGGCGAGCGTAGGGTGGGAAGGAGGCGAGTTCACCGACAAGGAATTGAACACAACCCGACAGTGGTTACGCTCGAAGGCAAATTCCATAGAGGGGGGCACTAGTGAAGTGCAGCTCAACGTGATCGCAAAACGCGTGCTGGGACTGCCCGATTGAGAGTAAGCCATTGTATTACGAAAAAAATCACAATATCTTGACGAACGGTAACAACTAAAGGGCAGAGAATTATGGAAACCATTATCACCCTGGTCGTTCTAGCAGTCCTGGGCTTCTGGCTTGTCTCGATCTACAACAAGCTTGTTACCTATAAAAACCGTTTCAAAAACGCGTTCTCCCAGATCGAAGTGCAACTCAAGCGTCGCTACGACCTGATTCCCAATCTAGTGGAAACCGCAAAGGGTTATATGTCCCACGAGCGTGAAACGCTCGAAGCCGTCATTGCCGCACGCAATCAGGCGATGGCGGGATTGGAAGTTGCTGCAAAAGACCCGGCAAACGCCAGTGCAATCAAAGAGCTGGCCAGCGCCGAAGGCATTCTTGGCAGTGCGATGGGTCGTTTAAACATCGTCATGGAGGCTTATCCAGACTTGAAAGCCAACCAGAACATGATGCAACTATCCGAGGAATTGACCACGACCGAAAACCGCGTAGCTTTCTCACGGCAGGCTTACAACGACGGGGTGACGGCCTACAACACCTTCAAGCAAACTTTTCCTCCAGTGCTGTTCGCAGGCTTCTTCGGTCATAGCGATGACGCAACCTTGCTGGAGTTCGAAGACAGCGCAGCTATGCAGGAAGTACCCAAAGTTTCATTTTGAGGTAGAACCCGGTGGACTTTTTTCAAGCACAGGACATCGCGAGACGCAAGACGGGGCGGCTCGCCTTGTTGTTCATCGCCGCCGTGATCAGCCTGGTGATTTTGACCAACCTTCTGGTAGCCACTGTTTATCTGTGGTCAAACAACGCCATGGTGGAGACAGTTTCTTTTGTTGAGCTGCTCAGTCAACTCCCCACCGAATACTGGCTCTGGATCAGCTTCGGCGTAGTGGGTGTTATTGCAACTGCAAGCATGTTCAAGTACCTGGCCGTGCGCGGCGGGGGCCGCAGCATCGCCGAATCGTTGGGTGGCAATCTCATCCCACAGAGCACCACCGATGCCGGCGAACGTCGATTACTGAACGTCGTCGAGGAAATGGCGATCGCCGGAGGCGTACCCGTCCCGCCCGTGTATCTCATCGACGAACCCAGCATCAACGCGTTCGCTGCCGGATTCGGTATCGACGATGCAGTCATCGGCATTAACCGGGGCACGGTGGACCATCTCACTCGCGATGAGTTGCAGGGGGTGATTGGTCATGAGTTCAGTCACATTCTGAACGGTGACACCCGGATCAATCTTCGCCTGATCGCCATTCTGCATGGCATATTATTCATCGGCGTCATCGGCTACGGAATACTGCTAGTGGGAGGCGGTGGCCGCCGCCGCAACAATGGCGGCATGCCTATTCTGGCATTGGGCATCGGGTTGCTCGTCATCGGTTACGCGGGAACGTTCTTCGGCAACCTCATCAAAGCCGCAGTCAGCCGACAGCGCGAATATCTGGCTGATGCCGCCTCCGTCCAATTCACCCGAAACCCGCACGGAATCGCCGATGCCCTGAAGAAAATCGGCGGCTTTAGCGCTGGGTCGACGATGTCCAGCGCATCCGCCAACGAAGTCAGCCATATGTTCTTCGGTCAGTCAGCAGAACTTTTTCTGAACAGCATCATGTCTACCCACCCACCCCTGGACAGGCGCATTCGCGCCATCGAGCCACAGTGGAACGGCAACTTCCCGCTGGTTGCCGAAGCAGCCTCGATGACGGATATTCCCGAGGCAGCAGCGGGGTTCAGTGGCAGCACAAACTTGAGCCGGGATTTTGCGAACCACAAAGTCACGATCGATGTAGAACCGTCGGTGCTCACCTCGGAGATCGGCCAACCTTCAAAACAGAGCCTCGACAACGCAGTTGCCATCATTAGCTCAACGGCCATGGAGTTACGCGAAGCAGCGCACGATCCCTGGGCAAGCCGCGGGCTGATTTACGCCATGTTGCTCGACACCGATCAGACGGTCCGCGACCGCCAGTTGCTTCGTATCGATAATCATGCGGAACCCGGCGTTCCTGAGCAGGTACGGCGCCTGCAACCGTTTGTGCTCGACACGGATGCACTACACCGGGTGACGCTCGTCGAGATGGCTATGCCCGCTCTAAAAGAGCTGTCGGAGTCACAATATTTGCGTTTCATGTCCAACACCGTGGCTTTGATTAAAGAAGACCGGAAGATAGATCTTCACGAATGGGTGCTGCATCGCATCCTGGTAAAAGAGCTGATGCCTCATTTCGAAGGGCCACAGCACATCCGGGCTCGATACAGATCGATCATCCCCGTATCACAACACGCACTCACTTTGCTTTCCGTGCTGGCTATCCACGGTCACACCGAGACCGCCCAGATGCAACATGCATTCGAGCAGGGAATTCGCGAACTCGAGATCTCTGGTGAGTTGGACACCACTCCGGACGAGAATTTTGTCCGATTGACAGAAGCGCTGCGTGAATTACGGTTGTTGAAACCCTTGAGCAAGCCGAAACTTCTCAAAGCATGCGCCGCTGTTGCTCTAGCGGACAACCACCTGTCTACCAACGAAGGCGCTTTGTTGCACGGCATCGCCGCCACGCTCGACTGCCCGCTGCCACCGTCGATATACCGATAACCCCTATTTCTTATCCCCCAGGCGCATGTGTAGAATGCAGTTTCCCAACGGCATAACCGTTGTATGGCCGAAGTCACCGCCTATCCATCCGACTCAAGCTCCGAGCAACTCGCCGCCCTCGATTTAGGATCTAACAGTTTTCATCTGCTTGTCGCTCAGGAGAGCAATGGTCGCGTTCAGGTCATTGACAGGATCAAGGAGATGGTCCGTCTTGCCGAAGGGCTGGAAGTAAAAAACCGACTATCCGAAGAGGTAGCCGACAGGGCGTTGGCTTGTCTCGAGCGTTTCGGCCAACGGCTACGCGACCTTCATCGGCGGAACGTTCGCGTTGTAGGAACGAATACCCTGCGCAAAGCGCGTAATGCCAAAGGTTTTCTGCAGAAAGCCGAGAAAGCATTGGGTCACAAGATCGACATTATCTCCGGGCGGGAAGAAGCGAGACTCATCTTTCTCGGTGTATCTCATGCGGTGGAAGACCAATTCGACCGGCGCCTGGTAGTCGACATCGGTGGTGGCAGCACCGAAATCATTCTCGGGGCGCGGTTTGAACCGCAATTCATGGAAAGCCTCTACATTGGTTGTGTTGGTCTATCGCGCGCCTATTTTGGGGACGGGCGCATTCGTGCAAGCAACTTCAAGGCAGCCATCAATCAAGCTCGCCAGGAGCTGGAACCACTCCAACGCAACTACCGGGATACCGGTTGGGATACTGCAATCGGTGCCTCAGGCACCATCCTCGCGATTCAGGACGTGCTGGCCGAAATGGATGATCAACCTGCTGGTATTACTTTGGTCAGCCTCGAGCTGATCAAAAAAAACCTCATCCAAGCGCGTCACGTAGACAAGGTTGCGTTACCGGGCCTGTCATCCGAACGAGCGGCGGTTTTCCCCGGCGGTGTTGCGATTCTCTACGCAATCTTCGAGGCATTGGATATTGAAACCATGCACGCAACAAATGCTGCGTTGCGAGAAGGATTGTTGCACGACCTGCTCGGCCGAGTTCGGGACCACGACATTCGCGAGAACAGTGTCCGCGACTTGATGAACCGTTATCGCATCGATCAGCCGCATGCCAAGCGGGTTAGGGAAACCGCCATCGAGCTTCTTGCCCAAGTTGCGGTTTCCTGGGATCTCACCGAGCCAAATGACAAGCTATTGCTCGGCTGGGCAGCACAGTTACATGAGATCGGTATCGATATTGCTCATAATCAGTATCACAAGCACGGTGGGTATCTGCTTCAGCACATGGACCTGCCGGGTTTCTCCAACCTGGATCAGCAACAGCTTGCCGCGCTGGTAAGAGCCCATAGGCGCAAATTCCCATCAGAGGAATTCCCCGCCTTAAACGGCGACACTTCGCGGGTGGCGCTATTGGCCACACTGTTGCGGCTAGCCGTTGTGTTACATCGAAACCGTACCTCGGAACAATTACCGCACGTCGCGATAAGCGTAAAAAACAACAAGGTGAAGCTTGCATTACCAGAGGCCTGGCTTAAGAAACATCCCTTAACCAGATTGGACCTGCAACAGGAAGCCGAATACCTGGCGGCCGTGCCACTAAAGGTCGAAATATGTGCAAGCTGAGAGAACCAGCTCTTAGAATGCATTAATCGTCGGCGAGGTTGCCGAGTAGCGTCTCCTGGGCGCTGCGCTTTTTGTCCTTTGTTGCCTTCATTTGTTTGTAGCTTCCATCAACCTGCAAGAGCCAAGCCTGAGAGTTGTCGGAGAGATAAAACTGAGCTTCACGCATGATACGTTTACGTAACCCATCGTTTTCGATCGGAAAACAGGTTTCCACCCGGTTGAAAAAATTGCGGCCCATCCAATCCGCGCTGGATAGATAGAGATCCGGGTCACCGTCGTTCTCAAAATAGAAAAAGCGTGTGTGCTCGAGAAAACGTCCAATGATAGAACGCACCCGTATGCCGTCGGACACACCCTTAACCCCTGGTCGTAACGAACAAATGCCTCGTACGATCAGGTCGATTTTCACGCCTGCTTGAGATGCTCGATACAACGCCTGGATAACCTGCGGCTCGATCAGCGAATTCATCTTGGCGATGATGCGACCCGGCTTCCGTTTTGCGGCAAGCTCTGCCTCGCGCTCTATCAACTCGATCATCGTCTTGTGCAACGTAAACGGTGCCTGAAGCAGCTTCTTCAGTCGACTTACTTTGCCCATCGAGGTGAGCTGCTGGAATACCTGCTGAACGTCTTCACCGATGGCCGCATCACAAGTAAACAACCCGTAGTCTGTATAAAGTCGTGCGGTCCGGGTGTGGTAGTTACCGGTGCCGAGGTGCACGTAACGCCTCAGGGTGCGGCCCTCGCGGCGGATCACCATGCTCATCTTGGCGTGCGTCTTGTGACCTACCACGCCATACACTACTTGAACGCCGACGTTCTGCAGGTGGTTAGCCAGCTCGATGTTGGCTTCTTCGTCAAATTGAGCCATCAGCTCAATCACGACCATGACCTCTTTGCCGGATGACGCTGCGTCGACGAGTGCCTCCACCACCGCAGACTCCTTACCCGTGCGGTATAGGGTTTGGCGGATGGAGACCACCTGCGGATCTTTGGCGGACTGGCGCAGGAAATCTATGAACGGAACAAACGATTCGAAAGGATGGTGTAACAGGATGTCGCCATGTCGAATCGCTTCGAAGATGTCGTTTGTCGTGCGCAGCTTCTCGGGTATGCCCGGCGTGAAACCCGGATACTTAAGCTCTGGCCGATCGACCAGCTCAGGAACCGCCGCCAGCCGCATCAGGTTTACCGGACCGTTGCAACGATAGACGTCGCCTCGCGACAGGCGGAATTGTGTAGTCAGAAAGGCTTCCAGCTCGGCGGGGCAATCCTGAGCTAACTCCAAGCGAACGGCATCTCCATATCGGCGCGACGATAACTCTCCTTCGAGGGCGCGCAGCAAGTCATCAACTTCCTCAGCATCAACGAATAAATTGCTGTTTCGCGTTACCCGAAATTGATAACAACCCGTGGCCGTCATTCCAGAAAATAGATCCGAAACATACGCAACGATGATCGACGAAAGCAGAACAAACTCGTTGGGTGTCTGCGCGCACGATTCCGGCAGGCGCACAACTCGAGGCAATGCGCGCGGCGCCTGCACGATTGCTTTTCCGTTGCGCCGTCCGAAGGCATCTTCCCCTTCCAAGGTGATGATAAAACTCAGGCTCTTGTTGAGCGGTTCTGGAAACGGATGTGCCGGGTCGAGTCCGATTGGATTCATGATCGGCGCAAGCTCCCGATTGAAAAAGCGCTTCAACCATCGAGCCTGCTTGTCGTTCCAGTTTTTACGAGCAAGGATGCGGATGCCTTGAATGTCGAGTTTCGGCAGCAACACATCGTTCAACACGCGATATCGTTCGTCGACGAGTTCTCGCACCACGTCAGCAATGCTGCGAAGCTGCTCAGTAGGTGTCATATTGTCCGGACCCCGTTGTTTAGCCCCGTATGCTTCCTGCTGTTTCAGGCCGGCAACGCGAATCTCGAAAAATTCATCGAGTACGGAACTCGCTATACAGAGAAACCGCAGCCGTTCGAGCAACGGCACACTGTTGTCCTTAGCCTGTGCCAGCACCCGTCGATTGAACTCTAAAAAAGACAGCTCACGGTTTATGTAGAGTTCCGGATTGCTTAGCCAGTCGACTTTCATCGCTTACAATGGAGTACCCAAAGGGTAGACGAGTCTATCATGGCAAAGATCTCAGATTTTGATCGGGTGTTCAGCAAACCCAGCCAGTACATCGTCGATTTTGTATTCGACGCGGCGGTCGTAGACGTATTCCCGGATATGATCAGGCGCTCCGTGCCGGGCTACGAAACGGTTATCCCGATCACTGGATTGATTGCGGCACAACACATCGCGCCGGGGGGCCGTGTTTACGATCTCGGCTGTTCACTCGGCGCAACTACGCTGGCCGTACTGAGACAGCTGAACGATATACCCTGCGACATCATCGCCGTGGACAATGCCCCGGCAATGATCGCCCGCGCCCGGGAACTCGTCACCGATTCCCGGGTACAGTTCCAAGAAGCGGACATAGTTGATCTGGAGATGGAAAACGCCAGCATCGTTCTACTCAACTACGTGCTCCAATTCGTCAAGCCCGAAGAGCGACTCGCGCTGCTGAGCAAAATACAACGCAGCCTGCTTCCTTCCGGACGCCTGATTCTCTCTGAAAAAATCCGCTTCGAAGATGACGAAACTCAGTCGTACTACGATGCACTTCATCTACATTACAAACGTGCCAACGGATACAGCGAGCTGGAGATCAGTCAGAAGCGTTCCGCACTGGAAAATGTCATGATCATCGACAGCATCGATGAGCATCTCGCCCGTTTCAGTGATGCCGGCTTCTCTCATGCAGAGGTTTGGTTCCGTTGCCTGAACTGGGCTTCGTTTCTCGTTTCACCGTGAATTTCGCTCCGCTGTTCGAACTGATTCCCGAATGGCGAACGTTAGGCGATGCCATTGCAACGCGTTTCTCAAGAGCCGGGCATGGGGACTACGAACGCTGGCAAACCGCCGTGCATGACTTACCCGAGCTGACTATGGATTCTGCACGGCTGACCGATACCGTGACGCTGAAAGGCGCAATTAGCATTGAGCAGACCGCGGAACTTGAAGGTGCGCTTCGCGAACTGCATCCCTGGCGTAAGGGTCCGTTTGATCTCTTCGGGGTGAAAATCGACACCGAGTGGCGCTCCGACTGGAAATGGCAAAGGCTAGCACCGCACCTGGACGCGTTAGCAGACCGCCGTGTCCTCGACGTGGGATGTGGTAACGGGTATTTCGGTTGGCGTATGTTGGAAGCACGGGCCGCACTTGTCGTCGGCGTGGATCCAACGCTGGTATTCTGCATGCAACATCAAGCGATCAACCGCTACCTGGGAAACCTGCAGAACTGGGTGATACCCCTTCCGTTCGAACAACTTTCCATCTCGGGATTCGACACTGTTTTCAGCATGGGTGTGGTTTATCACCGCCGCGAACCGGAGCAACATGTCGAGCGACTGTACTCGTTCACCCGACCCGGTGGTCAACTCGTGTTGGAGTCGCTGATCGTCGAAAATTCGAGTTCGCTGCGACCGGGAGGTCGGTACGCACGCATGGGTAATATATGGACCGTGCCATCGATCGGGGAACTCACTGGGTGGGTCCGCAACGCCGGATACGTAAACGTCAAGGTCGTTGACGTAACCCCAACGACGGTAGACGAGCAACGCGCCACTCCCTGGATGCGTTTCGACTCATTGCGCGAGGCGTTAGATCCACAGAATCCGCTACAGACGGTCGAAGGACATCCTGCACCCGTACGAGCCGTTGTCGTCGGCCGCAAACCTGAGTAATGTTAGTTAGGAGTCTGCACCGTGGCTCGCAAATAGGATTCCCACCCCATGATTATCGGATTTGTCCCTATATCGTTTCGGTTTCGTGGCAAGCTCCGCCGCATCGCGGACATATACCACTGTTTCCTCGAACATCCCGGCGTGGGCTTGCATCCGTCGCAAATATCGAGATACACGGGAATGGGCTTCGCCGAGGTCAACTCGCGTCTGAACGCAACGCCTGAGCTTTTCATCAAGCTGCCCAGGCGACCAGACGGCATTACCCGCTATCGCCTCACCACCACAATGACGGTGAAATCTCCCGAAGAGGTAGAGCGATTTCTGGCAATCGCCGCTCGCCGGGAAAGCTACATCCTGTATGCCATGTGGGTAATGCTCCTGTGTATCCTGCTGATAGTCGTGGTCCTCTTCGGTGTGGCACTTTAACGATTTAATAAACCTGTAATACTGTTGCTCGCTTCGAAAAACGACAACAGGACAATCCAATGCCCGAGTCACTGACAAGCGAGCAGCTTGATCTGCGCAACCGAGCCGCGATATTTGCCAGAGATGAACTGCTACCGCGCCGCGATGGCGGTGAGCAAGCACGCAAAGAAATTCTAAAGCTTGCAAAAGCCGCATCATTTTTTACGATGACCCAACCAAAAGCGTTTGGTGGTGGCGAGGCATCAACCCTCGAACTCAGCATCGTTCGCGACGAGCTTGCCGCACACAATCCCCCGTTTCTTCATTCCGTATTTGGTCCGGGGCCGGGTGTGCTTGCGGGCGCAGGAGAGCCGCTCAGAACAACTCATCTCGCGCCACTCATTGCGGGAGAAAAAATATCTGCTTTCGGATTCACCGAACCGGATGAAGCACCGCGCGCTACCTGGGGAGTGCTGGACGGCGAAGAGCTGATCGTCAATGGTCAGAAGTCATACGTGACTGGCGGCGCACACGCGGATTTCATCAACACGCTGGTGCAAATCGAAGAGCACGGACCAGCGCTGGTCGTTATCGATACAGATGCACCCGGTGTTGCAAGGGTCAGGGATTTCTCCTCTCTGGACGGCAGCGCCCACGCTGCTTTCGAGTTTCGCGACGTACGCATTCCGAAGACGTACATTATCGGCCAGCCCGGCGAAGGGCTGCCAAGAGCGATG
>SMUZ01019869.1_pt1 | contig 15887 bp, 18 predicted proteins | sample 2456421 | NCBI WGS metagenome assembly SMUZ01 (sample SAMN11095932, study PRJNA526329) | marine sediment metagenome | biome: Marine sediment; feature: Surficial sediment; material: Deep marine sediment; isolation source: Hadal surficial sediment | place: Pacific Ocean | collected 2014-11 | depth... | reverse complement strand
CAACGAATCGTTTGTGATTCTTGACGAGGCACAAAATACCAGTGTTGCTCAAATGAAAATGTTCCTGACGCGTATCGGCTTTGGATCGCATGCAGTTGTGACTGGCGATATTACGCAAATCGATTTACCGGATGACCAGCAGTCCGGTCTCAGGAACGCCATGCAGATTCTTGAAGGTGTCGACGGCATTGGTTTTACGCTGTTTTCGCCGAAAGACGTTGCTCGCCACCCGCTGGTTCGGCGCATCGTGGAAGCCTACGAATCTGACGGCAATGGTGGTTGATGTGCAATTCGCCTGTAGCGATACGGGCATTCCGGCCGAATCGGATATTCAGGACTGGGTCGAGTTTGCAGCCGTTCAATCCGGCCGTATGCCAGACAGCGATGCGGACATCGCCGTGCGTGTCGTTGATGCGGCGGAAATTCAAACGCTGAACAAGCGCTACCGTGAGAAGGACATGCCGACTAATGTGCTGTCATTTCCGGCGGGGCAAATTGACGGTCTCCCGGCTGACGCGGTGCGGCAACTGGGTGACATCGTTGTATGTGCGCCGGTAGTTAGCGAAGAAGCCGCTCAGCAGGGTAAATCGCTTGGCGATCACTGGGCGCATATGCTGGTGCACGGAGTGCTGCATTTGCTGGGTTACGACCACGAAAAAAATGCGGATGCTGATGAAATGGAGCGACTCGAAACGGCTATCCTCAAAGACCGCGGCATTGCGAACCCTTATGCAGGCACCGAGGTTCAATGAGCGCCAAACCTCCAAGTACGAGCGCCACAAGCAACATCGGCCTGTTCGCGCGAGTCAGGCGCGCATTCAAGGGGGATCCCTGGAGCCGCGAAGAACTTCACGAATATATTCGCCAGCCCGAGACCGATCTCGACGCTGAGGAAAAAAGCATGCTGGCTGGTGTGCTCGAGGTATCCGAGACACAAGTACGCGAGGTCATGGTGCCGCGTTCGCAGATGGTAGTGATCGATATCGAGCAGGGCTTCGACGAAATACTGGCGATCATAATCGACTCCGGACATTCGAGGTTCCCGGTAATTGGGGAAGATCGAGACGAAGTGCTTGGCGTGTTGCTGGCCAAAGATCTGTTGCGCTATTTCGGTAGCGGTAAAACTGACGATGTTCCGCTAATGAAGATATTGCGGCCTGCGTCGGTCATCCCGGAGTCCAAACGCCTCAACGCACTACTCAAGGAGTTTCGCGATAGTCACAATCACATGGCGATCGTCGTCGACGAGTATGGTGGTGTCGCGGGATTGCTGACGATCGAAGACGTGCTTGAGGAAATCGTCGGCGAGATCGATGACGAGCACGATCAGGAAGAAGCGGAATTTATCGGTGCGGACGGCGAGCACAACGGCAAACCCTGTTTCGCGGTACGCGCGCTGACACGAGTTGAGGACTTTAACGAGTTCTTCGGTTGTGCGCTTGATGATGAGGAATACGACACGATCGGAGGCCTCGTCATGCACGAACTTGGCCGCCTTCCGCGGCGCGGCGAAAAGATAGATTTCAGCGGTTTCGAATTTTTGATTGTCAAAGCGGACCGGCGCCGTGTCGAGACGCTCCGGGTTCAGCGAAACGGCTAGCGCGTGCCATGTAAGTTAACGATGCTGCTGGTCGACCGGCCGATTTCGACTCGCGCGACTTTTTTCGTGCTCGGTTGTCTGTTTACAATCGTGTTCGAGCCCGTCGGCATGTCGTTGCTGGTTCCGATATTCTTGCTGCCTTATCTCTACGGTTGCCTGACGTTATCGAATCGTGACGCCGCCGCCTTTGGCTTCTGGCTCGGGGCTGGTCTTTTTCTTTGCGGAACTTATTGGATATACCTGTCCGTTACCGGACCGGGCGAGGCGGAATGGTGGATCGGCGGACTGCTGGTCTTCGTCCTGACGCTGGTCATGGCCCTCTATGTGGCAATGACAGCGTGGATAATTAGCAAATTGTCACGGGGTGAACCCTGGTGGTTGCTTGTGATTGCGCCGGCGACCTGGACATTGATCGAGTGGTTGCGTGGCTGGCTGCTGAGCGGGTTTCCGTGGATGTCGCTTGGCTACAGCCAGATCGATTCGGCGCTTGCGGGTTGGGCGCCGGTGCTGGGCGTGTACGGTGTTACAGCGATGCTCGTGTTGAGCGCGTCGGCCTTACTCATATCGATAATGACACGAGGCCCGCAGCAGTGGATTGCAATCGGCATCGTCCTGCTGCCCTGGATCTGCGGTGGTGTGTTGAAATCAATCGAATGGACAGAGACGGCCGGCGCACCGATACAGGTTACCTTGATTCAGGCAGGCATCCCGCAGGATCAGAAGTGGCTGCCGGAACAGCGAGAGCCGACCATGAATTTCTACCGGGACGCAACGCTGTCAGCAATGGATAGCGCCCTGATTGTCTGGCCTGAAGTGGCGATTCCGTCGCTAACGAACCGCGTCGAGGACTACATCGATTCGTTGGACCGGATCAGTGATCTTACCGGTCAAACTATCTTGTTCGGAATCCTTGAGACTGAAGTCCGGCCCACTGGCGAAACGAATATTTATAACAGCGTGATACTTGTCAATGGTCAGCAGCGCCAGGTCTATCGAAAGCGGCATCTCGTGCCATTCGGCGAGTATTTTCCGGTACCGGCAACAGTCCGCGAATGGATGCGGTTGATGAACCTGCCATTCAGCGATCTTACTCCGGGCGAAGATGATCAGGCGCTGTTGGTCGCTGCCGATGGCACCCGGCTTGCCGTCGCGATCTGCTACGAGGATGCGTTCGGCGCTGAAATGCGATACGCCTTCCCAGAGGCGACGCTGCTAGTCAATGTCAGCAACGATGCCTGGTTCGGTGATTCGATCGCACCCCATCAGCACTTACAAATCGCCAGAATGCGGTCGCTCGAATTTGGTCGATTCTCGATCCGTGCGACCAATACCGGTATCAGCGCTTTCATTGATGCGCGTGGCAAAGTCCTGCGCTCAGGCGCGCAGTTCAAGCCCGTCACGATGACGATGAAGGTTGAGCCTCGCACCGGCACAACGCCCTACACCAGTAGCGGAAACTGGCCTGTCATCGGGCTGTGTTTCCTTATCATTGCTGGCTTCTGGCTGCGATCCCGCTCTGCTTGATGTAGGCTTGCGGGTTTTCGCAGCCCTAATCAGACACCCGCCAAATGAGCACCCCGTATCATCCCGAAACCGTGGAGCAGTCGGCCCAGCAGCACTGGGACGATTCACGATGTTTTGAGGTCACCGAGGATGAGGGCAAAGACAAGTTCTATTGCCTGACAATGTTCCCTTATCCAAGCGGGAAACTGCACATGGGGCATGTGCGCGTTTTTACGATCAGCGACGTCATCGCTCGCTACCAGCGCATGTGCGGCAAACATGTGCTGCAGCCGATGGGTTGGGACGCGTTTGGCATGCCGGCTGAGAATGCGGCAATCAAACGTGGCGTGCCGCCCGCGCAGTGGACCTACCAGAACATCGATGACATGCGGGTGCAAATGAAACGCCTCGGCTATGCGTATGACTGGACGCGTGAAGTGACTACCTGCCGTCCTGAGTACTATCGCTGGGAACAATGGCTGTTCACCAAGATGTTTGCGAAGGGCCTCGTGTATCGCAAGAACTCGGTAGTGAACTGGGATCCGGTCGATCAAACCGTACTTGCCAACGAACAAGTGATCGAGGGCCGTGGCTGGCGATCCAACGCGTTGGTCGAGCGTCGCGAAGTACCGCAGTGGTTTATGAAAATCACCGCTTATGCGGATGAATTGCTCGATGAGCTCGATGCATTACCGGGCTGGCCGGAGTCGGTCAAAACCATGCAACGTAACTGGATCGGTCGATCAGAAGGTCTTGAGCTTTCGTTCGAGGTCGATGGCGAGGACGAGCCATTGACCGTGTTTACGACGCGGCCCGATACGCTGTTCGGCGTGACCTACATGGCGGTCGCCGCCGAGCATCCACTTGCCGAAAAGGCGGCCGCGACCAATCCGGAAATTGCCGCTTTTATTGAAGAGTGCAAAAAGACCGATGCCGCGGAGGCGACCCTCGAGACGATGGAAAGGAAGGGAATGCCGCTCGGTATTTCGGCCATCCACCCGATGTCGGGCGAGGCCGTGCCGCTTTGGGTCACAAATTTCGTACTCATGAGTTACGGCACGGGCGCGGTGATGGCCGTGCCCGGGCATGATACGCGCGACTGGGATTTCGCCAAGAGCCATGACTTGCCGATCGTGCAAGTGGTGAGACCCGCGGATGGTAGCGACATTGATGTCAGCGAGTCTGAATTCCTCGAGCATGGCGTGCTGGTCAATTCCGGCGAATACGATGGCATGGACTTCGATACAGCCTTCAACGCGATCGCCGACCATTTCGAGGAGACCGGGCGCGGCAGGCGAACGGTCAACTTTCGTCTGCGCGACTGGGGCGTATCGCGGCAACGCTACTGGGGCGCGCCGATCCCTATCATTTATTGTGACGATTGCGACGCCGTTCCCGTGCCGGAGGATCAGTTGCCCGTCGTGCTGCCGGAGGACGTCGAGTTCTCAGGACATGGTTCGCCGCTAAAAGACATACCGGAATTTATCAATGCGCCATGCCCGAAATGCGGTAAAGACGGGCGACGCGAAACCGATACTTTCGACACATTTGTCGAGTCATCGTGGTATTTCGCGCGCTACGCCTGCCCGGACAACGAGGACGCCATTCTTGACGATCGTGCCGCCTACTGGACGCCGGTGGATCAATACACGGGCGGAATTGAACACGCTATCCTGCATCTTCTGTATTCCCGGTTTTTACAACGCGTCATGCGTGATGAGGGTCTGACCGATGTGTCGGAGCCATTTACGAACCTGCTGACCCAGGGAATGGTCCTCAAGGACGGCGCAAAAATGTCCAAGAACAAGGGCAATACGGTCGACCCGCAAGATCTGATCGAGAAATACGGTGCCGACACCGTACGCCTGTTCATGATGTTTGCAGCACCGCCCGAGCAGGCGCTCGAATGGTCGGACGCCGGCGTGCAAGGCAGCTATCGTTTTCTCAAGCGCTTCTGGACCGCCGTGCAAAGCCACGCGGACGGCGGGTCGATCACCGAACTCGACATCGCTGCGTTGACGGATACGCAAAAGGACTTGCGCCGAAAGACGCACCAGACGATTGCCAAGATCAGCGATGACATCGGTCGTCGCTACACATTCAATACCGCTATTGCCGCGTCGATGGAGCTGCTGAACGCTGTCAATCGAAGCAAGGACTCATCGATTGCCGGCCGCGCAGTTGTCCACGAAGCGCTTGAAGCGGTTGTGCTGATGTTGTCGCCGATAGTGCCGCATATCTGTCACGAATTGTGGTCCGTGCTTGGTCACAAGACCGCGCTGATTGACGTGCCCTGGCCGACCACGGATGAACAGGCACTGAAGGCCGATCTGGTCGAGATCGTGATACAGGTCAACGGTAAGCTGCGCGGTCGCATATCGGTGGCAGCCGATGCTGATAACGATTCGGTAGGCGTCCTGGCACTGGCGGACCCCAACGTTCAGCGCTTTATCGGTGATCAGGAAATTCGAAAGACGATCGTCGTGCCTGGCAGATTGGTGAACATTGTTGTCTAGGGCCCCATTAATGGTTCTGCTTTCGTTGCTCGCAGGCTGTGGGTTTCATCTGCAGAATGCGTTCACCGTTCCGACCGAGATGGAGCGCACCTATATTGCCACCGAAAACCGGCATAGCCTGTTTTACCGCGAGTTGCGACGACAGCTTCAGGCGGCCGGCATGCAACTGGCCGACGTTCCGGGCGACGCAACGGCAACGCTGACGATAAGTGTGGATGAGACGAATCAACGCGTGTTGTCGGTATCCACCCGCAACGTCCCTACCGAATACGAAGTTTACTATTCGATTGAATATGGCGTTGACAGTGGCGACACGAACCTGCTCATGCGGCAATTCATTACGCTCACTCGTGATTACACCTACGATGAAACGCTGGTGCTTGGCAAAGCACACGAGGAACAATTGCTGCGTGAGGCAATCGTTAAGGACCTCGTGCGCATCGTTCTCAAGCAGCTGGGAACTCTGTAAATCCTGTCCGCACATCGCTGCAGCATGATCGGCGGTGTATAGTTTCATATGGCCTGGGTTCGTTATGTTTTGTATTTTGTCGGAGTTGCCGTCATCACCCTGGCGCTGACGCAGCTCGAGATACATTTTCCGGGCAGCCTCAAATTGCATGTCATCGTGAACGATGGTGATCAATTCGGCACCAGCGAGTATTCGCCGATTGAGATTATCCAGCCGTTAATGCTCGGAATCTGTGGCTTGCTCATGGCCTGGGTCGCGAAGCACTGTCCGTCGCAGCGACCGATCGCATTTCCATTCGGCGGGATCGCACTCGTGTTCCTCATCCGTGAGCTCGACTACTATTTTGATCGTTACCTGATCGACAACCTGTGGCAGGTTTTGACGGCGATCGCTGGTGCGTTCGTCATCACCTACACGTATCGGCAACGCCGACGGTTTAAAATTGCGTGGGGTCGCATATGGCCGTCACCCGGGATAGCGTTGTTGTTTGCAGGTGCGATCATTCTGTTCGCTTTTGTTCGGCTCGTCGGTCACGAGGCACTCTGGATGTCGATCATGGGCGATGACTACCAGAGAGTCGTCAAACTGGCCGTTGAAGAGTTCATCGAGTTGATCGGATACTTCCTGTGGTTGATCGGCGCTATCGAATACGCCTACCAGGCACGTGCAATCGCTTATCGTGAACCGCAGCCTGCCGCGCAACGGCTGCGCGACAAGCGTCGCCACGATCAGGAAGGCCCGTTCTAGCGGGGCCTTATTCCGCGAAGCAGTCCCATACAACTCGATCCGCGAGAAACTACAACTGCGTGGGGTTCGGTATATCACCGTACACGTCAATGGGATCAAAAACCTTGTTGGTGTCAGTCCATTCAAGTTTGACGTGACCATCCGACTGTTTTTTATCGAAGGCATCGGCTATGGGTACGCGGCGGTAGAAACAACTTCGATAACCGACATGGCAGCTGGCACCGCCGGTCACGTCAACGCGCAGCCAGATGCAATCCTGGTCGTCATCAACGAGTAACTCTCTGACGGTTTGCACGAAGCCGCTGGTTGCGCCCTTGTGCCACAGGGTTTGGCGGCTGCGGCTGTAGTAGTGTGCCTCACCCGTTCGGATCGTCAGGCCCAGCGCCTCGCTATTCATATAACCCTGCATCAGCAATTCGCCTGTGTCGGCATCAGTCGCGACGGCTGTGATCAGGCCGCGATCGTCGAATTTTGGCGCGAGATCACTGCCTTCTTCGACTTGCTCGACTGATTGGCGGGCTTGAAATTTAACCTGAGCAGCAGACATTGGTCGGTCCTCGGGGAAAAAACTCTGCGGGGCGGCAGAATACAAGCCGTAGCCGGCCGGGGCAATATTGCTATCATGCACGCGCCATGACGCTAACCCTTCACGACACGCTACAGGGCAAAAAGGTCCGTTTCGAACCGATCAAAGACGGTGAGGTGACGATGTACCTGTGTGGACCAACTGTCTACAACTACGCCCACATCGGCAATGCTCGACCGGCAGTCGTGTTCGATTTGCTCACGAGGCTGCTGCGCCGGAGTTACAAGCTGACATTCGCGCGCAACATCACGGATATCGACGACAAAATCAACGCTGCGGCGGTCGAAACCGGCAAGCCTATAGACGAGATCACAGCCCGATACATCAAGGCCTACAACGATGATATGGGTGCACTGGGTGTTCAACCTCCGGACATCGAACCACGGGCGACTCAGCACGTCGCCGAAATGATCTCGATGATCGAAACGCTGCTCAGTAATGGCCACGCCTACGAAGCCGAAGGGCATGTGCTATTCGATGTTGCCAGCCATGCGGACTATGGTGCGCTCTCGAAGCGAGATCTGCGCGAAATGATCGCGGGCGCGCGCGTTGAGGTCGCTCCGTACAAAAAAGCTGCGCATGACTTTGTGTTGTGGAAACCATCAACGCCTGAACTGCCGGGCTGGGATTCTCCCTGGGGCCGCGGTCGTCCCGGCTGGCATATTGAGTGTTCGGCGATGGCCAGGAAACATCTCGGTGAAACAATCGATATTCATGCGGGTGGCAGGGACCTGATTTTCCCACATCATGAAAACGAGCTGGCACAGAGCCGCTGCGTGCACGATGGCGCCGAGTTTGCGCGCTACTGGTTGCACAACGGTTTCCTGTCGATGGACAGCGAGAAAATGTCCAAGTCGCTCGGTAATGTTTTGCTCGTGCACGACATGATCAAGACGATTTCCGGAGAGGTGATTCGGCTGGCGTTGCTCGGCGCACATTACCACCAGCCGCTTGATTGGTCGGACGAGACGATTGGCTCGGCGAGACGCATGCTCGATCGCCTGTACGGCGCCGTGCGCGGCATTGACGTGAGCGCCGAGGCGCAGGCGGCCACTGAACCGTCTGTCGCGTTGCTCGAGGCACTCGAGGACGATCTCAATACGCCGAAAGCGATGGCAGAGATGTTTGCCATGGCAAAAACGCTGAATAAGACAAGCGACGATGCGGAAAAACAGCGTCTCGCGGCGGTGTTGTATGCGTCGGGAGATCTTATGGGCCTGTTGCAGTCCGATCCGGAGTCGTGGTTTGCGGGAGACGTCGAAGGCCAGTTGTCGGCCGACGAAATTGACACGTTGATCGATAAGCGCAACCAAGCGCGGGCAGCAAAAGACTTTGCAGCCGCGGATGTGTATCGTGATGAATTGACCGACGCAGGCATAAAGATTGAAGACGGGGCCGGCGGCACGAGCTGGAGGCGAGTTGGCTAGCGAAGTACAAGCCGCGCAGAATGACGTCGTCGAAGAATTCGCGTTGTTCGACGACTGGATGGATCGCTACCAGTACCTGATTGATCTTGGCCGGCGTCTGCCGGCTCTGACGGCATCGGAGCTGGTCGACGAAAACAAGATCAGGGGTTGCCAGGCGCAGGTCTGGTTTGTTGCCGAGCAAAAGGACGGGCGCCTGACGTTTCGTGCCATCAGCGATGCGGCTATTGTATCCGGACTGATCGCGCTGCTATTGCGAATCTACAGTGGCCGGTATCCGCAGGACATTCTCGATACGCCACCGAATTTCATCGTTGCTCTTGAGCTTGAGCAGCACCTAAGCGCAACGCGCAGCAACGGCCTGTCGTCGATGCTCAAAGCCATTCGCACCTTCGCCGCCGAGGCTTTGCAGGCCGCGTAATGGCCAAGTCGCTGGGCAGGTTGCTGGCCTTGCCGATGCTTGGACTGATCTGGCTATATCGCCTGGTAATCTCACCCTGGTTGGGAAACAACTGTCGCTACGCACCGAGCTGTTCGGAATACGCGATGGACGCATTGCGTATTCACGGTGCATTCCGCGGCAGCTGGTTGGCCGCGAAACGAATCGGGCGATGCCATCCGTGGGGCGGGTCCGGTTACGACCCGGTGCCCGAGAAGCAGGAGGATCGCGTTGCGGATGATTAGTCGACCTTGAAGCAGCTAAGTTCGCGTCTGCTATTTTTCCAGTGTGTGATCGCGAGTATCAGCGACCCGGTCATCGTAAACGCCCGGTCTGCAGTCAGTCCCAATTGCGTGTGCGCGAAGGTGGCCCCGGTTGCGAGCAACACCATGCCAAGCGCGCCGGCAGCGATAATGCGCAGATCGCGATGACGACGAAATCCCAGCGCTAGCGCAATGATGCTGAGCGGTAACACGGCGAACAGCACCTGGGCGTGCAGATGTCCCTCCGAGAATTGGGCGAGAAACGGCAGGCCGGCCACAACGAGTGGCAAGGCGAGGCAATGCACCAGGCAAAGCGCCGACAGGACGACTGCAGCGCCGTCGAGCCAATCGGGCGATTTTTGTGTATCTTGATTCATAGGGAGTTGCCGGGCGCGAAGGATATAATATAACATTTGTGCCTTCAAGCTTTTGTAAAACAACAACTTGCACTGACAACAGAGCACCAGGAACCATGGACAAACGACTGCTCGCGATACTTCACTGCCCAATCACGCGCAAGGGGCTGTCGCTGGCGAAGCCCGCGACGCTCAAATCTGTCAACGCCGCGATCGAATCGGGCTCCCTGTGCAACCGCGACGGCGAAACGCTGCATGAGCCACTCGACGAGGCGTTGCTGACTGACGATGGCAAGGTCCTGTATCCGATCGCGAACGGTATTCCGGTGTTGCTGGAGGGCGAGTCCATCAATATGGAGCAGCTTGGTTCATAAATCGCGCCGGCAAGCAGTGCTCCTGCAAGCCTTTTCGAAGGTTTGCGGTGTCTGTATGATCGTAAGCCAACCACGATGATCCCGACTGCGTGAAAATTCAGGCGAATCAGCTCAAATCGCAGCTGCAGAAAGGCCTGGCACCTTGCTACCTGGTTACTGGCGACGAGTACCTGCTCGTTTCCGAGGCGCTTGATGCCGTTCGAGATGCTGCCCGGCAGCGGGGCTTCACGTCACGCGATCTGCATGTCGCCACCGCGGGCTTCGACTGGGTGCAACTGACTAATTCGACCTCGAATCTTTCATTGTTTGCCGAAAAAAGAATCGTCGAATTGCGATTGCCAACCGGTAAACCCGGGCGAACCGGTAGTCAGGCCATCATCGAACTCATCGAGCAGACCGGCCCCGACCTGTTGCTACTTGTCAGTGCACCCAAACTCGATCGCAACGGTCAGTCATCGAAGTGGGCCAAAGCGTTGGAATCGGCAGGGGTCAATATTCCGCTGTGGCCAATCAGCCCACGCGAGCTTCCGGCCTGGATTGCCGAGCGAATGCGTCGTGCAGGATTGAAACCCGATCGTGGCGCCGTTTCGATAGTCGCCGACCGTGTCGAGGGCAACTTGCTGGCGGCGGGGCAGGAAATCGAAAAGCTCAGGTTGCTGCTCGGCGAAGGCGAAGTAAGCGCCGACGACGTGAGTTCCGCGGTGGCCAACAGCAGCCGCTACGACGTCTTCAAGCTCGTCGATGCTGCGCTGTCAGGGGACGCGAAGCGAGCAATGAAAGTGCTGGCGGGACTGCGAGCCGAAGGCGTCGAGCCCGTCATCATTGTCTGGGCCCTGACGCGTGAAGTACGCTCCCTCGCGAGCATCTCGGATGCGATCGCAGGAGGCCTGGATCTTGCCGGCGGAATGCAGAAAGCCGGTGTTTGGCGCAATCGCCAGCCGCTCGTCAGGAGTTGCATCGCTCGGCACCAAAAAGGTGATTTTCTTCGACTCCTCAAAGCAACCGGGCAGGCTGATCAGGCCGCCAAAGGTCAGTTGCGCGTCGATCCGTGGCAGCTCGTCAGTGCGATCGTGCTTGAGTTGGCGTTAGGCCGCCGCAGGAGGGCTGCGTGAGTCACGCCTGTGACTGGGTGATAACGGGATGAGCCCGATTGGAATTTTCGGCGGTACGTTCGATCCGATTCACTATGGCCATCTGCGAACAGCATTCGAAATGTTGCAGGCGCTGCGTTTCGGCGAGCTTCGATTTGTGCCGAGCGGCGATCCACCACATCGCGGCGAGACCTATGCACCAGCATCGCTGCGACTCGAAATGGTCCGCGCGGCAACAGCGAATGAGCCGTGTTTCGTCGTTGACGATTGCGAAGTGCAGCGCCAGGGTCCGTCCTATACCGTTGATACACTTGCGGCCATGCGGCAGGAACATCCCGAAGCGCCAATGGGTCTGATACTGGGTATGGATGCTTTTCTTGGATTGACGAACTGGCACCGCTGGAACGAAATTCTTGACTATGCCCATATCATTGTGGCGCATCGCCCCGGCTGGCGGGCGCCCGATATTGGGCCGCTCGGCGAATTGATATCCGGGCATGGAACGCATCGCATTGATGATCTGCATCAGCAACGTGACAACCTGATCTATATTCACGCCGTGACGCAGCTTGAGATATCGTCGACTGAGATTCGCGACCTGGTGGGTGCGGGCCGCGATCCACGATTCCTGATGCCCGACGTCGTTCGCGACATCATCACCGAGTCTAAATGCTATAGCAAAGCATCGTAGGAGCGCTCCAACAGGAGAAATAATTTGACCAAAACAGAGAATCACGCATGAATAGCGAGCAACTAAGCACACTAGTCGTTGCCGCGCTTGAAGATACCAAGGCGACGGACATCGTCAGGCTCGACGTTCGCGACATGACGTCAGTCACCGATTACATGATCGTTGCCAGCGGCACATCCAACCGGCATGTACGGGCGCTCGCGAATAACGTTGCCGACAAGGCCCGGGAAGCGGGCTATCGCCCGATTGGTATCGAGGGTGAGGAAGGTGGTGAATGGGTGCTGCTGGACCTGCAAGATGCACTCGTTCACGTCATGTTACCGAAAGTGCGTGATTTTTATAATCTGGAGAAACTCTGGTCGTTGGGTTCGCCCAAAGAACTGGCCGCGACCGACGGCTAGTGGGGCGCTAGTGCATATTCGACTGGTTGCCGTCGGCGATCGCCAACCGTCCTGGGTTGATGACGGTTTTGACGTGTACTCCGGGCGATTTCCGCGGGAATGGAAGTTCCGCATCGACCGCATCGCGGCCGCACGACGTTCAAAAAATAGCAAGGCGCAAGATGCGACGGTAGCAGAAGGCGAGCAAATACTTGCACGTATCAAAGCAAACGAGCAGGTCATTCTGCTGGATGAGAGAGGGTCACAATTGACCAGCCAGGCACTGGCATCCCGATTGTCCGACTGGCAATCGGACGGCCGCGATCTGTGCTTCGTGATCGGCGGTCCCGATGGTGTTTCGCGGGCGTGCCAACAGCGCGCTGATATCACATGGTCCTTATCGCAATTGACATTGCCACACGGTCTGGCGCGTGTGTTGTTTGCTGAACAATTGTATCGGGCGTGGTCGCTGCAAAGCGGGCATCCATATCATCGTGACTGAGTCTTTGCCGTTATTGCATCTGGCGTCCTCGTCTCCGCGACGCACGGAAATTCTCAATGCGTTGGGTATCGCCTTTACGGCGCTTGGTGTTGATGTCGACGAACGGCGTGAAGGCAACGAAGCGCCCGATGCGATGGTGCTGCGGCTGGCATCGGCCAAGGCGGCGGCGGCTCGCCAGGATCGATCGGGGCTGGTGCTGGCGGCGGATACGGCGGTCGTGATCGATGACATGATATTCGGCAAGCCGCGGGACGAGGACGATGCGCTCGCCATGCTCGCTTGCCTGTCAGGCAGAAGCCATCGTGTCATGACAGGCGTCGCGCTGCATTGGGATGAGGGCCAGGAAACAGCTTTGTCCGTCAATGAAGTGACGTTTCGAGAAATCAGTCCTGACGAAGCGCTCGCATACTGGCAAAGTGGAGAGCCCTTCGGCAAAGCGGGCGCGTACGCTATCCAGGGCCGCGGCGGAGTGTTTGTGGAAGCAATCAGAGGAAGCTATTCCGGGGTCATGGGGCTGCCCGTATTCGAGACGGCGAAATTACTTGCAGGCGCCGGAATAAACATTATTGAGAGTGTCGTAACCGCATGACCGACGAGTCGCCGAAAGAAGAAATTCTCGTCAACGTGACGCCGAGCGAGGTACGTGCTGCGCTGCTCGAAAACGGTATTCTTCAGGAAGTTCATATAGAACGCGCCGCGCGTCGTGGCGTCATCAGCAATATCTACAATGGCCGGGTTATGCGTGTGCTGCCTGGCATGCAGGCCGCGTTCATCGAGATCGGCTTGCAACGCACGGCATTCCTGCATGCCTCGGATATCGTCAAGCGACAAAATGGCGAAGGCGGGAATGATGAAATTCCGAATATTCGTGATCTCGCTAAAGAGGGCGACGACTTGCTTGTACAGGTTGTCAAAAACCCACTCGGCAACAAGGGCGCACGCTTGACCACTTTCATTACGCTACCTTCGCGACACCTCGTGCTGTTACCCAGGGGTGACACGGTCGGAATTTCGGCGCGCATCGAGGATGAGGAGGAGCGTATTCGATTGCGGTCGGTAATTGAGGAATTGCTGGACGAACAAGACCTCAACTGTGGTGTCATAGTGCGAACGGTTGCCGAGGGTGCTGAAATCGATGCTTTACGTGGCGATCTCAAGTACCTGACCAAACTTTGGGAGGTCATTCAGCAACGGTGCAGCAAGGTGGGTGTAAAAACATTGGTACATGAGGATCTGTCTCTGCCGCTGCGCGTGTTGCGGGATTTTGTGACCAGTGATGTCGGACATATCCTCGTCGATTCTGAGGAGGATTTTGCGGCAATGCAGGAGTTCTCGGCCAATTTTTTGCCCGAAGTGGCGCCGATGATTGAGCTTTACCGTCGGCGCCGTCCGATTTTCGATTTACACGCGATCGAGGACGAAATCAGCAAATCGCTTGATCGGAATATTTCTTTAAAATCAGGCGGGTATATCATATTTGATCAAACCGAAGCGATGACTACGATCGACGTCAACACGGGCGGATACGTTGGTCATCGCAACCTTGAGGAAACGATTTATCGCACCAATCTTGAGGCAGCCGTGAGCATTGCCAGGCAACTTCGGATCAGAAATCTTGGTGGCATCATTATCATCGACTTTATTGACATGGAAGAGGAAGGACACCGCGAGAACGTGTTGCACTTGCTAGAAGAGTCCTTGTCCAAAGATCACGCGCGCCACCAGGTCACGCCGGTGTCACCGCTGGGCCTTGTCGAAATGACGCGCAAAAGAACGCGCGAGAGCCTGCAACACGTGCTGTGTGAAGACTGTCCAAGCTGCGATGGGCGTGGCTTCGTGATGACCGCCGAAACCGTCTGTTTCGAAGTGTTTCGCGAAGTTATTCGACAATCGCGGCAATTCGAATTCGACCAGGCCATGATTCTGGCGCACCAGGACGTGATCGATTTGTTACTTGATGATCAGGCTCCGAGCCTGGCAAAGCTTGAGGAGCAAACTGGCAAGACTATTCGGCTGCAACCCGAGTCCCTTTACTTGCAAGATCAATTTGACGTTGTCTTGATGTAATGAAGAAGCTATTGCAACGCCTGATCCAGGTTGCCGCATACACGGCGGCCGGCATTGTGATATTGCTGGCAATTGCGGTGGGGCTGTTTCGTTTGTTCTTGCCACGTCTGCCCGAGTATCAGGAAGATATAAAGCGTTGGGCGAGTGCCGCGATTGGCATGGAGGTCGAGTTCTCGGGAATGAATGCTCGCTGGGGTCTGAGCGGGCCGGAAGTTGAATTCTATGATGCCGAATTGATTTCGATTGTTGACGAGGCGCAGATCGTTGCGGCTGAAGAAGTCATTGTTGGAGTCGGACTCATGCGATTACTCGTCGATCGCAAATTCGTCATTGATCGAATCGTTATTCGCGATACCAGTATCGAGCTGCGTCAGCTCGAGAACGGACAGTGGCTAGTCCAGGGCAGTCCGCCGGACCAGTTACTGCCCGATCGACCCAAGGGTGCTGGCGGTGACGTTGGTCGTATCGAAGTTATCGGCGAAAACATCCAGTTAAAGATCCTTCGACCCGGCGATCGGCGACCCCGAGATTTTTTAATTCCACGGCTCGTAATCAGTCGCAATGACGTCAGATTCGCCGTCGATGCGACCATCGACCTGCCCGACGACCTCGGCGACAGCGTGACCGTCTCTGCAGTTCAGCTACTGGCCGAGGGCGACGAGAAGCCCGCCTGGGATATCACGGTCGAGGCTGACGACATTGAACTCGCTGGCGTTTCCACATTGCACACGATGGAAACTGCGAAATTCAACTCAGGAAGCGGTGACCTGAACCTCTCGCTCATGATCGAAAACGGAAGTGTTGCGAGTGCGACAGCCGATCTCGACTTCGATGATATTGGTGTCGAAGGAACGGCAGGTTTCTCGTTCAACGGCCGAT